>ULTP01019250.1_pt1 | contig 9962 bp, 9 predicted proteins | sample 1957721 | NCBI WGS metagenome assembly ULTP01 (sample SAMEA4835737, study PRJEB28245) | human gut metagenome | biome: gut microbiome; material: fecal sample | place: Denmark | collected 2008 | reverse complement strand
ACTTTTGCTTTTCTTTGAAAGAAAACCATTTCAAAACTTTCCTTTTATTCTATTTTTATGGATTTTCTTTAATTACTGGAATTAAAGAAAAATAAAAAAAGCATGAATTAGTATATATCTATATACTTTCATGCTTTTTTGTTTATTAGTTAATATTGATTTTTGAAAAAATATTATTTATTTTGTTGACTTGAAATCCAGTAAATGATAGAATTTTATCAAATATTAAAAGTCTTTAATTCCAGTAATTAAAGACTTTTTTATGTAATAGGAAGTTCAGAGCGCTTCCTATTATATAAAAAAGACATGAACAATATATGTTTTATATATTCATGTCTTTTCAATTATTAAAATTTATACCTAATAGCTTTATTTTTTATTATTCCAGTTTAGAATTTGATTATTAAAAGTTTCATTTTCCTCAATCTCAATGATATCTTCTGGTTTCTTTTTCTTCATGAAATTAATTTTTCTTTTTTCTTTTGGTGTAGCAGCTTTTGACTGTGCCAAAGCTTCATCAACAGTCAAAGTTTTTTCATAGTCGATAATATTTTTTAAAGGTAATTTATAAATTCCCTCTACATACATATCTTTTTTTAATACACCATTATATCTTACATATTCCAAATATTTTTCTATAATTTTTCTATCTTTTTTAGGATATAATTCAATATCTTTATCTATATATTGGTATCTCCAAATTATATGTCTTTCATATGAATCAAAAGGCATATTGTTTAAATTTTCATAACCAAATTCAATCTTAAATTGATAGTTTTCAATTGAAATAACTATATTACTCCAAATTTTTCTTCTACGTTTTATCAAACTATCTCTCAAAGATTTTATTGTATTATATAAATCTGTTATAAACTTAGAATATTCTTCTTCATCTATATCAAATAAAGATGGAATTTCATAGCAATTTACTGGTTTCTTTTTTATAATTCCTTTAGGAAAGTAATAAAAATACATTTCACCTTTTGGTCTTCCAAGTGGAACATCAATAATAGAAGTATACAAATATATACTTTCCCATTTTTCTGGAATTATATAGAACAATTTCTTTTGTATTTCTGAATAAATTAATTTCTCCTCTGGTAAGCTTATCATAAAAATCTCCTATTAATCTTCTAATAAACTTTCTCCTGTCATTTCTGCTGGCTTATCTAGTCCCATAATATCTAACATTGTTGGTGCTAAATCTGCTAAACGACCTTCTTTCAATTTTTTATTTAAACCGATCATTGCAAGTGGTACAGGATTTGTTGTATGAGCTGTATGTGGTTCACCTGTTTTGTAATCAATCATTTGCTCACAATTTCCATGATCTGCTGTTATTAATAAAACACCATTTACATCATTAATTGCATCTACAACTCTTTTTACACATTTATCAATTGCTTCTAATGCTTTTATTGCTGCTTCTATACTTCCTGTATGACCTACCATATCTGGGTTTGCAAAGTTTAGTATTATAGCATCATATTTTTTAGATTCAATTGCTTCTACAACTTTATCTGTTACTTCATAAGCACTCATTTCTGGTTTCATATCATAAGTTTCAACTTTTGGTGAAGGAACTAATATTCTATCTTCTCCAGGATATTGTTTTTCTTCTCCACCATTAAAGAAAAATGTTACATGAGCATATTTTTCTGTTTCTGCAATTCTTAATTGTGTTAATCCTTTTTTGCTAATATATTCTCCAAATGTATTTCTAATTTCTTCTTTTTTAAATGCAATTTCAACATTTGGCATTGTTTCGTCATAAGGTGTCATGCATACGAAAAATGTTTTTTTGTATTCTCTTTCAAATCCATCAAAGTTTGGATCAACTATACTTCTAGTAATTTCTCTTGCTCTATCTGGTCTAAAGTTAAAGAAAATTACTGAATCGTTTTCTTCGATAGTTGTTAAAGGTTCACCATTTTTGTTTGTAATAACTGTTGGAACTACAAATTCATCAAATACTTCTTTTTGATATGATTCTTCTATTGCTGTTGTTGCACTTGTTGCTTTTTCACCTTTTCCACAAGCAACTGCTTCATAAGCTTTTTGAACCCTTTGCCATCTTTTATCTCTATCCATTGCATAGAATCTTCCTGATAAAGATGCTATTTTTCCAACACCTTTTTCTGCCATTTTAGCTTCTAATTCAGCAATATAATTTTCTGCTGATGCTGGTGGTGTATCTCTTCCATCTAAGAAACAATGTACAAAAACATTTTCAAAATCTTTTCTTTTTGCAAGTTCTAATAGACCATATAAGTGACGATTGTGACTATGTACACCACCATCTGAAACTAAGCCCATAATGTGTAATTTTGAATTATTTTTCTTACAATTCTCTATTGCAGCTACAAATTCAGGATTACTAAAGAAATCACCATCTTCAATTGCTTTTGTAATTTTAGCTAAATCTTGATACACAATTCTTCCTGCACCTATATTTGTATGACCAACTTCTGAATTTCCCATTTGACCTTCTGGTAATCCAACATCTTTACCACTAGTATGGATTATGGTATTAGGATTTTCAGATAATAAATTTCTTAGATAAGGAATGTTGGCTAATTTTACTGCATTTCCTTCTGGTTTTTCATTAATTCCAAAACCATCTAAAATCATTAACATTGTTGTTTTTTTATCCATTTTTTCGCTCCTTTTACTTTCGCTTAAATTCATTTGTAGAATTTTAGTTAATTGTTTCTATTTTTATTACTTCTTTTATTTCTATACATATTATTGTTCATCATATTTAACAATTTTTGAAAATTCTTCTGGTTTTAAGCTAGCTCCACCAACTAATCCACCATCTATATCGCTACAAGCAAATAATTCTTTTGCATTTGAAGATTTAACACTTCCACCATATTGAATAATTACTTCTTCTGCAATATCTTCACCATATATAGAAGCTATTTCTTTTCTAATTGCTTTGATGCTATTGTTTGCATCTTCAGAAGTTGCTGTTTTTCCAGTTCCAATAGCCCAAATTGGTTCATAAGCTATAATTATTCCTTTTACTTGTTCTTTTGTTAATCCTTCTAAAGCTAATTTTGTTTGAGTTGTGATAATTTCTTCAGTTTTACCACTTTCTCTTTGTTCTAATGTTTCTCCAACACAAACGATTGGTTTTAATTCGTTTTCTAAAGCAGCTTTTATTTTTTTATTAACAGTTTCATCTGTTTCTGCAAAGTATTGTCTTCTTTCTGAGTGTCCTATTATTACATATTCTACTCCAATAGATTTTAGCATTTTTGCTGAGACTTCTCCTGTATAAGCTCCTTTTTCTTCAAAATGAACATTTTGTGCTCCTATTTTTATGTTTGTATTTTGTGCATTCATTAAACAGTAAAATAAGTCTGTATAAGGAACACATAAAATCACTTCTGCTTTTGCATCTTTTACAAGTGGTTCAAAAGCTTGAATGTACTCAATTGCTTCATTTGGAAGCATATTCATTTTCCAATTTCCTGCAATAACTTTTCTACGCATAATAATCATTCTCCTTTCTCTTTTTGTACATTTTTATTTTGTTTTAAATTCATAAAAGTTCTTAATTTATCAAATATAGCATCATATTTTTCTACAAGGCTATTTTCGTAAGGTAATCTTGTCATACTATTAGAGATAAAACCAATACTATCATCATAATTTAACCAACCTTTGTTAATTGCTTCTCTTCCATCTATTGCAATTTCACTTTGATTTTTCACTTTTAATGCATAACAACTAACAAAACATTTCAAATTTTTTCTATTAGTTTCATCTTCTAAATTAGTATAATCAACATCCATTTTTCCTAAATATTGAATATTTCTAGCTACTGATTCTGGGATATTCAATTCTTCTCCAAGTTCTCTAACCATGCCTTGAATCGGTACTTCTCCACTTCTTACATGACCTGAACACAAATCTAATTTACCTGGATCTAGAAATCTTTTTCCTCTTTTTTCAAATAATATTTTGTTTGATTCTTGATCTACAACAAAACAAGTACAACATTTTATCCAAGGTATATCTCCATTAAGAGAATAATACTCTTTTTTAGAGATAGTACCTATTTTAATTCCTTCTTTTGTATATATATCAATCATTTCTGCCATAAATTCTAGTTCCTATTCTATTATTATTTATCTTGTAAAGCTTCTATTCCTGGTAATTTCTTTCCTTCTAAGAATTCTAGTGAAGCTCCTCCACCTGTTGATATATGTGTGAATTTTTCTGCTAATCCTGCTTTTTCAACAGCAGCTGCTGAATCTCCACCACCAACGATTGTTACAGCATCTAAATCAGCTAATATTTTAGCAATTGAGTTTGTTCCAATTGCGAATTGATCAAATTCAAATAATCCAACTGGTCCATTCCAAATTACTGTTTTTGCTTTCTTTAATTCTTCTGAATATAAAGCTATTGTTTCTGCACCAATGTCAAATCCTTCCCATCCATCTGGAATTTCTGTAAATTTAACAGTTTTGCTTTCTGTATCTTTGCTAAATTCTTTTCCTACTTTTGTATCTATTGGAAGCATGAATTTAACACCTTTAGATTTTGCTTTTTCCATTAATTCTTTTGCTAAATCTAATTTGTCTTCTTCGCAAATTGAATTTCCTACAGAATATCCCATTGCTTTAAAGAATGTATAAGCCATAGCTCCACCAATCATTAAAACATCTACTTTTTCAAGTAAAGCTTCTATAACTCCGATTTTATCTGAAACTTTTCTTCCTCCTAAAATAGCCATAAATGGTCTTTCTGGATTTTCTAAAGCTGATCCCATAAAGTTTAATTCTTTTTCAATTAAGAATCCAGATACTGCTGGTAAAAAGCTTGCAACACCTGTTGTTGAGCTATGTGCTCTGTGTGCTGTTCCAAAAGCATCATTTACATATACTTCTGCTAAAGAAGCAAATTTCTTTGATAATTCTTCATCATTTTTTTCTTCACCTGGTTCAAATCTAACATTTTCCAAAAGCATTACTTCTCCTTCTTTTAAAGCTTCTGCTTTTGCTTTTGCATCTTCACCAACAACATCTTTTGCTAAAGTAACTTCTTGTCCTAATAATCTAGAAAGTTCTTTTGCAACAATGTCTAATGAAAATTCTGGTTTTACTTCTCCCTTTGGTCTACCTAAATGAGAGCATAATATAACTTTTGCATTATTTTCAATTAAATATTTAATTGTTGGTAATGCTGCTACAATTCTTCTATTATCTGTTATTACTCTATTTTCATCATAAGGTACATTAAAATCACATCTTACTAATACTTTTTTTCCTTTTATATCAATGTCTCTAACTGTTTTTTTGTTCATAAAATTTTCCATTCCTTTCTTTTTGTAAAGCATTTATATTATAATAAGTTTAAAGGACTATCTATAATATAAAATAGACTTTTAGGCAGGTCTAACCTGCCTAATTTCTTGACTATATTTATTTTTTCTATTTTTTAGAAATATATACAGCTAAGTCAACTAATTTGTTTGAATAACCCCATTCGTTATCATACCAAGCAACTAATTTAACAAATGTATCTGTTAATTGGATACCTGCTGTTGCATCAAAAATTGATGTATGTTCATCACTAATGAAGTCAGAAGAAACAACTGCTTCATCTGTATATTCAACAATACCTTTCATTTCATTTTCTGATGCTCTTTTTACTTCTGCACAAATTTCTTCGTATGTTGCTGGTTGAGCTAAGTTACAAGTTAAATCAACTACAGAAACATCTATTGTTGGTACTCTGAAAGCCATACCTGTTAATTTTCCATTTAATGATGGAATAACTTTTCCTACTGCTTTAGCAGCACCTGTTGATGATGGTATAATGTTTGCAGAAGCTGCTCTACCACCTCTCCAGTCTTTTTTAGAAGCTCCATCAACTGTTTTTTGTGTAGCAGTTGTTGAGTGAACTGTTGTCATTAATCCTTCTTTAATTCCAAATTTATCATTGATAATTTTTGCTAAAGGAGCTAAACAGTTTGTTGTACAAGATGCATTTGAAATAATGTTCATGCTTGGGTCATAAGTTTCGTTATTTACACCCATTACAAACATTGGAGCATCTTTTGAAGGTGCACTAATAATAACTTTTTTAGCACCTGCATCTATATGAGCTTGTGCTTTTTCTAATGTTGTGAAAACACCAGAACATTCTAATACATAATCCACATTTTCTGCTCCCCAAGGAATATTGTGTGGATCCATTTCATTATATACTTTAATTTCTTTTCCATTAACTACTAATTTTCCATCTCTAGCTTCAACTTGTCCTTTGAATCTACCATGGATAGAATCAAATTTTGTCATATATGCCATATAATCTACTGCGATGAATGGATCGTTTATAGCAACTACTTCAATTTCTTCTTTATTTAAAGCAGCTTGAAACGCTAAAGTTCCAATTCTACCAAATCCGTTAATACCTATTCTTATTGACATAAAAATCCTCCAATTCTGATACTTCCTTTTTTTCTGAGTATCGTAAAAAAATTTAGTCTATTTGACCAAAAACATTGTATAACAATTTTTAGCCGTTTGCAATACTTTTCTTAAATTTTATGACAGTCAAATTAATACTATAAAACCATTTCACATAACCAAAGTAAACATTATGGTAATTGTAAAATAAAGAAAAAAGAGATAACAAACAAGACTACTAAACTATTAACAGTCTTATTGTCATCTCTATTATTTAACAATCTAATAATATTCAATATTAAATTATTTATTTCTTCCAAATATTGTAATTTCTTGGAATAAGAAGTCATGTAGTTCTGGAAATTTAACTTCTTGGAATAAAAAGTCATGAACTTCTCCTAAAACTTTTTCTTCTTTTGGTGTTAGTTCAAGTACAATTGGCTTATTTAAATCTATTTCTTGAAATAAAAATCCTTTTACTTTTCCCCATAGTCCTACTTCTGCAGGTAAATTGCTTCCAGCATTTTCGTTTAAATTATATTCTTTCATATTGTTTCCTCCTATGTATATCTCGAAACTATTTATATTATTTATACTATATATTCAAAATTAGTTCAATATATTTTCACAATTTAATTATTAAGTTTTAATTACTAAAATATTACATTTATTACATTTTTATTATATATAACAAAATGTTTTTCAAAATTTTCATAAAACAAATAGTGTATATAAATAACAAATTTACTTCTCTAATTGTAAAAAATAGTTTTTATTTAAAGAATTACTTAATCAAAGTTCAAACTAATTAACTATTGAACCTATTAGTTCTAAATTATCTCTTTCTTTTACTAAAACTTTTTGGATTGTATTACTTACATCTTTTTCTGTTTTTACTTTTACCATTAGGTAATTTGCAGTATGTCCTTTATAATATTCTCCATCTTTTTCTTCAAATAAAACTTTTACTTCTTTTCCAACATATTCATTTAAATATTTTTCTTCTATTTCATCTGACAAATTTAATAAAATTTTGCTTCTTTCTTCTTTTTTATCTCCTGAAACTTGATTTTTCATTTCTGCAGCTTTTGTTCCTTTTCTTTCAGAATATTTAAAAATATGTGTTTTGTAAAATCTTATTTTTTTCAAAAATTTATATGTTGTTTGAAATTCCTCTTCTGTTTCACCAGCAAATCCAACAATTATATCTGTTGTTAATATAACATCATTATATGTATTTCTTAATTTTTCAACAATTTCTTCAAATTGTTCTGCAGTATATCTTCTATTCATTCTTTTTAGTGTTTCTGTACAACCACTTTGAAGTGATAAATGAAAATGATGACATATTTTTTCTAATTTTTTTAATCTTTCAATTACTTCATCTGTAATCCACAATGGTTCTATTGAACCTAATCTTATTCTTTCAATCCCTTCAATTTGATTAATTTCTTCTAATAAATCAATTAAGCCATATCCATTCTTAAAATCTTTTCCATAAGAAGCCACATGAATTCCAGTTATAACAACCTCTTTAATTCCTTTAGATGCTATATCTTTAATTTCTTTTACAACATTTTCTGGATTTCTACTTCTTACTCTACCTCTTGCATAAGGAATTATACAATAAGAACAAAATCTATCACACCCATCTTGAACTTTTATAACTGCTCTTGTTTTTTCTGTATAAGTTATATCTCCAAAATCTCCATATTTACTATTGTGTAAAACATCATCAATTGAAATTTCATTTCCATTTTTTAAGAAATTTTCTACATTTTCAACTATATTAACTTTTTCATTTGTTCCTAATGTAAAATCAATTTCTGGAATTTTATCTATTTCATTTTTTGCTACTTGAACATAACACCCTACTGCTACAACTATTGCGTTTTCATTTAATTCTTTTGCTCTTCTTAAAATTTGTCTTGATTTTCTATCTGACATATTCGTAACTGTGCATGTATTTACTATATATATGTCAGCTTTTTCATTAAAATCTACAATTTCATATCCAGCTTCTTGAAATTTTTGTATCATTCCATTTGTCTCATATTGATTTACTTTGCAACCGTAATGTATAAAAAGCTACTCTTTTTTTGCTATCGTTTTCATTGTTTTTCATATTATTACTACCTTTCAGCGATTCTTGCTATTTTAAATTTTACCTTTTTTCCAAACTATTTATACTTATTTTTTATTCGTTACATATTAATTATTAAGTAACTATTTTTTATTCTAAATATACTTCACATTATTTATTGTATTTTATTTTTTTATAATTTTCAAACTATATTTCGATATTATTTTAAAAAGAGAAGCCTTTTAAAGCTTCCCTTTTTGGTGTATAAAATAAAGAATTTAATCTATAGCTTTCTACTTTTTATGCTCTATGCATTCTATCTAGTTTATCTAAATTATCTAATGCTTTTCCAGTTCCTATTGCAACACATGAAATAGCATCTTCTGCGATCATTACATTTATTCCAATTTTTTCTTGTAATAATTTGTCTAATCCATCTACCAAGCAACCGCCACCTGTCATATAAATACCTTTATCACTAATATCAGCTGAAAGCTCTGGTGGAGTTCTTTCTAAAACTGAATGTACTGCATCAACAATCATATTAGCTGGTTCTTCTAGTGCTTCCATAAGTTCACTTGAATAAACTGTTATTGTTTTTGGAAGTCCTGTAAATAAATCTCTTCCTCTAACATCCATTTCCATATCTTGAAATTTTGGATATACACAACCAATATTAACTTTTAGTTCTTCTGCAGTTCTTTCACCAATCATTACATTGTGTTTTTTCTTAATATATTTTACTATATATTCATCAAATTTATCTCCTGCAACTTTAATTGATGTACTTACAACAGATCCACCTAATGAAATAACAGCTATATCTGTTGTTCCACCACCAATATCTACAATCATATTTCCACATGGTTTAGATATATCTATTCCTGCACCAATAGCAGCTGCAATTGGTTCTTCTATTAAATATACTTTTCTTGCTCCTGCATTTGAAGCTGCATCTATTACAGCTTTTTTTTCTACTTCTGTTACTTGAGAAGGTATACATATCATTATTCTAGGTGCAAATAAAAATTTTCCACCTATTTTATTAATAAAATATTTAAGCATTCTTTCTGTAACAGTATAATCTGAAATAACACCATCTCTTAAAGGTCTCGTTGCTACAATGTTTCCTGGTGTTCTTCCAAGCATTCTTCTGGCTTCATGCCCTACTGCTAAAACTTCATTAGTTACATTATTTACAGCTACAACAGATGGTTCTCTTAAAACTATTCCTTTACCTTTTACATAAGCTATAACTGTAGCAGTTCCTAAATCTATTCCTATATCTTGTCCAAACATCAGCACTTCGTCCCCTTCTAATTAATATTTTAATCTATATCAATGTTAATATTACATTTCCGTTACGATTATATTACACTTCATCTAAAATATCAACCTTTTATATAAAAAAATAAAAACAAATCTGAAAAAAATTTTTTCTTATATGTGTA
>ULTP01026462.1_pt1 | contig 9968 bp, 5 predicted proteins | sample 1957721 | NCBI WGS metagenome assembly ULTP01 (sample SAMEA4835737, study PRJEB28245) | human gut metagenome | biome: gut microbiome; material: fecal sample | place: Denmark | collected 2008 | reverse complement strand
CCGCCATAGGAATAGGTAGTTACGCCGCTTTGCAAACGCAAGGCATCAAAAAGATTAGAAGCACCGGTTTCCACAAGCTGCTTCTGGGAAACGGTTGTAACAGAAGCAGGCGTATCAATATCACGCTTGCTTTCGCGCTGTGCGGTAACAACCATGGTATCAAGATTGTATGTCTGCAGGCTGTCGGCAAAAGCCGGAGCCGCCAGAGATATGTTAGTAGCCAGCATTGTGGCTACCAGTAAAAACTGGGTATTTTTTCTCATATATATTCATCCTCTCATGTGCATAAAACATCTGCCAAATATAGATTTATAGCACTTTTAAGGATGCTTGTCAATAGGGTTTTGTAAACCTGGTTAAAGACAAAGCTTACAGAAAAAGTAGTAATTTTATCTATTGCTTAGGAAGAAATAAGTAAGCGTCAACAATTGTTGGCTAGAAAAAATCTGCGCAGGCTTTATGTCTACGCAGATTGTATAATAATAAATTGTACGATTGGTAAGCCGTAATCTTATTTGACGCTTACTTTATGGTTAGAAGCCATTTTTACCCTAAGCTTAACTATTTCTTGTTTCAGGAGAATAAGCACGTAATACATCTTCATCAATAATCAATTGATTGTTTTCGATTTTACCATCCATATAAAAAGCAATATTTTTCAGCTCCTGATACGCATTTCGCAAATCAGAACCAGATGGTCTGGTATTTGCCAATTTTTGCTCCCACACCTTTTTTAATCCAGCATCACCTGTATTCTCATATATTTTTATTGCTTCTTTTATTTGCCTACGGCTAATTTCCAACAATTTTGCATAAAGGCCTGTCAAAACTTTATTGGCTACAGGTTGTTTGATATGCTTATCTTTTTTAAATAAGTTAGTGAGCATAGACTTACCGTTTTCCTCAGTAGGATTATCCATAAAGATATGCTCGTCAATTCTCCCCTTACGCTTAACTGCTTCATCAATGGTCTTGTAATAATTGGTAGCTGCCATAAAAAGAATTTTAGAGTCCTTGTTACGCAAGCCTCCCTGATCACTGAGAAAATCCAGCAGCGAACCTCTAATATCCTGGCTAAGCAAAGAACCTGCTAAGGAATCAAATTCATCAAAAAACAGAACTATGCCTTTTGCCTCAGACATGATCTTAGAGAATTGGATAGTACGGGAGAAAATATCTGCTAACTTTTTAATTGTGTCATTAGCATACAAGCTAACAAAATTTTTGCTGACTACCTTAAAAAAGTAAAAACCAAATTCTCCTGCAACCGCTTCTGTCAACATACTTTTAGCATTACCAGGAGGACCGTATAACAAAGTACCCTTACTGATTTCCAGGCCAAAATTCTCAAATCTGAGCTTTTCGTCTTCATTGTAGGAAATATATTCAGCTTTACGCCTGATTTTAGTTTTTATATCGTCATAGCCAATAACATCTGAAAAGCGATTTCTTATTTCACCCGGAGTCTTGCATTCAATCAAGCCTGTTCTTTGAATCTCCTCAAATGCCTCTCGTTCTTTTTTGCCAAAGCACTCTGCTATCAATTCATTATCGATAGCATCATCTTTTCCTAACTCGATACTTACTAACTTAGCTTTTTCCTTTAATTTTTTTACAAAATTAGTAATATCGCGTCCAGCCATTTTTTCGGATTTCTCCAGCATATACTCTTCATAGCACTTACCCTTAATGGAGAATCCTAAATTATCCTCGAAAATTAATCTTCTCATTTCCTTATCAGGTAAGCCTATGGTAATAACTTCCGATAAACGACTCCTTATAGCGCTATCTACCACATCTACTCTGTTCGTAGCAGCAATGGTAAAGATTTTCTGCTCACCAGTCGTTGCGCCATCTATTTCCTGCAAGAACTGATTAACCATATCAAGTCCAAAGCTGTCTCCCTGGCTTCCCATATTTCTGCTAGGAAATACTGTATCAGCTTCATCGATAAATAAAATAGTTGGCTGATTAGCTCTTGCTTCTGCAAAAATACGCTTTATTTTGCCACTGCTTTGTCCAACATATTCTCCCTTAAGATCACCTAAAGTAGGAGCCATAAAATAACATTTTTCTTCATTTGCAAGCGCCTTTACAATCATTGTTTTACCAGTTCCAGGCGGTCCTGTTAAAATGAAGCCTTTTCTGGCTTCTTTGGGAGAATCCATGAATTTGTCAACAGAAGCTTTTATACTTGCTTTCGTTTGGGAATCTAACCGTACATCCGCCAATTTAACTTCTTCAGGAATATTTTTACTTATACTATCTTTAAAATCCTCAAATACCAAAGAAACCTTATTTTTAGCCAACACAGCACTCAAGATACGCATACAGTCAACCAATGATTTTTTACCAGCACTAAGCGCCTGTGTAACATCCTGCAGTACTTTTAAATCTAAATGATAGTTATCATTTGTTTTGCGCAAAAGGTATCTCAAATACGTATATCGAATCTCCAAAGCACTCGGATTCCCGATAAAAGTCTCTTCTTGTTCAAAGCCATATTTTTTTATACTTTCAAAGTCTTTGATTGTAGCTACAACAAGTAAATTATTTTCCTTGGCCCATTTCGTCAGTATACCAATCCAGCGCAAATCCTGCTGTGCATCGTACATTTTGCTGATCCATTCCAAGCCCTCTAAAAGCAGTACTATTTTTTTACCCTCTTTTAGCAGTTCGCCAATTCTACCCGTAACTAGCGCTACATCATGACCTTTTGTCGCATCTTCAGCTTCTTTCTGAGCTTCTTCCTGTAACTTATTATCAGTTCTATTGCCCTTTGCATTTGCAAAACCACCTCTGCGTTTTGGAGCTTTTAAATCTTTAAAATCTATTTGATCAATTTCTCCATCCAGGTTTTTCTTATAATAAGAAACAGCTTCTGCAGCATAAGAGCAATGTATCAGAAAATCGTATTTTTCACTATTTTTTTCGTTTTCCTTGCGCAAATAATATGTCTTTAAACTATCCGCAAGATTAAGCACACCTTCCAAATAATTATAGAAATAATTATCCTGAATACCACTACCTGTAAGGAAATGTACTATTTGTCCTTTTTGGCGTTTCTCTTCAATTTTATCAATAACTCTATGCTGTATCTTTACGTCATTCTCCATTAGTACTCAACTCCCGCCGGTAACATCTTGGATAATTCTCTCAATTTGGCAATTATTTGCTCATCACCGATATTTTCTTTTTCAGCCTGTAACTCCTCATTGATTTTATCAATATCGCCTCCAAGCTTTTCTTTTTCACTTTTAAGACGCTTTAATTCGTTATCTTTAGCAGTTTTTTTCTTTTTCAGTTCATCGATGTCTGTATTCTTTAAAGCACTTATTTCCTTGCTTATTTTATCTAGCTCATATTGTAATCTGGTTACTTCTTCCTTCTGAGTAGCCAAATCCTTCAGTGAAGCCTGCTTCTCTGCTATTTCCTTATGCAAGCTCTCTACTCTTTTTTTATAATCCTGAAAGGTAGTAGTTATATTAGGCTTCTCTACTTCTATACGGCTGATAACATGCTTAACAGAAGCAACTATATCGGCGCTTTCCTTAAGCACGTCAATAAAATCAGCATCAGTTTCTTTGGCATCTTGTTGATAGAAGGCATGCAAAACATGCTTGGAAAGCGGATACAGCCTTGCTAAATTCTTTACAATGGCAGCGTGTACATTTACTTCCTCTTCATAAATTTTTTGGGCTACCTCGTTTCCCCTCTCTTCATCAAAAAACCATAAAAGCTCTTTTAAATTATCAGGATTATTATATAACTCTTCTAATTGCAAATCAGCTTTCTTTATTCTACTAATAAAAGTCTCTAATTTCGGTTCACTCGACATTTGTTTCATCCCTCCATTAATTTAGCTTTGCCCGCTGCTGCTCATTAGTACCCTGAGCCTGTACACTTTTGGCATACAAAATACTGTTGCCATTTTTAGTTATATCAGTTACAGGAATACCAGCTTCTCGTAAATTTTTTACAATTTTTGGCCACGTATTCTTGCACGTTCCACCAACAGCTTCTGTATGGTCAATATCTACTATTACACGGCCATCCTCATCGATGTTAACATTATTGAAATCAATAATTTCATCACCGGCCTGACAGGTTATGCGAAATCCCTTGTCAGGGTTACCATCAATAATTTCGTCGCCAACGTCATACCCCATATCGCTCATAATATTATACAACTCTAAAGCCAAGCCACTTTTCGCCTTTATACGTTCTGAAAGGTTAGCTGCAAAGCTGTTTGCCTCAATAACAGTATTTTGTGCTTCACTTAATACTTTTTTGGCTTCAACAAACTTTTCTTCAGCAAGAAGTTTTTCGACTTTATTCATTCCAGCATTATATTTTTTTTCAAAATCTGTCTCTACGTACTTTTTCAAAAACTGGAACAACGGAAGCTGCTCACTATCCTCATTGCCTAACGCACATTGATATGGATCTTCAAACTGCTCCGCTGTCATCTCTAACACCTGCTGCTTTAAGCCTTCAGCATCAGCTTTCTCCTGTTGCCACTGAGCATATTTTTCATTCAAGCTGCCAACAAATGCTGTTACTTTTTCGTAATATTGACTAAAGCTATTCAAGACCTCTTTATCAGTCATTGCATAAAATCTTTGGGCACTTTTTTCTATATCACTATATTCATCTGCCAAAAACTTCTTAGCGATTTTTTTATCAATACCAGCTACTGTATCGCTAATTTTTTGTCTAAAACTGTCACTTTCTTGTTTCTCTTTAGCAATAATATTCATTTTTCCGATTTGCTCAGCTATCTGTTGTGCTTCACTATTCAACTTATTTAATCTGTTTAACTCTGCTGTAGCCCCATTAAGATTTTGTACAGCAGTATTATAAATATTTTCATAATCGGCTCTACATGCTGAATAAGTATTCTTTACAGCAGTAGCCTCTCTATATTCATTATCACAATAGTCATGCTTATACGCAATACGTGCTCTTATATCAGCAGCTTTATTATCCGCTAACGCTAACTTACTCTTTACTTCTGCCAAGCGTCCTTTAATATCTTTTGCTTTAAAATTTACTATAGCTTGTTTTTTTATATCTGCCAACCGTTCTTCTTCCTGTTTTAATTGCGAAGCAAACATCTGTTGAGCTTCTTTGGTACCCTGAATCTTTTTCTCTAAAATAGTATGCTCCAGGTTTTGTGCTTTTTCATAAGTGCTCTGCGTCTTTTTTTCTAAATCATTGATTTTAATGTCATACTTTTTATCAGTATCTTTACGCGCAGTTTCGCCCATTTTTAAAACACTAGCTACTTCAGATCCCTTTTTACCACTCATTTTATATCCTCCCTTGATTTATTTAGGTAAACCTTTTGCAAGTTTTGCCAAAACTTTTCATCGAATCCTTTTTCCGGAATTCCTACCAAAAACAAATCGTCATTTTTATAAACGAATTCTACAGAACGATTATGTGTATTATTGATTTTTTCTCTAAAGGAAATATATTTAGAAGACAAGAAATGTATAACCTGATTATCTGAACCACGATATATGGTATTATGATTCAATTCTTCCACATATTCTCCATCGACCAGTAAATCAATATGACCTAATATATAATCAACATCTGCGTTTTGCATCTCACGCAGCTGCTTTAATGTGTAACCACTATAAATCATAATATCAAGCTTACTATTTTCTTTGATTAGTTTAACCAGCTTTGCTAAAGCTTCAGCTTGCAAAAAAGGTTCTCCGCCACTAATCGTTATGCCCGTAAGACCTTCAACGTGAAGGATATCCTGTTCTAAAGCAGCTACACTTTTCCAATAACCATTTTCAGACAAAGGCTGTCCTAAGGGGTTAATGCAGCCTGGGCAGCGGCGTTTACACCCCTGTACCCAGACTACATACCTGACACCAGGACCTAAAACTTTTGTCTTTTCCTCTTCATGATTTAAATAAAGCATTATATATTAGAGGCTTCAACTATAGCTTTCTTCATCATATTGCCGTTGTCTCTGTTGAAACGCGGAACATAAACTTTAGCAGCAAACTTTCTGTTTTTAGCACCTGACGGATCTGTTAAATCCTCTTGTTCATTCTTATTAAAATCAGTTTTTACAAAGTCTTGTTCAAAATTCTGCTCGCCAGGCAACGTGAAAATATCTACTTCGATATTATTATGTTCACGATAATATTTATTTAAAAGGCTATAAACAATTCCCTCTTCATGCGTCAAAGGTTCTTTATTTTCTTTCTTGGCACTCTTGATTTGCTCATACATATCTCCGGCAATAGTATAGCTTTCGCCTAAAACCTCTGCCAATTTCAGCATTGAAGACTTTTCTTCATCGTTTATACCACGCTGCGAAAGTAAGTTCTTAAATACAGGGCAAGCCACAAAAGCCTTATAAATTTCATGATAAGGTTGTAACAGAGCATCGACTTTTGCCAGTTCCTGTTCCAGTACTTGAGCTTTTTCTTCGCTTATGCTCAGTTCATTTGACAACTTCTCTGCTTCGGCTTTACTATCGGACAGTTCTTGCTCCAGTCCTTCGGCTTTTTCTTCGCTTGCACTCAAGTCAGTTGACAGCTTCTCTGCTTTTTCTTCGCTATCGGACAATTTCTTCTCCAGTCCTTCAGCTTTTTCTTCGCTTGTGCTCAACTGCGCTGACAACTTCTCTGCTTTGGCTTTACTATCAGACAGTTTTGCCTCCAGCTCTTTGCCTTTTGCTTCGCTTGTTCTCAAGTCAGTTGACAGCTTCTCTGCTTTTTCTTCGCTATCGGACAATTTCTTCTCCAGTCCTTCAGCTTTTTCTTCGCTTGTGCTCAACTGCGCTGACAACTTCTCTGCTTCGGCTTTTTTATCTGCTAACTTTTGCTTAAGTTCATCAACTTGCAACTCAAGATTTTTAATTTTTTCTTTTTTTCTACCCATTTCAGTCTCCTGCATAGCTAACTGATTCTGTAAATTAGTAGCCTCTTCCTTGGCAATATAAAGTTCTGCCTCTTTGTCATCTAATTGCTTTTGTTTAATACGTAATTCATTAACATCACGGAGATGATTTTCTTCCAATGTTTTTTTCAAATCATCAACATTAGTTTTAAGCGGAGCTACAAGTTGATCAACAGCATTTCTCAAATAAAGCAAATCTTCCGCAAGAGAAAGCTTAGCAGCCTTTGCAAAATACATGCTAAAGTTTTCTTCTAATGCCGTATTTACTGCATTTTTAATAAGCTGTTCTACATCCTCTTTATCCAGCAATTTTTTATTAAACTCCTCTTTTTGCTTTACTTTACTATCATCCATACCAAAATTACCTCCATTTCTGATGTAAGCATAGTATAAAACTTTAATTTCCAATTCATTTAAGCTTAATAAGCTTGCTTTCATCAACAGCCTCGTCATTCTGTGGACCTTCTTTTTTCGTACCCAATCTGTATTCAAGCGTATCTTCAGAATTAATTCTCAAATACAATCTGCTCTTGCCATCATCCTCATCGTAATCATCGATGTCATGCTGCAAAGGTTTAAAGCTATCTCTCTGCTCAACGGAGCTGCCTGTATACTCTAATTGCGTACATTCATTGTCCGTATCAATAGGATTAGCCATCACCCAATCCTGTGAAGTAGCATTTTTGGCAATAACGCAGACAAATTCATCATTTTTGGAATCCCTATAGCCAACATGGAACTGAAATGGCGGTAAGTCAGCGTTAATTCTGATTCGGCTGTCATCAACATAATACTTGCTTAAATCCAACTGACCAAAGGCAACAGCAGTCTTTTCGTTAATCTTATACTCTGCACTCAAACCATCATCATTTTCTTCTTCATCAGTACCTTTACCGATTCTCTGGATATCAGCACCATTAAAGAATTCTTCCTGCTGCATAGTTTCCAAAACGTATCTTTGTTTCGATGCATTACCAGCCAGGAAAATATGCACATCTTCCCTACGATAGTCTTTACCGAACTCTTTAGTAAATGCTGCATCCATCTCCTGGGCAAAATTGACTACAGTTTCTTTTATTTTGTCCTCCAAAAAGTCATCTATGCCTGTTACTTCAAGCTCTAAATCAGAAACTTCTTCGTTATCTACATTTTTTAAAGTTACAATAGCGCTAGATGCATCCGGAGCAATTTCGCCAAGCACATTCTGCATATTGTTGTCAATATCATCGCTATACTTAAATAATCTACCGGCAATTTTTTCTTTTAAGATATTGACGTTAGCATCAGCAATATCATCAGCACCATAATTTTCTCTAATCAGGCCATCAAATCCATCGGGTTTTAGCTCTCCATCAGGCAATGCAAAAGGAATTTTATTCTCTTCAATTTTTTCTCTGTTATCTTTATAGATTTTATAAGCAAGCTTATGAATAAGCTTTTCACCACCAATAGAGCTATCGCCACCCAAGCCTAAAATTTCAATAACAGCATCTTGCTCTACATTGTCTTCTTCCCCAGCTTCACGGAATACGCCATACACAAAATCCATTGTGCCGCCGCCAAGATCGTAGACTGCGAACTTCTCAGCAGTATTAGCAGCAAGCTTCAACTGCTTACCAACAAAGGCACCGATACAAGCCACCGGTTCAGAATTTTCCATTTTTACGCTAACAATGCTTTTGCCCTTTTGATTAACGCCCTTGCGAATATTTTTTGGCAAAGCGCGCATAAGACCATATTCTAACGATGTGCGAATCTTTTCTTTTACCTCGTTATCAAATTTAACAGGACAGGTAATATTATACTTTGTATATATTCTATGGCCACTAGGATTATTGATAGCACGGCCTAATAAATAACCATAAAAAGCTATCGGATTAAACTTGCTGTCAGACTCTTCGTCGATACTATCTGTAATTTTTATAACAGTCTCTCCCTTGTAGGGATAAACCTTTTTTTCAACGTCTCTTTGCAAAAGATACGGAATCATCTTCAGCTGCGTTAAAATAGCACGCATCTTTCTGCGTCCATCCTCTTCGTCCACTTCCTGGAAAACATCCTGTACAGTGTAACCGGAATCATAATCTGCACAATCCACATCAACGCTATCGCTTTTGGTCACAAAATATGGCATGTTATGATTATCTTGCGACCACTGCTTATATAATTCATCCCAATTATAAATTAATACATTGGTCGGATTCTCGTATTTATTATCAACAGCCTTATTGTCTGCATCTCTTTCCAGCTTACCATTGCCAGACAAAGTAAATAATTTTGCTCTGCCATCTGCCTTAACCGCAGCACAGGTAGAACTCGTACCAAAGTCTATAGATACCGGATTATTATCAATAAGTTTATTTTTACCTTTTTCATTCAGGCCTGTCTTATAAAAGCAAATTTCTACAGGATAGGAATATACATATTTATAGTCTCTACGGCTAACATGTAGCGTAAACCGTCCCTGGAATTTGCAGTAAACAGTATTCTGGTTTTGCATCAAGGCACCATATTTATTAGTATTCAAGAAAACATAGTAAGCATGTGTTGCTTCGTTATAGCGGATTTTTTCTTCAAAGTGTTTGGGAATATCTTCGCCTTCAATTTTATCCCAATAGAAGGCAGCCTTAATCTTTTCGTCGCTGCCAACCTTTCTCTGTGCTCCTGCTCCGTGAAGCTGTTCATCCAACCCGTTAATATTAATTTCCAGCTTACGCAGTCCACTATCAGCCCATAAGCCAACATTTTCCGACAGCAACGTATTAGCAGGAATACTATCATAGCCAAACATTTCCTGTTCAGTAATATCACAATAGTTCATTTTGGGAAAATCATTCTCTTGGAGCTCAAAATACTCTTCCGGCAAAGCAGCAAAAATACTGTTGCGTTTCTGCATTTCATATTCTTTTGCTTTAGTCTCGTCATCTACATCATTGCTCACTATATACTTAAAATAATCGTAATCACTAATTGTTTCCTGGCTAACCTGGCTTTCCCAAACCACAAATTGAAATTCTTCCGGCTCATTAAAGGCATTT
>ULTP01011929.1_pt1 | contig 9969 bp, 12 predicted proteins | sample 1957721 | NCBI WGS metagenome assembly ULTP01 (sample SAMEA4835737, study PRJEB28245) | human gut metagenome | biome: gut microbiome; material: fecal sample | place: Denmark | collected 2008 | reverse complement strand
ATTTTATAAATTAAACATTATATCTACAATATTTTTAATTTCTAATTTTTTATTATATATTCTTATATAGTAGATATTGACAATTTTTGTATAAATAAATATAATTCATATATACAAAGGAAGGAATATATCAATATGAATCTAGATGTTAATTCAGCAAATCCATATAATTTTTTTAGTATGGATGCTAACTTAAATATAAAAAGCAAACAAATAGGAACTGCAGATTATGATGAAATTCTTAAATATAGAGTTCCTACTGTTATTTCCAGATTAGATTCTCAATTAGAAAAAATTGAAGACAAACATTCAGAAGAATATTTAAATACTTTAAAATTGAAAGAAGAATTGGTAGAAGCTTCAACAAAAATTCCAAATAAAAATGATCCTAATATTTTAGTTGCAAAGGATATGCCAAAAATTATAGATTTATTTGTATTATCGAGAGTTTCAAATCTTATTGAACTTGTAAAGTGTGAATTGAATGGAAAAAAGAAAGTTATTCAATCTGCTATGTATATTAATCCACATGAAGAAATAGAAGAAATGTTAAGCAATGTTAATTCGGATATTGAAGAATATGAAAATAGTGATTTAATGGTAGAAAAAACAAGTAATAAATATAATAATTTACTAAAATATAAAGAATTTTTAGAAAGAATGGATACTGCCTATGAAAAAATAGCAACAGCCAAAGATAGAGATTTATTAGATGTTAAATTTTTAAATGAAGGAAAATTTAAACAATCAGATTTAGATAGATGGAAAATTTTACCAGATATAAATTCATTTGAAGAAAAAGATCGTATTATTTCTGAAAAGCTAAGCCATGAGCTAAATGAAGTATTATTAAGAAGTAATGTTAAAGATGGTGTTTTTACTAAGAATACAACAGATCCATATGAAATGATATTACGAAAAATAGAAAGATTTAGAAATAATATGGGACGTAAATCGATGGAAGCACCATACAAATGGCAAATTTTTATGTCTAGACAACCAAAAGTAATTTATACTGGAAAAGATGAAACTGGAGCAGAAATTTTAGCATATGGGTATGGTAAATATATTTGTCAAAGTATGTTTTTACCACCAACTCCAAAAAATCCAGATGGAAGACCAGTATACAATACAGATAAAGATATAGTAGGAGTTACTAGAATAGAAAAAAATGGTGAAAGAAATGATCATTTAGTATTGTTTTCGGAAGCAGAGATATTATCAAGAAAAGTTGATACACAATTTTTAGCCAATATATATTTTTCTAAAGAATTAATGGATGCAGTTGAAAAAAATAATTATTCTTATTTGGGAGATATTTATAAAGCTCGAACAGAAGAAATAGATCCAAATGCAACATATGGGAATTATATAATAGAATATAATGACATAAATGATGACCAAGTAGTTTCTTCTTTAAGATTAGGTTATTCAAATTTTAGTGAAGCAATAGATAAGAAGATGATTCATAGAAAACCACTAATAAAAGATGAAGATCCATATGTAGAATATTTGAATATTCAAGAAAATATGGCAAATGGTCAATTAATTGAGATAAAAGATGGAAAGTTTTTTTCTCATAAAAAACAAGTTGAATTACCAGAAATGATGGAAAGAATAGAAAGTTATCATAAACAGATTGTAAGTAAAATTTTAGAAGATAGACAATTAAAACATGAAAAACAAAATAATAAAAATTCCAAAATACTTCAATTTACAGATTATGCAGGACATGATTCTAATGATGAACCAGGAGAAAAATAATATATGAGCAAAATTAAAAAACATGAAAAAGTTCTTTGGAAACCAGGGACATGTGTATATCCGATACCAGCTGTATTAGCAAGTTGCGGAAATATGGAAAAATCAAATATTATAACTGTTGCATGGACAGGAATATTAAATACAGAACCAGCAATGGTATATATATCAGTAAGACCTACAAGGTATTCATATAATATTATAAATGAAACAAAAGAATTTGTAATAAACCTTACAGATGAAAATTTAACTTATGCTGTAGATTGGTGTGGAGTGAAATCAGGTAAGGATTTTGATAAATTTAAAGAGATGAATTTGACTAAGCAAAAAGCTGATTTTGTCAAATCACCAATGATTGCTGAATCACCAGTTTCGTTAGAATGTAAAGTAGTTGAAACAAAAGTATTAGGTTCTCATACAATGTTTATGGCGAAAGTATTAGGAATACATGCATCTAAAGAATATATAGATGAAAATGGTGCATTTGATATTAGTAAATGTAATTTGATTGCATATGCTAATGGTGGATATTATCAATTAGGTAAAAAAATTGGAAGCTTTGGATATTCTGTTATAAAAAAGAAAACAAAAGCAAAACAAAAAAATAAAGATAACAATAAAAATGCTAAAAGAAATTTTAATAATAAAAAGGATTATAAAATAAAAGCTAAAAAAAGTAAGAATATAGACAACAAAAAAACAAAAAAATAAAAAGCACAAATTTAATTTGCAAAAAAGCTAAAAAAATTGAAAAAAATCAGTATAAATATTGACATATTGCTAAAAATGTGGTAAATTATTAAAGCGTGTATACAAGATATATGCAATCACATCGTTATAAAATAACAAATAAATTAAATTAAGCTTCATTAATAGTAAACGGAGGTGTAGTAAGATGGCAGCAAAAGGACCAAGAGAAAATATTACTTTAGAATGTACAGAGTGCAAAAGAAGAAACTATGTTACATCAAAAAATAAAAGAAACAATACAGAAAGACTAGAAGTTGTTAAGTATTGTAAATTCTGCAAAAAGCGTACAACACACAAAGAAACAAAATAAAATCCTTTTAAGGGGGAAAAATAATGGCTAAAGAACCAAAAAAGAATAATAAAAAAGAAGTAAAAACAGATGCTAGCAAAGTTAGTGAAGAAATAAAAGTAGTTGAAGCTAAAGAAGAGAAGAAAGAAGCTAAATCTCCAAAAGCAAAAACTACAAATAAAAAAGCTACTACATCAAAAGATTCAAAAAAAGTAGCAAAAGATAAAAAAAGCTTTGCTAAAGATTTTAAAGCAGAATTAAAAAAAGTTACTTGGCCAACACCAAAGCAACTTGTAAATAATACAACAGCAGTTGTTGTTATTGTTCTAATTACTGCAATAATAGTTTTTGTATTAGATATTATATTTGAAAATGCAAACAAATATGGTGTTGATAAATTAAAAACTATAGTTGCAAATGAACAAGTAACTGATCAAAATACAAGTGAGGATGAAAAATCATCTAATACAACAGTTGAAGAAGTAAATAATTCGTCAGAAGATACTACTACAACTGAATCAAGTAATACTACATCAGCTGAAAATTCTGGTAATGCAGAACAATAAAATGAAAGCATAAGATAAACTCATTTTGAGTAATAAGAAGAAGTAGAAAAGGGAGGCTAAAATATGTCTCAAGAAGAGAATAAAATTGAGCCAAAATGGTATGTTGTACATACATACTCTGGATATGAAAATAAAGTAAAAACAGATTTAGAGAAAACAATAAAAAATAGAGAACTTGAAGATTTCTTCTTTAATATAGTAGTTCCTATGGAGGAACAAGTTGAAATAAAAGATGGTAAAAGAAAAGCTAATTTAAAAAAAGTTTTTCCTGGATATGTTTTAATCAAAATGATTGTAACAGAAGAATCTTGGTATATTGTTAGAAATACAAGAGGTGTTACAGGATTTGTTGGTTCTGGTACAGATCCAATACCATTAACAGATGCAGAAATAAGAAACATGGGATTTGATGAAGTTCCAGTTAATGTTGATTATGTTGAAGGCGACTCAGTACAAGTTGTTAACGGTCCATTAGAAGGATTTGTTGGAACAGTACAAGAAATAAATATAGAAAAACAAAAAGTAAAAGTTTTAGTTTCTATGTTTGGTAGGGAAACTCCAGTAGAATTAGAATTTTCACAAGTTCAAAAAAGTTAGGTTAAAGGAGGTGCTAAAAAATGGCAGAGAAAGAAGTTGTAAATGTTATTAAATTACAAATAGAAGCAGGAAAGGCAACACCAGCTCCACCAGTTGGACCAGCTTTAGGTTCATCAGGTGTTAATATTATGCAATTCGTAAAAGAATTCAATGATAGAACTGCAAATCAACCAGGTATGATCATACCAGTTGTTATAACAGTATTCAAAGATAAATCTTTTACATTCATTACAAAAGTTCCACCAGTTGCAGTTCTTATAAAGAAAACACTTAATCTTCAAAAAGGTTCTGGTAAACCAAACAAAGATAAAGTAGCTAAATTAACAAAAGAACAAGTAAAAGTAATTGCAGAACAAAAAATGGAAGACTTAAATGCAGCATCAGTAGAAGCTGCAATGAGTATGGTTGAAGGTACAGCTAGATCTATGGGTGTAGTTGTAGTAGACTAATAAAAAAATTGGGAGAGCATAGCTCGTTAAAACCAAGAGGAGGAAATAATGAAAAAAGGAAAAAGATATGCAGAAGCTGCTAAATTAGTAGATAGTGCAAAACTTTATGAAGCTAAAGAAGCTTTAGAAGTAATCGAAAAAATGCCAAAAGCAAAATTTGATGAAACAGTTGAATTACATGTTAAATTAGGTGTTGATTCTAAACACGCTGATCAACAAGTTAGAGGAACTGTTGTATTACCAAATGGAACAGGTAAATCTTTAAAAGTATTAGTATTTGCAAAAGGAGATAAAGCAAAAGAAGCTGAAGCTGCTGGAGCAGATTATGTTGGTGCTGAAGAATTAGTTCCAAAAATTGAAAAAGAAAATTGGTTTGACTATGATGTAATCGTAGCTACACCTGATATGATGGGTGTAATTGGTAGATTAGGTAAAGTATTAGGACCAAAAGGCTTAATGCCAAACCCTAAATCTGGAACAGTAACTATGGATGTTACAAAAGCTGTATCAGAAATTAAATCTGGTAAAGTTGAATACAGATTAGACAAAACAAATATCATTCACTTAGGAATGGGAAAAGTATCATTTGGTGCTGAAAAATTAATGGAAAACTATCAAACAATTATAGATGCTATTATAAAAGCAAAACCAGCAGCTGCTAAAGGACAATACATAAAAAGTGTTGCTTTAACAACTACAATGGGACCAAGTTTATATGTTAACCAAAAATAATTTATAAGCAATGTATTTGTTTATAAACCAAATGTAAATTATAAGTTTAATTTAATTATTTAATAAATAAAAATTTAATATTTACCTAAGACAGTAGGCAAAAGTAAGTCCTACCGAGGTTAGTTTATAGAGCGGATTTACCACTTATATACTTTTGTCTTAGGAAAATAGTATATAAGTGGTTTTATTTATATAAAGCATCTTATATATTTATGTATAATTTACTAATTACAAAAAATTATATTAAAAGATAAAACTAATTTAATATATATTTACGGAGGTGAAAAAGTTGGCTAGTGAAAAAATAATTAAACAAAAAGAAGAAGAAGTTAAGAAATTAGCTGAAAAAATGAAAACTGCAAGTTTAGTTCTTTTAACAGACTATAGAGGAATCAATGTTGCTGATGACACAACTTTAAGAAAAGCTGTTAGAGAAGCAAATGGAGAATACTTAGTTATAAAGAACAATATTACAAGAAGAGCATTAAAAGAATGTGGTTTTGATGTTGAAGAAGAAGCTTTACAAGGACCTACAGCAGTTATTATAGCTCAAGAAGAATATTTACCATCTTTAAAAGCTGTATATAATTATGCTAAAGGAAAAGATTTCTACGAAATCAAATCAGGAGTTCTAGAAGGTAAAGTATCAAGCAAAGAAGAATTAACAGTTCTTGCACAACTTCCATCAAGAGAAGAACTTATCGCAAAACTTGCTGGTTGCTTACTTGCAAATGTTTCAAAACTTGCTGCTACACTTGATGCAGTTAGAGTTAAAAAAGAAGCTGAGTAATAAAAAATTATACTATATTGTATAATGTAAAAATTTAAATTAAAATTAAAAAATAAAATAAATGGAGGATTTAAAAATGAGTGAAAAAACAGATAAAATGTTAGAAGAAATCGATAGCTTAACAGTTGTTGAATTATCAGAATTAGTAAAAGGAATTGAAGAAAAATACGGAGTAACTGCAGCAGCAGTTGCAGCACCTGCAGGAGCTGGAGCAGCAGCAGCTGAAGAAAAATCAGAATTTGATGTAGTATTAACAGATGCTGGATCAAACAAAATCTCTGTAATCAAAGTTGTTAGAGATGTAACAGGATTAGGATTAAAAGAAGCTAAAGAATTAGTTGATGGAGCACCTAAAACAGTTAAAGAAGCTGTTGCTAAAGCAGAAGCTGAAGAAATCAAAGCTAAATTTGTTGAAGCTGGAGCTACAATCGAATTAAAATAATTCTATTTGGATATTTAATTTAACATAAAAAATCAATAAAATTAAAGAAAGTTATGAATGTGAATTTACACATTTGATAACTTTCTTTTTTTGTAGAATTTGAAATTATCATAAAGTTCACTTATGTTTGGACTTAGAGATTTTTTTGAAGAATGAACATCGATTAATTTTTTTCTAAAAATCAAAATTAAATATTGCTAATATTTTGGTTTTAATATATAGTATAATAGAAGAATAATTGAAAATGATTTTATAAAATTTTAAGATTAAATTAAGAATTAATTTTAACGAAAGAGAAAGGATTGGTTATTTTTATGAAATCACAAAAAGGAATAACGATGCTTAGCTTAGTTATTTATGTTGCAAGTTTTTTAGCTGTAACAGGTTTAGTTGCAATAATAACTACATTTTTTTATAATAACCTAAAAATAATAAATACAGATATGGGAAGTAGTGCGTATTATAACAAATTAAATTTATATATGGCAAATGAAACTAAAAAAAGTGGTAATCAAATATATAGGTTTGAAAGCGGAGCTGATAAACAGAATTTTGTTACTTTTAAAGATAATACAAATAAAAAAAGTGCTTTTGTAAAAATAGGAAATATTATATATTATAATGAATTTGAAGGTAGTGATTCTAGTATAGCATGCTATAAAAAAATTGCCTTATGTAAAAATGTTAATGACTTTAAAATTAGTGTTGATGAAACATCAGGAAAAAAAGTTTTAAAAGTATATGTAAATATAGATGGAACTGCTTATAGTACAAATTATGTAGTAGGGGATTAAAAAAGGAGAAAAAACCAATGATAAAAAAGATTTTTACAAGGATAAGCATATTTTTTGATATATTAAAAGATTTTTTAGTAGCAGTTTTAGCTGTTATACTAATATTAGCATTTACAATTGGAATTGCACATAATTTATTAAAAATAAATGAAGTATCTAGCAAATATTCAGGACCATACAAAAATTTAGTAACTGTTGGTGATAAAGAAATGATGAATGTATATTCAATGGGAAATGGTGCAAATACAATTGTTATCTTAAGTGGATTTGGTGTTCAATCACCTGTTATTGAATATAAAGCATTAGCCAACTATTTAAGCTCTGATTATAGAGTAGTTATTGTAGAATATTTAGGATATGGATATAGTTTAAAAGCTAAAACAGATCGAACTAGCAAAAATATTGCAAATGAAATAAAAAAAGCTTTAGATGGTGCAGAAATAAATGGACCATATATATTGATGCCACATTCTATTTCTAATATATATGCAATAGAATTTCAAAAGTTGTATCCAGATAATGTAAGTGCAATTATATCTGTTGATGGAATAATGCCAAATATGTCTAAAGAAAATAAATTTTTATCAGAATTAAATCAAACAAAAGACAATGTAAAGATTTCATCAATAGCAGAATTCACAGGATTTGCAAGAATTCTAAGTTATGTTAAACCAGAAATGTTTTATATAGATAAAATGCAAAATAGTACATTTTATACAGATGCAGATATAGCAGAGTATAGAAAGAGAATTGGAATTGGATATTTAACTAGTTCTATGGTAAAAGAAATAAATAAAATAGAAGAGAATGTTATAGCAGAAAAAGAATATGTATATCCAGATAATTTACCAGTGTTAGAAGTTTTAACAAGCGAAAGTGTTAATAAATACAAAGATATGAAAAAACAAAATAATATATCTAAGGATTATGAAGAATATGCAAATGAATTATTAAGTAATAAACAAATACAAGAAGTTAAAATTGTGTCTGGAGATCATATGATACCAATCACAGATCCAGTTAATTTAGCACAGACGATAAAAGAGTTTATTATGGCTCATTAATAGGGAGTAAAAATGACAGAAGTTTTAAAAAAATTCAAATTAGATAATAAAGTATTTGATAATTTTGATGATTTAATGTCAAAACATTTGGATTCAGTAGAAGAATTAACAATAAGTAATATACAAAATAATTCTAAGTATTTTAATATTATTAGCTTATTTACAGGTGTTAAAACATTAATCATAGAAGGAAAATCAAAATTAAATGTAGATGGAATTATATTAAATATTTGCAAGCCATATTTATTAAATAATTTAATATTAGATGGTGTAAAATTACCAACAAAAGTTTCAATGAAGAAATTAATAAATCTAAAAATGATTTCATTAAATAATATGGAATATTGTGATATAAAATCATTTTTAGATTCTATAGAAAAACCAGATAAAATTAGGGCAATAACATTAAATTCGATTTGCTTAGCGAATAATTCAATAAATATATTGAAAATATTTAAGTCATTAGAAATAATTAATCTTATAAATGTAGAAAATGGTTGCTTAAATAATTTAGAATTTCTTTTAGAAAATAAGAATTTGGAAAAAGTAAATATAGAAAATAATACAATAGATTTTAAAGAAGCTACTATCTTATTAAAAGGATTATATAGAAAAAATATTGTAGTAAACATACCACCAAAAAATATTAATAATAGTATCACTAATTCATTGGAAGTTGACAAAAAAGGTAAAATTAATCTTACATTAAATTCAACAGATTTGGATGATTGCATAGAGCAATTTGATTTGTCACAACTTGACAAATTATTGTTAATAATAGATACAAAAATTAATTTTGATGAATATATAGAACAACTAAAAAAAGTAAAACAAAATATTAGTATTGCTATAAAAGATGCATCTTATTTAACTAAAGAACAGGCAGAAACAGTAAAGGAAAATTTAAAAATAAAATATATAAATATATTAGATTTTAATGGTGTGCTACATTACGAAAAAGAAAAAAATTGTTATCAAATAGATAGATATATAAAAATACGTGAATGTATAGATAATTTTATTTCAAGAGTTCCATCTCATAGTAGAGAAATAGAAAAGTTTTTAGAAATTTATAAAATCTTAGCTGAAAACATTTCATATGATGAATTTTTAGAAGACAATATAGAAGATTATAATGTGACTAATGAAATAAAATCAACTAATTTAGAAAATGGATTAATAGAAGGACATTGTGCTAATTCAGGTTTTGCTGAAATTTTAAAAAATTGCTTAGCTTGTTTAAATATAGAATCTAATATAGTAACTGGAACTATGCAAAAATCAAAAACAGAAATAAATTGGAATCAAGTTAAAATAGATAATATATGGTATAATGTAGATATTGCATTGGATTCAAAAACTTTAATTAATAAAAATATAATAAAGAAAAAAGCAAATTACTGTTTATTAGGAGATAAAGAGTTTTACCAAACTCATATAAGAAAAGAAAATAGAGTTAATTGTTGTTTATATACAGTAAATAGAAAATCTGTGAATTTATTTTTTAGAACTGGAATATTTTCAACAAAAATTGCAAAAGCTTATGTGTTTAATACTTTTTGTAGTCTAAGAAAAATGTTTTTAATAAATAAAAGACAAGCACTTCCAAAGGGCAAAGATGATAAAGAAAATTAAAGGAGATGCTTAAATGATAAGCAATGGATTAGAAAAGTATTTAATATTAAAATTAAATAAAAAAGGAAATTTTAATGAAAAAGATTTTGAAAAAATAGAA
>ULTP01071396.1_pt1 | contig 9991 bp, 10 predicted proteins | sample 1957721 | NCBI WGS metagenome assembly ULTP01 (sample SAMEA4835737, study PRJEB28245) | human gut metagenome | biome: gut microbiome; material: fecal sample | place: Denmark | collected 2008 | reverse complement strand
AATTATAATAATTTTATTAATTATTTGTATAATAACAAGTTTTAGAACAGGGCAAAAATATTATGATTTAAAGAATTCTCAATTTACACCTTCAAATTCAGAAATAGATACAGATATAGCTAAATGGAAATTTAGAGTAACAGTTGTATATTAAAAGGAGATATTTATGAAGAACAAAAAAATAATAAAAATTATATTCCTATTTGCAATTTTTGTAAGTATGATTAAATTATTAATAGGTACAAGTGTAGCAAAATATAATTACAATATTGAATTTAATGCTGTAAATTTATATAGAGATACAATATTTAATCCAATAGAATTATCTTATTCAACTAGAGATTATACAAATCAAGATGTAATTATTTATGCAAAACCTGATAAGAAAGTAAAGCAATTATTAGGCTTTACATGGGATGAAGAAAATAAAAGATATTATAAAGTGTTAAAAGAAAATGAAAAAAATAATATAATAGTAAAAGATTATTCTGGAAATAAACAAGAATTATCATATAATGTAGATTGGATTGATAAAGAGAAACCAAAAATAATAGGAGCAGTTAATAATGGATCATATAATTCGCCATTAAATCTTTCATATAGTGATAATGTAGGAATAAAAAATGTAGAGATAGAAAATAGAGGATTTTTATATTCTGAAATAAATCTTACTAGTTTTGATATTGAAAATAGACGAGCTTTGGATTATAGAGCTACAAGTTGTAAAGTAAATGTTATACAAAAACCAACAGATACAAAAAAACTTCAATTTTTTATAGATGGAAAATTAAGTGGTGAAACAACGCAAAATACATATACTTTTAAAAATTTAACACCTAACAGAGAAAATATAAAAGTTAAAGTAAATGCTATAAACGAAGCAGGAAAAGTTATAGATACAAATGAAATATATGGAAAAACAACTTTTTATGAAGGAATTAATATAGAAAAAAATAATCAAAGTGCTACAGTGAAATTAACAGGAATTGTTAGTAAATATACAAAGATACAATATTTTGTTTGGGAAATCAATAATCAAGAAAAAACGATGAAAGGTTATGAAGTTAAAGTGCAAAATGGTTGTGCAAATTTGTATTTTAATATTAATGATTTTAATAAAAAACAAATGGAATATACAATGCATATATATGCAATAGAAAATAATGGAAAAAGTAGTAATATAAGTTGTGCTCAAATAATGATTGGAAAAAAATATAATCCAGATTTAGCATATAAAGGTGAAACTATAAAGAAACCTACTAATATAAATAAGTTGACACAAAAAGGAAGATATTTTATAAAAGTTACAGATTTAGCTGGGAATATTGCAGAATATATAATTAAATTGGTAAAATAAGTAAAAGCGACTTTGTTTGTCGCTTTTTAAAAATTCTTAATGTGAAATATATAACATATATATTGATATATCAAGAGTTTTATGATATAAATATTCAATAAGAAAGGATTGATTTTATGGGAAAAAAATTAAGTGTAAGTAAAGCTAAAGAAATATTAGAACAAGCCAATGAAATGAATCCAGGAGGCTGGTATGACCATTCTTTAGTGGTAGGTGAAGTAGCTTATAAAATTGCTGAAGCCTTAAATTTAGACAAAGAAAAAGCGAAAGCTTTTGGATACATACATGATATAGGTAGAAGAGTGGGAAGATGTGCATTAAAACATATTTACGAAGGATATAAATATTTAACAGATTTAGGATATACTGATGCTGCAAGAATTTGTCTAACACATTCTTTTTTTGAGCCAAATGCAGAAAATGTAATTGGAAATTGGGATATGAAAGATACAGAGAAAGAATTTGTAAAAAAATATATAAATAATACAACATTTGATATATACGATAGAATTATTCAAATGGCCGATACAATTGCATTATCTACGGGAGTAACAACTTTAGAAAGAAGAATGGTAGATGTATTTTTTAGATATGGTTTTGATGAAAATACAGAATATAATTTTAGAGTTAGACTAGAATTACAAAATGAAATAGAAGAAAAATTAGGATATCCAATATATAAATTATTTGAAAAAGAAATTACAAATGAATTAATAACAGACAGAGTTAATAAAGTTGTAAGATTTTGGAAATAGGAGAGAAATATGTTTTCACATAAAATAAAAACATATGCTTTTGTTGGACCATCTGGTACAGGAAAAAGCTATAGAGCACAAATGGTTGCTAATGATAGAGGAATAAATTACATAATAGATGATGGATTGTTAATTTCTGGAAATGAAGTTCTAGCAGGAATATCAGCTAAAAAAGCACCAACTAAAATAGAAACTGTAAGGAATGCATTATTTACAGATTCAGAAAAGAAAAAAGAAATACAAAAGGTAATAAAAAAGAACAAACCAGAAAGTATTTTAATACTAGGAACATCAGATGGTATGGTACAAAAAATTGCTGAAAATTTGGAATTGCCTCCAATTTCAGAAACTGTATATATAAGTGATGTTGCGACAGAAGAGGAAATGCAAACGGCAAGAAGAATTAGAGTAACACAAGGAAAACATGTTATACCAGTTCCAACTTTTGCAATAAAAAAAGATTTTTCAGGGTACTTATTAGATCCATTACAGATATTTAAATCTACTGGTAAAGGAAAAGCACCATATATTTCAGAAAAATCAATAATAAGACCAACTTTTAGTTATATGGGGCATTTTGAAATTTCAGATAATGTATTTAAACAAATAATTGAATATGTTGCTCAAAATTTGAAAGATGTGTATAAAGTTCCAAGAACAATAATAAAAAAGCATGAAGGTTTTGATGATGGAATATATATTTATATAGAAGTAATAATTGAATTTGGTTATCCAATTAATGAAACTATGAAAGTTTTAAAAAAGAAAATAATAAAAGAAATAGAAAATTTAACTGCAATGAATGTTTTAAATATGGAAATCGTTGTTAAAGGTGTTCACTATGAACCTAATAAGAAATAATTTGTAGTAAATAAAGAAAACAACATTATTTAAAGGTAGATAGGCAGCCTAAAAAAGCCTAAATCTAAAAATAGGAGATATGGGAAACCATAAAAAAGTAATATGAGTTTTATTGTAGCGATAGATGGACCTGCAGGAAGTGGAAAAGGAACAATTACAAAATTATTAGCACAAAAATTAAATTTTTTGACTATGGATACAGGAGCAATGTATAGATGTGTTACTTTATATCTGTTAAAAAATAATATTAATAAAGAAGAAACTGAAAAAGTGGAATTAGCATTAAAAGATATAAATATTGATATGAAAGAAATAAATGGAGTGCAAAATTTTTTCTTAAATAATAAAAATGTTTCAAATGATATAAGAACAAAAGAGGTTGACAGTTTTGTATCACAAGTTTCTCATATAGTATGTGTTAGAAATGCAATGGTAAATCTACAAAGAAAATTAGCAGAAGGAAAACAAATGATAATGGAAGGAAGAGATATAGGTACAAATGTATTTCCTAATGCTGATGTAAAAATTTATTTAGATGCAAGTGCAGAAGAAAGAGCTAAAAGAAGATTAAAACAAAATCTAGAAAAAGGAATTGACAATATTTCTTATGAAGAAATTTTAGAGAATGTAAAATTTAGAGACAATAATGATAAAACTAGTAATGTAGCACCTCTAAAAAAAGCAGAAGATGCAATTTTAATTGATTCTACTGGAATGACAATAGATGAAGTTGTTAATAAAATAGAAAAAATTGTAATAAAAAATATGTAAAATTGGAGAAAATATATGGAATTTTTTAAAAAAATAGGAAGAGTAATTGTAAAAGGAGCAATATATGGATATTGTAAAATCGTATATAGAGTAAGAATAATAGGAAAAGAAAATATTCCACAAGATGGAGCTATTTTATTTTGTGGAAATCATAGAACATACTTAGATCCACCACTAATAGTTGCTACTGCGGGAAGACATATGCGTTTTATGGCAAAAGAAGAATTGTCAAAAAATAAATTTTTAGCTTTTTTAGGAGTTGTATTTGATGCAATATATGTAAAAAGAGATTCAAAAGATATTACTGCTATGAAAGAAGCTTTAAAAACGCTAAAATCTGGTAGTTGCATAGGATTATTTCCAGAAGGAACTAGAAATGGATTAGAAAAAAATAATGGAAAAATAAAAAATGGAGCTGCTTATTTGGCTTTAAAAACAGGTGCACAAATAGTGCCTATAGGAATTCAGGGAGATAGCAAACCATTTCATAAATCAACAATAATTTATGGGAAACCACTTGATCTAAGTAAATATCAAGGAATTAAGAAAATTGATGAACAAACAGAAGATGAAGTTAGTGAAATATTAAAAAACGAAATTGTTAGACTTTCTAAATTAGATGTAAAAAGTTTACCATCGGGAAAATAGTATTGAAATAGTAATGAAATAGCTAAAATTTAGATAATTTTAATAAAGTATACAGATTGACAAATTAAAAAAAGTAGTATATAATTATATGGTTAAATTTTGTTGATACAAAAGTAAGTTATACAACAAATATTTAACCATTTATTAGTTTAAAATAAAAAATTTAATATATAAAGAGGTAGAGAAAATGAATAACCAAAAAATTAGAAACGTAGCAATTATCGCACACGTAGACCATGGAAAAACAACTCTTGTAGATGCAATGCTTAAACAAAGTGGAATTTTTAGAGAAAATGAACAAGTAGCTGAAAGAGTTATGGATTCAAATGATTTAGAGAAAGAAAGAGGAATTACAATACTTTCAAAAAATACAGCAGTTCATTATGGAGATATAAAAATTAATATAGTAGATACACCAGGACATGCTGATTTTGGTGGAGAAGTTGAGCGTGTTCTAAAAATGGTTGATGGTGTTGTATTATTAGTAGATGCTTTTGAAGGTGCAATGCCACAAACAAGAGAAGTTTTAAAGAAATCTTTAGCTCTAGATTTAAAACCAATAGTTGTTATAAACAAAATAGATAGACCAGGAGCTAGACCACTACAAATTGTAGATGAAGTTTTAGATTTATTTATCGAATTAGGTGCAAATGATGAACAATTAGAATTTCCAGTAGTATATGCTTCTGGAAAACAAGGTATTGCAACATTAGATTTAGATACACCTGGAACAGATTTAAAACCATTATTTGAAACAATTATAAATAATATTGAACCACCAAAGTGCGATTTAGATGGTACAATGCAAATGTTAGTTTCAAATATTGATTATGACGAATATGTTGGAAGAATTGCAATAGGTAGAGTTGAAAGAGGAACAATTCAGTTAGGAATGCCAATAGCAATTTGTAAAAAAGAAGATAAAATAGAAAATGCTAGAGTAACAAAATTGTATACTTATGATGGCTTAAAAAGAGTAGAAGTTGAAGAAGCTTCTGCAGGAGATATAATTGCTTTATCTGGAGTTACAGATATTAATATAGGAGATACAATTTGCGATTACAATAATCCAGAAAAAATTCCTTTTGTTGATATTGATGAACCAACAGTTTCTATGACTTTTAGTGTAAATAATGGACCATTTGCTGGACAAGAAGGTCAATTTGTTACATCAAGACATATTAGAGATCGTTTATTTAAAGAGTTAGATAGAAATGTAAGTTTAAGAGTAAAAGAAACAGAATCAGCAGATTCTTTTGAAGTATCTGGTAGAGGCGAATTACATTTATCTGTATTAATTGAAACAATGAGAAGAGAAGGATTTGAACTTTTAGTTTCAAGACCAAAAGTTATTTTTAAAGAAATAGATGGCGTAAAATGTGAACCTATGGAAAGATTAGTTGTAAATGTTCCAGATGATTGTGTTGGTAATGTTATTGAAAAACTTGGAAGAAGAAAAGCTGAAATGAGCAACATGGAACCAGCAGAAATGGGTCATACAAAAGTAGAGTTTAGAATACCTGCTAGAGGATTAATTGGTTACAGAACAGAATTTATGACAGATACAAAAGGTAACGGAACAATGAGCCATATATTTGATGGATATGAACCATATAAAGGTGATGTACAAGCTAGAGTAAGAGGAACAATAGTAGCTTTTGAAAGAGGAAAATCAATAACATACGGATTATACAATGCTCAAGACAAAGGTGACTTATTTATAGGACCTGGTGTTGAAGTTTATGAAGGTATGATTGTTGGATTAAACTCAAGAAGTGAAGATATTGCTATAAATGTATGTAAAGAAAAACATTTAACAAATACAAGAGCATCTGGTTCTGATGAAGCTTTAAGATTAGTACCACCAATTCAAATGAGCTTAGAAAAAGCTATTGAATTTATTCAAGATGATGAGCTTGTTGAAGTAACACCAAAAAATATTCGTTTAAGAAAGAAAATCTTAGATAATAAAGAAAGAGAAAGAGCAGCAAGAAATTCAGCAAAATAATATATTAAATTTATAAAAAATAGCAATTCTATAAAGAGTTGCTATTTTTTTTATAAAATGTAAAAACTTGTGTGCAAAGTTGGGCGTAAGCATTTATATAATAGGAAGTGCAGAATATTTTCTTATTATATAAAAAATGGCGGCGCCCCACTGAAGTTAGCGAGACGCCTTGAAGATAAATTAAATTAAATTGTTTGAGCAGAATTGCATAGAAAGAACGTTTTAAAGATATAAGTCCCCAAGCTGAAGTTTTCGTGAAACCTTTTTGCGAAAATAGATTTCGCGCATTCCTTCACGGTTTGTGTGACGTTCATAAGCCCAGAAAGACTTATGATAGTCTAAATCTTTCAAAGACTTATAAATTTTACCTTCTTGCATAAACTCCAAATGCTGTTTGTTTACTACGAAAAAACGTAGATTCTTTACCAAATCAGGTTTTATTACGAATCTGACATCTTCTACTTCTGCCATCGAGTAAAGACGGCATTTTTCATTTGCTGGAATCTCGAGACCGATTATCTTCTCGATCCGTTCTACGAGAGCCTCTGTCTGTTTCTGTACATTGGTAATTCCTAAAATCTGAATGTTACTCATCTTTTTTTATCCTCCGTTTTTTAATAAATATGATTAAAAGCAACACAATAATTATACCACAGATTTACATAAAATACAACTTTTTCAAAAAACTTGTATTTAGTAGAAAAAAGTGATATAACAAAGAAGTTAAATATAGTAAGGTCAATTATTGATAGTACAAATAAATGAATTATTAAAATTACTAATGGTGGAGGCAAAATGTTCAATTTAGAAGAATTAGAAAAAGTAAAAGAAAAAGCTTTAGAAGATCATATACCAATAATAATGGATGATACTTTAGAAGTGATAAAAAAACTTTTAGAAGAAGAAAATCCAAAAAGAATATTAGAAATTGGTACAGCAGTAGGATATTCAGCAAGTCAATTTGCAAGATTTGCTCCAAACGCACATATAGACACAATTGAATTAAATGAAGAAAGAGCAAAAGAAGCAAAAGAAAATATTAAAAAAATTGGTGTAGAAGAACAAATAACAATTTTTTTAGGAAATGCTGTAGATTTATTACCAACATTTAAAGATGAATACGATATTATATTTATAGATGCTAATAAAGGAAAATATCCAGTATTTTTAGAAGAAGGAATAAGACTTGTAAAAAATAATGGAATTATTTTAGCAGATAATATTTTATACAAAGGATATGTATTGAGTGACTACAATAAACATAAACAAAGAACAGCAGTAAGGCACTTAAGAGAATATATAGCACAAGCAATAGAAGATTCAAGATTAGAAAGTCAAATATTAGAAGTAGGCGATGGATTAGCAATTTCTAGAGTAAAAAAGTAACAATAAAAATTATGTAGAATAATATATAATAAAGGAAATACAATTTGAATTTTCTCAAAACGACAAAAAATATTGATAAAAGAATTATTATGTGTTATTCTAAATTTATTATAAAATTAATGGAAAAAATAATAAATAAATTGAGATTTTCGAAAGAAAGGAATTTACAATTATGAAAATTTTAGATAATGAAGAATATGTAATTACAATTATAATGGCAGCTGGAAAAGGCACAAGAATGAAATCAAATAAATCAAAATTGGTACATAAAATATATGGAAAAGAATTAGTAAAAAGAGTTGCAGAACTTGCATATAAAATAGGCTCAGATGATGTTGTTGCTGTTGTAGGACACATGAGAGAACAAGTGCAAGAAGTACTTGGAGATTCTGTTAAATATGCATACCAAGATGAACTTTTAGGAACAGGTCATGCTGTTATGCAAGCAGCACCATTTCTAGAAGGAAAAAAAGGCAAAGTAGTAGTTTTATATGGTGATGTACCAATAATTAGACCTGAAACATTAAAAAAATTAATTGAGAAAAGTGTTACAAGTAAAGAATATGCAACTTTATTAACAGCTATTTATGAAAATCCAACAGGATATGGAAGAATAATAAGAGACGAAGGTGGATCTGTTGAAGAAATAGTTGAAGAAAAAGATGCTAATAGTTATCAAAAGAAGATTAAAGAAATAAATTCAGGAATTTATTGTTTTGATATTGAAGAACTTTTGAAAGCTTTAAAATTTATTAAACCAAATAATGCACAAGGTGAATATTATTTAACAGATGTTATTAAAATAATGAATGATAAAGGTCTAAAGACAGGTGCTGTTATTGTTGAAGATAATACAGAAATATTAGGTGTTAATGATAGAGCTCAACTAGAATTATTAACTAGAGTTTTAAGAATGAGAATAAATAGTGAACACATGAGAAATGGTGTAACTATTGAAGATGCTAATTCAACTTATATTTATGATGATGTAAAAATAGGTCAAGATACAGTAATTCACCCAAATACTACAATTCAAAATAATGTAATAATTGGTAAAAATTGTGAAATTGGACCAAATGCTTTTATTAGAGAAGGTTGTATATTAGATAATAAAGTAAAAATAGGAAACTGTGTAGAAATAAAGAAAACTGTTATAGGTGAAGGAACTAAAGTGCCTCATTTAACATATTTAGGTGATTGTAAAGTTGGAAAGAATGGTAATATTGGTTGTGGTACAATAACTTGCAATTATGATGGAAAAAATAAAAATCAAACAATAATAGGAGACAATGCTTTTATTGGCTCAAATGTAAGTTTAGTAGCACCAGTAAAAATAGGTGATAATGTTACTGTGGCAGCTGGATCTACAATTACAGATGATATTCCAAGCGATACTTTATCAATTGCAAGAGAACGCCAAATAAATAAAGAAGGATATTACAATAAAAAGAAATAAAATATAAATACAAATAAACAAAATCGAGACTTTTAAGTGAAGTCTCGATTTTACTATATAATAGGAAAGTACTTTGGATTTTCTATTATATAAATGATTATGCTCAACTTTGCTTGCATACAAGCTTAAAAAAACTTGGTGCGATAAACAAAGATGTGAGCATTCGCATAGAATTTTATTGCAAAATTTTATGCATAAAGTTTTGTAAACTTGACTAAGGATTTTGTTCACCTGGGATTATATAATCTATAACACCATAAATAAGTGCTCCAATTATAGCAGCTACCCAAGAAATAGAGTAACCAGCAACAAAGAATTGAGTTGCATATAAAGTAATAACTGCTAAAACAAAACCTACAAAACCTTTACCAAATGCAATTGCTTGAAGACCAGTAAATTTAACAATTAAATAATCCATAACAGTTAAAACAATTGCAGCAATACCTAAAGACCAAATGTTGTTGATTGAAAAACCAGGTGTGAAAAAAGCTGTTATTCCAAGTATAATTGCTGCAACTATAAATCTTCCTACGATTTGCCCAACAGTTCCCATAGTATTGTTATTAGATTGTATATCACTATGATTATTATCCATTGTTTTCTCCTTCCTTTAAAAGATATATTCATTTTTATTCTATAAAATAAATTGCGTAAATATTGAAAAAATAGATAGTTTTATTATTATAATAAATGTGATTTATTTCTTACAAATAAACAAATATTTTAAATAAATAAAATTTTTTAATTCA
>ULTP01072367.1_pt1 | contig 10012 bp, 5 predicted proteins | sample 1957721 | NCBI WGS metagenome assembly ULTP01 (sample SAMEA4835737, study PRJEB28245) | human gut metagenome | biome: gut microbiome; material: fecal sample | place: Denmark | collected 2008 | reverse complement strand
ATGATTTCTGGAGATGGGATGAAGTATTTGATTTTGCTACGAACGCAAAATTAAGAGCTTTAGGAGTTACGGAAGACGTATTGACTGGTGGGTCTTCCTTCAATTCCTTGGAAGCCTCCATTTCTTTATTTATGGATAATATTTCCAGAACTAGGGATTACATTACTAGACAAGTATTCTACGATAAGCTATTTCCAATTATTGCTTGTAAGAATAATTTCATTATTGAAAAGAATCAGCACGCAGTTCTTTCAAGTGGAGATAATACCGATTTAAGTAGATATAACGGGCGTATAAAGCGCAATCGTTATGGAACCCTAATAGGCGCCGGAACAATGTATGGTAATAATTCCTCCGTATTTGAAGTAGGCGATGTAACTCAATACGAAATGCCAACTATTCAATGGAGTAAGCAACTAAAACCGAAAGCAGATAAAGATTATATGTCAATGCTGAAGGATATGCAAGACGCTGGATTGCCTATTTCATTAAGAATGCTAGCAGCTGCTGGTGGTGAAAATATTGATGACTTAGTTTTAGGTATGGAAGATGATAATGACCTAAGGCTTGAAATTGCAGAAAAGAAGAAAGAGCTGCTAGATGATGCTATGAAGGAAAAAACCGCTAAATTCCTTGGTATTGAAAATATTGAGGAGTTAATGCCTGCTCCAGAACAGCCTCACGATACTTTTGCTAAACTGGAAGCCTTTACGAAATTAAATACTGGAGCTGTTGACCGTAAGAAAAAAGCTCGAAATCTGGAAAACTTGGATGGTATTTATGGTGTTAGGGAATATGATAGTAATGGGCATCGTAGAATTCTAACTGCTGAAAGAAAGAGACAGTTAGAAGATAAGGTTCATAAAAATTTCGATATAGCAATGAAAGAGCTTGCTAAGAAGCAAAATATCAAATAAATAACCAGTATTAACAATTAAAAAGAGAGCTTATAATGGCTCTCTTTTTTCGTTTAACTTATATAGAGTCAATATTTTTATTATATAATTGATGTAATTCTAAGACTTTCCAAAAGGAAATCATATAAGATGACAGTATATATCAACGATTTCGGTGTAGCCACTACGAAATTAGGTTTCGTATATATGGAACCTAGTATAAATATTAATATCCAAACAGGTAGACGCGTACCGAGTATTTCCTTATTTGCAGATAAACAACTAAGAATCAAAAGTTATACGAGTGAAGCTGAAAGAAATAACGCCCTTGTAGAAATAGAAGCAGCATTGGATAAAGCCTACGTTCCTTGCGAATTAATACCTAATACTGCAGTATATATTAACGGGTTCAATATCTTATCGGTTACTAAAAGAGCTGAGTTAAATAAAACTTTTTCTATTACCATTGAATTTACACAAGGAATTCAGAAAGTACTGTACTTTCCAACAGAGGAAGAAAGGGAAAATGCCTATGAAGCAATCTTAAAAATTGCTGAAAGCGCAGGAGAAGCAGGGGATTATAATTCCTTAGATAATCTTCCTTCATTGAACGGTGTGGAACTTAAAGGGGATTTGACTAATGAAGAGGTTGGTATCCCAACTAAAACCTCTGAACTGGAAAATGATGCAAATTTTGTTCCCTATCAAGTTCAAGATGGTACTGGTAGAAAATTCATTGTTCTTATGAACCACGATGGATTGCAAGGAGAAATGACCGATGGCTCCCAGGTTAACCTTGCAATGGTCTCTAAGTGGAATGTCGCGGACTTTGGTTCTACTGGCGTTCATATGAACTTAAATACCAAAGATGTAGTTACTGTTAATGACAAGGATGTAGTTGCTACATTTAAGAACTTTGAGAATGATAGGTACACCTTAGAATTAAAGAATCACAATACTATAAGTGGACTTGATTCTACTGGTGCCGGACATAACTTAGCAATGGTCTCTAAATGGGATGTTGCCGATTTTGGTGCCATAGGACTACACGCAAATCTAAATACCAAAGATGTAGTTACGATTAATGACAAGGATGTAGTTGCTACTGATAAGGATTTAGCTCTAAAAGCTGATAAAACAGAATTAAAAGATACAGTTACTTCTATTAACGGTAAATTGGACTTGAAAGCGGATAAAGCTACCACTTATACAAAAACAGAAGTAGATGCAATTATCGCTAAAATTGACCAATTCAGAGTGAAAGTTGTTGATGTACTACCTGAAACTGGGGAGGAATTAACAGTCTACCTTGTTCCTAAGGATTCTTCATTACAGGAAGATGATAATGTCTACGATGAATATATTTGGACTGAAAATAGATGGGAACATATCGGTGATACTAAAATTGACTTATCCGATTATATTACCAATGCTCAACTTGCTGAAGAGCTTGCTAAAAAGCAAGATAATTTAATCCCATCTGAAAACCTTGTAGTTGATGGTGCTAATATTGATGTTAATGCACAAAGAGTTGTTCTGTACAGTCTATATGATAATCGTAAATTTATACAGATGGCTAATCACGATGCCTTATCTGGTATTACTACTACTGGGGACGGTATTAACCTTGCAATGGTCTCTAAATGGGATGTTGCAGACTTTGGCTCCAGTAAAGTTCATATGAACTTAAATACCAAAGATGTAATTACTGTTAATGACAAGGATGTAGTTGCTACCGATAAGGACTTAGCTCTAAAAGCTGATAAAACTGCCTTTGATACAGAAATACAGAAAATAAATACTGAATTAGAAACAAAGGCCAATAAGATTGAAGTTGAAAACTCCCTTGCATTGAAAGCGGATAAAACGGAATTAGAACAGGCAGTTACTGAATTAAATACTGAGCTAGATAAGAAGGAAGATAGAGCACTATATATTCAAATTCCTCTAAGAACCTTAAGAGATGAAATATATAGTCAAGAAACTATATTAGGGTGGTTCGGGGTAGAAAGCATTCCAGAACTAAAAGGAAAAATTTCTAGGAATACTATTGCTCTCATAAAATGGGGCATTAGCCTATCAACTAACCCCCACTATTATAGATTTGTTCCTGAATATCTTGCTTTCGAATCCGCTAATCAAATTAAATTAGTATTCAATGGGCTAGATACCTCTAATGATGAATCCTGCAAATATGAAATTCTAATTAATTTAGATGGTACGATTATTGAAGGAAACAGCAATGTAAGTCTTAAAATATTGTCTGTAGATACAGATGATGTCACAGCAGACCAAGTTGAATATATAAATGGAGATATTAAAACAGTTAAGGAAGCTCTAGACCAATTATTATATATTTCTCCAGATATTACTTCCTTTACTGGGGGTGGAACTTATGAGAAAGGTTCTACAATAAATAGCATCAATTTAAGCTGGACCTTAAATAAAGACATTACTTCCCAATCAATTAATCAAGGAATTGGGGATTTAGAGGTAGGTTTAAGAAAGTACGATATATCTGATGCAAATTTAACAGAAGATACTACATATACCTTAACTGTAAGTGATGGTAAGAATTCTGATAGTGCTAGCACTTCTGTATTATTTAGGCAAAAGGGATACTGGGGTGTATCCACAGAAACCTCTTTAACTAATGAACAGATTTTAGCTCTATCCCAAGAATTTTCTACTAGAAGAAATCAAAATAGAACCTTTGATTGTAGTGGAGGCAAATACTTCTATTTCGTAATTCCTACCCAATATTGTAACGGGATTCAATTCAAAGTAGGGGGATTATCCTTTACTGGTATGGAGGAAACAACGGTTCAATTGACTAATGCTAGTGGATATGAAGCTAGCTATAATGTCTATAGATGCTCGAATATTCAAACTGGTTCAGCTATTAACGTGGAGGTATTCTAATAAATGGCTAATATTCAAGGAACAAATTTAGCTGCGGCAATAGCCCCATTTACCACAGACGATACCTATGCTACGCACGATTCCCAATATGGAAAAGGCGGTTGGCACGAAGTCCTTACGATAGCAGAAAGGGATGCTATTCCTGAAGACCGTAAACGTAATGGTATGGCAGTCTTTGTGGTGGAAGAAAAGAAGGTTTATACTTTAGAAAGTGATGGTTCCTGGACTGAGTTCAAAACTGGACCTGAGGGTCCTATAGTATCATCAGTTAATGGAGATACTGATGATGTCATAGTTAAGGCAGTTCAGAATCAGAAAGATAATAGCACTATGATTAAATCCTGGGTTGGTACCCAAGAAGAATATAATGCAATTTCTGAAAAAGACCCTAATACTTTATACTTTATTAAGAAAGATGGACAAACAGTTGACATCTATGAATTAATTGAAGGGAAACAGAATAAATTAGTAGCTGGTGATGGCATTACCTTAACTGATGGGGTTGACGAAGAAGGTAAGGATATTACTAATATCGTTAACAGTAAGCCTAATGTTCAAGCAGATTGGAATGCAGAATCTGGTGATGCTGCTATTCTAAATAAACCTACAATTCCAGTATTGCCTGAAAATATTACAACACAAGGAAATGAATTCAATACTGCTGGAAAATTAGTTCAGTTAGATGGGACTGGAAAACTTCCTGCAATTGATGGTTCCCAGCTAACAGGAATTATGGGAAGTCTTCCAATAGCTTCCGACTCAGTACTGGGAGGTATTAAGGTAGGAAGCGGGTTATCTATTACTGAAGATGGAACTCTCAGTGCAGCTGGTGGGGCTGATATAGATATTGCTACTACGGACAAAGCAGGTATCGTTAAGGGTTCTACCGATAATATGAAAGTTTCCGTAGCTGCTGATGGCACTATGTCCGTTAATGGATTAGAAACCTCCTTAAATGGAAAACTAACTGCGGATAAGTTAATTGCTGGTGCTAATATTACCTTAACAAAAAATGACCAAACAGGCACTGTCACCATTGCATCTATTGGTGGTGGAAGCTCTGTTGATATGACTAATTATTATACGAAATCTGAATCGGATAATAAATTTGGGTCAAAAGCTGCAGAGCATACCCACGCTAATAAAACAAGTATATTAGACCTATTTACCTTAGACAATGGGGTTCTCAAATGGAATGGAAATGTAGTGCCTGTTAACCCAGGTCAGGTAGAAAAAACTGCTACTGGTGCTCAATCTGGGGAGGTTTTCAATATTACAACTATCTGTACTGAAGAAAATATTAAAGCACTAATTAATGGCTACTTGTTCGTAAATAATACATTAACAGCTACACCTGATTTAGAAGAGGGGGTTGAAGACCCAAATACTGCTACTGTTCAAATTTATAATGGAACAGTCTTAATGGATACCATTAAGATTGCGCCTTCCGAAAATAGAACCTATCAATTACCTAACTTAAAGGGAATTAAAGTTTCTATTAATGGAACAGTAGATGCTACGCTATCTCTTGTTGGATATATTTATTAAAATAAAAAGGAAATAAATTAATGGCAATTACTTCCGTTACCTTTCAGTATCCAGTTGCGAAGGTTGCAGATAGTCCTTGGAATACCATCATTAATGGTATGAATTATACAAAAACTAATCTTGCTCCTGTACCGCTGAAAAATGCTGAATCTTACCATTCTACCAATGGTATGTCTTTACCGCAGTCAGCCTACTGTGCAATTCCAGTAGTTACATCTAACCCAACCTCTCGTTCTTATACGTGGATGGGGGGGGTGAGAGACTCAAAGAACCCAGATAAATACTGGCTTTCAATTCCTGTTTGCGATAAAGGGTGGGGTTATGGTGACGTAACTAACTCCCCTTATTTCAATTTAATGGCTAAGAAATTAGATGATTCTGGTAGGGTATATACAGAAATTACCACATTTTCTACCGGTTACCAATATAATTGTAGGGATTTAATTTATCAAAACGAAGATTTCATCTACGTTCTTAGTAATAATTTTAATGGCTCCTCTACCTCTTATTTAATGCTAATTAAGCTTAAAAAGATGGATGGATATCTTAGCCAAAGCAAAATAACTTATATTCCATCTACTAGCACTTACTGTTCTGATTTTTATTTCTTAGGGGAAAAGAATGGTAAGTTATATATTGCCTTAGGAACAACCACTAGTTCCTCTTATTCTGGAGGCAATTTTGAAATATACGCTTATAATCTAGCTTCTGATACCTTTTCCCAAGTATATTCTAAAACTCTGAATACAAATTCTAGTATAAATATTATGTGTTCAGATATACAAAATAATGAATTGTATTTTGCAGATTTATGCGGTGGTGCTTCAGCGCCTGGTGGTACTTACCCGAAGATATATAAATTGTCCTTTAACAGCGATTGGTCAACAGTTACTGAAAAGGAAATGTCCTTTGCAGATATTTCTAAAGAGAATGTTTACTCCACCATCCTAGATAACCTACTAGGAAATACCCAACTTAAAGTATTTATGCATAGCTACAGTATTGGAAGTGAAAAATACTTAGTTAAGGTAAACGTTCGTAATAATACCTGCTCAAATAACGTATCGGTTCCATATATTGGGGATTCCATAAAATTCTATAAAATTGAAGAAAGTACTTTAACAGAGGTGAATTCCTTAGGGGTAGAAATTTATAATATAATTCCCAAGAATAACTGGAACAGCATCTTTGCTGCTTGTAACAATGGTATTAGGGTATATGCCCTAGACAAAAATCAAAAGAAATTTATTGAACAACCTTCCATTGATTTGAACCTATATCAGTTCGGATTCGACCTTGATGAAAGACTGTGGGTTCTATCTAGGGATGGTTCAGTTTCTCGATATAATTATAACCAACCTGCAACTATTTCCTACTCTTTCGAGAAAGATAGGTATGCGTTGCAAGATAGTTCTCCAGTTAGCAGCTACGTAAACGTAAGTGTAATGAATTATATGGGTGAACCCCTAAATATGACCGTTACCTTGCAAGCTATTGGAAACTTTACATTCCAAGGCGGACAGAAAGAAATTCAAATCGCCTTGAATAATTCAACAGCAACCCAGATACCAGTAATTATTACTGGAGCTGGTACTTATCAATTAATTTTAAGATAGGAAATTAAAATGAAAATTACTAAAAGCACTGAAAAATTAAGCAAATGGAGTACCAGATTTGCCGATGCTGGTTCTGCAGTTATCATCAATGGGGTACCTTACGATAAACAGACAAATACCCCAGTTCCATTTAATACAATAAACATAATTGGTGGCTCTACTATGATTGCGGATTCAGTAGCAGGCCACGGATTAATGACTGGTAATAACATAGAATATGAATTCAAGAAAGAAGCTAGCCCATACCTAGCAGCACTAATTGACTGTAACTTTGAAAGTACTTTAGTAGATAACCAGGATTCTAATATTACTTGGTCTGTAACTTGCTCTAATCCTGGTAATGGACTCGATGGAGATAATAGTTCTGATGAGGCAACTTGTTATCTAGGTCTAGATACTAATGGAAATTTTACAAGTACTGGTTCTCAGATAGTAGTTCAGAAGATAATTAAAAATAAAGATGGTACTTATTCAATTATAGCCTCTTCCACAAAAATTAGCCCTTACTTAAATGGGTTAAGGGTAATTTATATGACACAAGATAATGACTATGTTTACGTAATCGCAAATATTAAAGATACTACTGTTGGTAACTTTGTGGATACCTCAGGACTAAGTGCACTTAAAATAAATAAAACTGACTTAACAGTGGTACAAAGCGAAAGATATAATGGCCCTATGCAGGCCTATTCCTACGGTTCAAGTGGATACTATCAGAATACAGAACTAAGAGCAACTACAGTTCTAAAAGAGGTCGAATCTGGATTAGTAATTCTAGATAGATGGTTTACCAATACTGCGGATACTTATAGTACCAATCAAGGCGATTATGTTGAAATAAGAGGCGTTGAAACTGGTGGGTCTAGTAGGTATGCTAACGTATACAGAACAATTGCATACTTTTATGAATTTGCTACTAATTCCTGGTCAAAAATTTCTATAGATGGTACACCTCCATTAGAAATAGAGGCGACTCAAAGCAATTATTCCTCAATGAATGGTGCTTTAGCAAGTTCCGATGTTAGAAAAATGTGCTATGCAGCTAATTCTATAGATACTGGCTCTACAGTAGAAGCTTATACTATAGACTATGAAGCTGCTGGAACTTCCGATATTAAGAAATATCCAGATAAGTGCTATAAAATGGTGCTTCAAACTGGGGATACCCAAACCATTACTAGTTCAGAAGTTACGTTAAATTTTGGAGAAGGTATAGATGGAATTACCCAATTTCCTGTTGAAACCTTTCAGTGGAATCAACAAATTGCAGGCATTTCTTATTCTTCTTCATATAATACAAGTAAACCTATTGAAGTGGTTTTAAGGGATAGAAGTCATATTTACGCAACTTACGTTACAAAATATGATAGTACTTATTATTTACACGTAATATTCAAAGGATATATTGACAGTAGTGATTACGGAATTTATGTATTCGAACTAGATAGCGCAAGAACTACTGCTACCTTAGTTTCTGTATATAAACCGGAAAATCCAACTTTAATTGACATTAGATTTTTGGATACTTCTAAAAAGAAAATTGCAATGGTGGATAAATTAGGTTACCATTTCTTAAACTTTGACACAGAGCAAAAGAAATGGATTAAAAATATGACTGTTAATATTCCGGTTAATTATTTGGTATTTACGGATGAAAATACTGCATACGCAATCAACGTTGACAGAAGTATGGATATGATTAAATTAAATGCTGCTGCTCAAGTAGGACTAACCCCAGAAAAGACTTCTTATCAGTATAGTGGTTCGGATGTAGATTCTTTTGTCAATGTCTGGGCTAAAGATTCCGATGGAAATTACGTTGCGCAAACCGTTAGACTTACGATCGACGGTGATGCAGTATGGAAATCTAACAGTCTTCAGACTTTAGAAACCACAACTAGCGCAGAAGGTCCTACCGCAATTCCATTTACGATACAAGGAGAAACCGTATCCAATATTGGAATTGACGTAATTGTCTAATTTAAGGAGAATTAGTTATGGATTCATTCGGTTATTTCAAATATGGTTCGAATGAAAATACCGAACTAAAATCTGGTGATGCTACAGGGGACTTTCAGTCCCCTTGTGGCTACTACCATATAGAACGTAGTTTTAATTTAGACTCAGTGCAAATTCAAGCGTCTAGGCCTAATTATACAGTGCAAATTACTACTAAAGGGAATGAGAGACCTAGGTACTTTAATTTAGACTCAATTCAATTCAGCACAAAGAAAGCCCCTAAGTTTTCTTGGGTTACTCCATATTTTGAACAGATTCAAACTAATGGGCCAAAGAGGGATAAGATTGTTTCATATAAAGGACCTAGGGTTTCAATTATGGCAGAAAATACCTCGGAGGACAATGAAATTGGTGCAGTACCAACTAATGTCAATGCCTTTAAGTTGAACCTAACTACGGGTCAATTTATCTCTGTTAAAATAGATATTAATGGAGCTACTATACCAAATCTTCCTGCTGGATTTACCTTTAGCTCAGGGGAAATAAAGGGTGCGGCTGAAGCTTCGGGAACCTATAAATTTAATATAGTTTCAGGAAATGCAACAATTCCAGTTACATTCATTGTAACTGATTTAATACGTATTGCATAGTAATCACGCACTAAATTAAAATAAAGGGGTATTATATAATACCCCTATTTTTGTATACTGAATTAAATGAAATTTTCTGATGTTACCCCATATAAAAATCACTATTTTTATTATAAAGGAATATATTTTCATTAGATAAGAAGGAATAAAAATGGTATTCGTTAAATACGCTGAACAAGATTGCACCCTAATTACAGGAAATACCAAGATTGAGTATGGTTATAGTAACGACGGAATATTTTATTCAGAATATGGTGGCAACCCTGTTATGAAAGACCCCTATAAGAAGGGTGAGGTATTATTCAGCAAGCAAGTTAATGGTACCTCTTTTAATGAAGAGCTTGAAATTGAATCCGGATATTATAAATTATGGGTTGTTGCAAGAGGCGGAGCTGGCGGTAAGGGCTCAGGTTCTGGTGGA
>ULTP01007542.1_pt1 | contig 10065 bp, 6 predicted proteins | sample 1957721 | NCBI WGS metagenome assembly ULTP01 (sample SAMEA4835737, study PRJEB28245) | human gut metagenome | biome: gut microbiome; material: fecal sample | place: Denmark | collected 2008 | reverse complement strand
AGGAGTGCTGGGAGAAGGCGGCAGCCGTTGGATAAATTCGGGTGCAATGAAAAACCAGGGTTTTGAATTTAATCTGGGTTATCGTAACAAGACTGCCTTTGGACTGACTTACGACCTGAACGGAAACATATCCACTTATCGGAATGAAATTCTTGAATTGCCGGAAACGGTAGCTGCCAACGGCAAGTTTGGTGGTAATGGTGTGAAGAGTGTAGTCGGACATACTTACGGCGCACAAGTCGGTTACATTGCTGATGGCATTTTTAAGTCGCAGGATGAAGTAGACAACCATGCTACTCAAGAAGGCGCTGCTGTCGGCCGTATCCGTTACCGTGATATTGACCATAACGGTGTGATTGACGAAAGAGATCAGAACTGGATTTATGATCCTACTCCCTCTTTCAGCTACGGATTGAATATTTATCTGGAATATAAGAACTTCGATCTGACAATGTTCTGGCAAGGCATTCAGGGAGTGGATATAATCAGTGACGTGAAGAAGAAAAGCGATTTTTGGAGTGCTTCCAATGTCGGCTTCCTGAATAAGGGAACCCGTTTGCTTAATGCCTGGTCACCTACGAACCCAAACTCTGATATTCCGGCATTGACCCGCAGTGATACGAACAATGAACAGCGTGTCTCTACTTACTTCGTAGAAAACGGTTCTTTCCTGAAACTGCGCAATATCCAGTTAGGATACACCGTTCCCGCTGTTGTCTCCAAAAAAATGAGAATGGACCGCTTACGTTTCTATTGCAGTGCACAGAATCTGCTGACCATCAAGAGCAAGAATTTTACCGGAGAAGATCCGGAGAACCCGAACTTTTCTTATCCGATCCCTGTGAATATCACGTTCGGACTTAACATCGGATTTTAACTTACTTCATCAATAAAACGAATGATCATGAAAAAGATAATATATATAGCAACAATCGGAATTACCTTGCTGACAACCAGTTGTGACGATTTTTTGGACCGTCAGGTTCCTCAGGGTATTGTGACCGGCGATCAGATCGCTTCTCCCGAATATGTAGATAATCTGGTGATTTCTGCCTACGCCATCTGGGCGACAGGTGATGATATCAACTCTTCCTTCTCTCTCTGGAATTATGACGTACGTTCCGACGATTGCTATAAAGGCGGTTCGGGAACAGAAGACGGCGGTGTGTTCAACGCACTGGAAATATCCAAAGGTATCAACACCACCGACTGGAATATCAACGATATATGGAAAAGACTGTATCAATGTATCACCCGTGCCAACACAGCCCTGCAATCACTCGATCAGATGGATGAAAAGACCTATCCGTTGAAGAACCAGCGCATTGCCGAAACGAGATTCCTGCGCGGACACGCTCACTTCATGTTGAAACAGCTGTTCAAGAAGATCGTTATTGTAAACGATGAAAACATGGAACCGGATGCTTACAATGAACTGTCGAATACCACTTATACCAATGACGAGCAATGGCAAAAGATAGCAGACGACTTCCAGTTTGCCTACGACAACCTGCCGGAAGTACAAATAGAAAAAGGACGCCCTGCACAGGCAGCCGCTGCTGCTTACCTTGCAAAAACTTACCTGTATAAAGCTTACCGCCAGGACGGAGCCGATAATGCCCTTACCGGAATCAACGAAGAAGACCTGAAACTGGTCGTGAAATACACCGATCCCCTGATCATGGCTAAAGGCGGTTACGGACTGGAAACGGACTATAGCATGAACTTCCTGCCGCAATATGAAAACGGTGCAGAGTCTGTATGGGCCATTCAGTATTCTATCAACGACGGTACTTACAACGGTAACCTGAATTGGGGAATGGGACTGACCACTCCGCAGATACTGGGCTGCTGCGACTTCCACAAGCCGAGCCAGAATCTGGTGAATGCTTTCAAAACCGATTCGCAGGGAAAGCCCTTGTTCAGTACCTACGACAATGAGAATTACGAAGTGGCTACAGACAATGTCGATCTCCGTCTGTTCCATACGGTGGGTATGCCGGGCTTTCCTTATAAGTACAACGAAGGTTACATCATCCAGAAGAATGATGACTGGAGCCGCAGCAAGGGACTTTATGGATATTATGTTTCTCTCAAAGAGAATGTAGATCCCGATTGTGACTGTCTGAAGAAAGGTTCTTATTGGGCCAGTTCTCTGAATCACATTGTGATCCGTTATGCAGATGTATTGCTGATGCGTGCCGAAGCACTGATTCAGTTGAACGACGGACGTATCACCGATGCCATCTCATTAATCAATGAGGTACGCAGCCGTGCTGCCGGAAGCACCATGCTGATCTTCAATTATAAAGAAGACTACGGAGTGAACTTCAAAGTGACTCCTTACGACCTGAAAGCTTACGCTCAGGACGAAGCCATGAAAATGCTGAAATGGGAACGCCGCGTAGAGTTCGGTATGGAAAGCTCACGTTTCTTTGACCTTGTAAGATGGGGAGAAGCCAAAGATGTCATCAATGCTTATTACGTGACGGAAGCATCCCGTTGCTCTATCTACAAGAATGCGGGCTTTACGGAAAATAAGAACGAATATCTTCCTGTTCCATTCGAACAGATCAGCGCAAGTAATGGAAATTATACACAGAATTTCGGTTGGTAACTAACCATCTTAAAACAAAGAATACAATGAAATCAATCATAAAACAACTTTATACTATCCTGTTGGTGACTGTGGCATGCCTTACAGTCACAGGATGTAGTGATGACTTCAAATCCGGCCTTCGTCTGGACGGAGATGTTTGGGTGAACTCTATCCGGCTGGATGAATACGCAGGAACTGTCGACTATCAGAATAAGGCAATCGTAGTAGGAGTGCCCTACGATTACGATATTACCCGCATGGTGGTCACAGAAATGAATCTTTCCGAAGGAGCCAAGGCTAGCATCGCTATCGGTGAGACAATCGACTTTTCTCTTCCCGTATCTTTGACGGTGAAGAATGGCGATGTACAAATGAGCTACACGATTACTGTGAAGAGAGATGAGGCGAAGATACTGACCTTCAAATTGAATGATACTTATGTAGGAAAGGTAGACCAGTTATCGAAAACCATTTCTGTAGTCGTTCCGCTGACAGTGGATATCACTCAGTTGAAAGGTACGTTTACCGTAACGGACGGAGCTACCGTGACTCCGGCATCCGGAAGTATTCAGGACTTTACGAACCCCGTTACTTACACGGCAACTTACCGTTCGGCAGTAACTCCTTATGTGGTAACGGTTACTCAGGGAAATGTGATTCCGACTGCCTTTGTCGGTACGGCTTCTTCCGTCAGCCTTCTTACGAGTCCCGAAGAGAAAGCCGCTGCCCAATGGATGATGGATAATGTATCGATGTCCGAATATATCTCATTCAAGGATGTAGTGGACGGAAAAGTAGATTTAGGTAAATATACCGCTATCTGGTGGCATTTCCACGCAGACAATGGTGACAATCCTCCTTTGCCGGATGACGCGAAAGCGGCAGCGGAGAAGTTTAAAGTCTACTATCAGAATGGTGGCAATCTGCTGCTGACCCGTTACGCTACTTTCTATATCGCCAATCTCGGCATCGCCAAAGACGAGCGTGTACCGAACAATAGCTGGGGAGGAAACGAAGACTCGCCCGAAATCACCTCTGCTCCGTGGAGCTTCCTGATTACCGGCAGTGAATCACATCCGTTATTCCAGGATTTAAGATGGAAAGATGGCGACAAGTCGACAGTCTATACCTGTGATGCCGGCTATGCGATCACCAATAGCACAGCGCAATGGCATATCGGAACAGATTGGGGAGGGTATGACGACCTGAACGCATGGCGTAACCTGACAGGAGGAATCGATCTGGCACATGGAGGCGACGGAGCGGTAGTCATTGCCGAATTTGAGCCGCGTTCCAATAGCGGACGTACGCTCTGTATCGGTTCCGGTTGCTATGACTGGTACGGCAAGGGAGTAGACGCTTCTGCCGACTACTATCACTATAACGTAGAGCAAATGACTCTCAATGCAATCAACTACTTGTGTAAATAAAAAGAATAAGCAACAATGATGAAAAATATGATCTTACCTATAGCATTTACCGCACTGATAGCTTCGATGACTGCTTGCAGTGACGAGACTGACCCCATCTTGACTCAGAAAGACTGGGACGGTACAGCCACATACTTCCAATCGAGTGATGAGCACGGCTTCTCGATGTACTACAAGCCACAGGTAGGCTTTGTAGGTGACCCGATGCCATTCTATGATCCGGTTGCTAAGGACTTTAAAGTGATGTACCTGCAAGATTACCGTCCGAACCCCGAAGCTACATACCACCCCATTTTCGGGGTGGCTACCAAAGACGGTGCTACTTACGAATCTCTCGGCGAACTGATTTCTTGCGGAGGGCGTGACGAACAGGATGCTGCCATCGGCACAGGAGGAACGATCTATAACCCTGCCGACAAACTGTATTATACCTTCTATACCGGCAATAAGTTCAAACCTTCTTCCGACCAGAATGCGCAGGTAGTGATGGTAGCTACTTCTCCCGACTTCAAGACATGGACCAAGAACCGAACCTTCTACCTGAAAGGAGATACATACGGCTATGACAAGAATGACTTCCGTGACCCGTTCCTGTTTCAGACCGAAGACGGTGTGTACCACATGCTGATCGCTACCCGCAAGAACGGAAAAGGGCATATCGCCGAATTTACCTCTGCCGATCTGAAAGAGTGGGAATCTGTCGGAACCTTTATGACCATGATGTGGGATCGTTTCTACGAATGTCCGGATGTCTTCAAGATGGGGGACTGGTGGTATCTGATCTATTCGGAACAGGCTTCCTTCATGCGTAAAGTACAATATTTCAAAGGCAGAACGCTGGAAGAATTGAAGGCAACCACCGCCAATGATGCCGGAATATGGCCGGACAATCGTGAAGGAATGCTGGACAGCCGTGCATTCTATGCCGGAAAGACCGCTTCCGACGGAACAAACCGCTACATCTGGGGCTGGTGTCCCACACGTGCCGGAAATGATAATGGAAATGTAGGTGATGTAGAACCCGAATGGGCAGGCAATCTGGTAGCACAACGCTTGATTCAACACGAAGACGGGACTTTAACCCTCGGAGTACCCGATGCAATCGACCGTAAATACACTTCCGCACAAGAAGTGAAAGTAATGGCAAAAGATGGTAACGTGACCGAAAGCGGTAAAACCTATACTTTAGGCGAAGGTGCTTCCGTCATCTTCAACCGTCTGAAAGTACATAACAAGATTTCTTTCACCGTAAAGACCGCTTCGAATACGGACCGTTTCGGAATCTCTTTTGTACGTGGAACGGATTCTGCTTCCTGGTATAGCATCCATGTCAATGCCGATGAAGGCAAAGCGAATTTTGAGAAAGACGGTGACGACGCCAAATACTTATTCGATAATAAATTCAATATTCCGGCAGATAATGAATATCGTGTGACGATTTACAGTGATCAGTCGGTATGTGTGACTTATATCAACGACCAGTTATCTTTCACCAACCGCATCTACCAGATGCAGAAGAACCCGTGGTCACTTTGCTGTTATAAAGGTGAAATAACTGTATCAGACGTTCAGGTAAGCACTTATTGATGAAAACTATACCGGCATGTAACATCTTTTACAGCGTTTGAAACAAAAGTGATAGGCGCTAACCTTGGAAGCGCCTATCTTTGCACTGTAACAACTATCAAAAGTATAACAACCTTAATACCATAGAACATGAATATATTTTTGTCTGTCAAACAACTTCAGACCGTTCTGATTTGTTTTATTCTCATGACTATTTCTGTTTCAACCCGAGCGGCGGATTCTCCTTTGCTGATTAAGAATCTGGGAGAAGGTCATTGCCTTGTACGTGTCAATACTTCTCAGAAGTACCTGCTTCTGCCCGTAGAGGATGCGTCTCCCGATGTACGTATCAGCATGATCGTTAATAATAAAGAGGTGAAAAACTTCGACGTGCGTCTCGCCATACATAAAGTAGATTACTTTGTTCCGGTAGACCTTTCCGACTTTCCCGGCAAAACGGTTTCTTTCAAGTTTAAGATGAACTCCAATGACCCGATTCGTGTCAACCTTTCGCCGGATAATACCGCTTGCTGTAAGGAAATGAAACTCTCCGACACCTTCGATACAACCAACCGTGAAAAGTTTCGTCCGACTTATCATTTCTCTCCCCTTTACGGATGGATGAACGACCCGAACGGAATGGTCTATAAAGATGGTGAATACCATCTTTTTTACCAGTACAACCCTTATGGCTCCAAATGGGGAAACATGAACTGGGGACACGCTATCAGCAAAGACCTCATAAACTGGGAACACCGCCCCGTTGCGATAGCACCGGATGCGCTCGGTACTATCTTCAGCGGCTCTGCCGTGGTAGATCATAACAATACAGCCGGCTTCGGAGCAGGCGCAATCATCGCCATTTATACACAAAACAGCGACCGTCAGGTACAAAGCATCGCTTACAGCACTGACAACGGACGCACTTTCACCAAATACGAAAACAACCCTGTACTTGTATCCGAAGCACGCGACTTCCGCGATCCGAAAGTCTTTTGGTACGAAGCAACCAAACGCTGGATCATGGTGCTCGCAGTGGGACAGGAAATGCAGATTTTCTCTTCTCCCAATCTGAAAGACTGGGCATTTGAAAGTAGCTTCGGCGAAGGATACGGTGCTCATGGCAACGTATGGGAATGCCCCGACTTATTCGAACTTCCGGTAGAGGGCACCAACGAAAAGAAATGGGTATTGCTTTGTAGCCTCGGTGACGGTCCTTTCGGTGACTCCGCTACTCAATACTTTATCGGTAGCTTCGACGGCAAGAAATTTAGTTGTGACAATCAGCCGAATGTCACGAAATGGATGGACTGGGGAAAAGACCATTATGCTACAGTTACTTGGAGCGATGCCCCCGACAACCGCCGTATCGCCATTGCATGGATGAGCAACTGGCAATATGCAAATGACGTGCCAACTTCTCAATATCGTAGTCCGAACTCCGTTCCTCGTGATTTGAGTCTCTTTGCCATCGACGGTGGGATTTATCTTCAATCCGCTCCTTCTCCCGAATTGTTGAAACTGCGTGACGTTTCCAAAAAGCGCTCGTTCAAGGTTAACGGAACACGTATCGTGAAAGATTTGATTCCGAACAATGAAGGTGCTTACGAAATAGAATTATCCCTCAAGAATCAGCAGGCAGAAGTCATCGGTTTCCGTCTCTACAATGACAAGGGTGAAGAAGTAGATATGCAGTATGACATGAAAGAGAAGAAATTCTCGATGGACCGTCGCAAGAGTGGCGAGGGAAGTTTCAACGAAAACTTCCCGATGCTGACTTGGACTGCGATAGGGGATAAGGATGAAATGAAACTCCGCCTGTTTGTAGACAGATCAAGTGTAGAGGCTTTCGGTGACGGTGGACGCTTCGCTATGACCAATCAGGTATTCCCTTCGGAACCTTACAATCATATCAGCTTCTACAGCAAAGGCGGCGCCTATAAAGTAGATTCATTCGTGGTTTACAAACTAAAGAAATAAAAAACGACTTTCTTCTCCCTGCGCTCTTTTTGATACACGCTAACATACCTTTATCCGTGCGTTAACATGCCTTTATGTTCTCCTTATGTATAGGAGATAGATAGCGTTTCACCTACGTGATACGATCTGTTCATTACTGTGATAAGGCCTTATCACCCTTGTGATACGGTCTGTTCACAGCCGTGATAAGCAAAGAAAATAGGAGGCTAAAAGAAAAAGGATCAATGGGAAAGGAAATTAATTACTGTGCTAATATACGAAATTATAATAGATAAAACAATGGAAAATACTAAAAACGCTTCTCTCTCCAAGCTAGTCCCGGTGATGCTTTGTTTCTTCGCCATGGGATTCGTTGATCTGGTGGGTATTGCCTCCAATTATGTAAAAGCAGACCTGGGTCTGACAGACTCACAAGCAAACATCTTCCCTTCATTGGTGTTCTTCTGGTTTCTGATTTTCTCCGTACCGACAGGCATGCTGATGAGCCGTATCGGTCAGAAGAAAACCGTGTTGCTCAGTTTGATCGTGACTTTTGCTTCTTTACTGTTGCCTGTCTTCGGGGACAGTTACGCACTGATGCTGATTTCTTTTTCCCTGTTAGGTATTGGAAACGCACTGATGCAGACTTCACTGAACCCGCTTCTTTCCAATATTGTTCGTGGTGACCGTCTGGCAAGCAGCCTTACCTTCGGACAATTTGTGAAAGCGATCGCTTCTTTCCTTGCACCGTACATTGCCATGTGGGGAGCAACGCAGGCGATTCCTTCTTTCGATCTGGGGTGGCGTGTATTATTCCCTATTTATATGGTAATAGCCATCCTTGCCATTCTGCTGCTCAACGCGACACAGATTGAAGAAGAGAAGGAAGAAGGCAAACCTTCCACTTTCGGACAGTGCCTGGCATTGCTCGGCAAACCGTTTATCTTGCTTTGTTTTATCGGAATCATGTGTCACGTTGGTATCGACGTTGGTACAAACACTACTGCGCCTAAGATTCTGATGGAACGTATCGGCATGACACTGGATGATGCTGCTTTTGCAACCAGCCTCTATTTTATCTTCCGTACGGCAGGCTGTTTTCTGGGATCATTCATCCTGCGTCAGATGTCTCCGAAATCTTTCTTCGGTATCAGTGTTGTTATGATGCTGGCTGCTATGGTAGGGGTGTTCATCTTCCATGATAAGACGGTGATTTACGCTTGTATCGCTCTGATCGGTTTTGGTAATTCGAATGTGTTCTCTGTTATTTTCTCGCAGGCATTGCTTTATCTGCCGGGAAAGAAAAACGAAGTTTCCGGTCTGATGATTATGGGACTCTTCGGAGGAACCGTTTTCCCGTTGGCTATGGGAGTTGCTTCGGATACTTCTATGGGGCAGAATGGTGCGATTGCTGTGATGACAGTCGGTGTACTTTACTTGCTGTTCTATACCTTCCGTATCAAAAAATAATTTTATATTTGGAAAACAATTAAATCTGTAGATCATGAATAATATAATTGTAGGAATGGGCGAAGCATTATGGGATGTATTGCCCGAAGGAAAGAAGATAGGCGGTGCTCCGGCTAATTTCGCTTATCATGTTTCACAGTTTGGTTTCGACAGCCGTGTAGTAAGTGCGGTGGGCAATGACGAACTGGGAGATGAAATCATGGAAGTATTCAAAGAAAAGCAACTCAAAAATCAGATTGAGCGGGTGGATTATCCTACCGGTACGGTGCAGGTGACACTGGATGACGAAGGGGTGCCTTTCTACGAAATCAAAGAAGGAGTGGCATGGGATAACATTCCTTTCACGGACGAACTGAAGCGGCTGGCTTTGAATACGCGCGCCGTTTGTTTCGGTTCGTTGGCTCAACGCAATGAAGTGAGCCGTGCTACAATTAACCGATTCCTCGATACAATGCCCGATATAGACGGACAGCTGAAGATATTCGACATCAACCTCCGTCAGGACTTCTACACGAAAGAAGTATTGCGCGAGTCTTTCAAACGCTGCAACATTCTGAAGATAAACGATGAAGAACTGGTGACAATCAGCCGTATGTTCGGTTATCCGGGCATCGACTTACAGGATAAGTGCTGGATTCTGTTGGCCAAGTACAATCTGAAAATGTTGATTCTTACTTGCGGTATCAATGGTAGTTATGTGTTTACTCCGGGAGTCGTTTCTTTTCAGGAAACGCCGAAGGTTCCGGTAGCCGATACGGTAGGAGCGGGGGATTCCTTTACTGCCGCTTTCTGTGCTTCCATTCTGAATGGCAAGTCTGTTCCCGAAGCTCATAAGCTGGCTGTCGAAGTTTCCGCTTATGTTTGTACGCAGAGCGGTGCAATGCCCGAACTTCCGGTTATTCTGAAAGACAGATTGTTGTAGAATCTCTTTAAATTCAAAAAGAAGGTGTGTCAAAAGCAACTAAACTCTCCTCCTTCCTGAAGGAGGGGAATTTAGTTGCTTTTGACACATTTACATTTGCAGTATTAAATATCGCAACA
>ULTP01012910.1_pt1 | contig 10070 bp, 15 predicted proteins | sample 1957721 | NCBI WGS metagenome assembly ULTP01 (sample SAMEA4835737, study PRJEB28245) | human gut metagenome | biome: gut microbiome; material: fecal sample | place: Denmark | collected 2008 | reverse complement strand
TGGCCGTTTATAACGCGGCGCACACTTTAACTCATGGTTTTTATCACGCCTTGTAATTGATAGGCTCATTATAAGGCGAAGGAGGAAAAAATATGAATTATAAATTATTTTTTGAATCGGCATTTGCTGCAGGGAAAACGTTGTACAGTGGTTGGTCTTATAAGACTGCTATGGCTGCTATAATGGTTGTATTGCTGCACAGACACGCTATATTGTTCTATGCGTTTTCTGCTTTGGTTGTGTTGGACTGTCTGACTAAGTGGTTGGCGATTGCACATGATTATCTGGTTAAGCAAGGCAAAACAGCGCCAACTATTTTTCAATCGCTGATTGCCATCAAAGCGGCGAGAAGTGCAGGGCTCATTTCTTCTGAAGTTATGAAGCACCGTTTTTTAGGCAAGATTTGCATATATTTACTATGCGTAATGGCAGCTGCCAGTGCGGATCTGATTATGGTTGAGCTTAGTAAGCCTGCATGGGCAGTGAGTACAATCATCGGCTATTTAACGGCAACGGAATTGTTGAGTATAGTAGAAAACCTCAACGCTGCTGGCGTTGAGGCTGTAAAAGGCTTGATTGATATTGTCAAAAAGAAGAAGGTGTAAAGATGTTAAGAGGTGTTGATGTAAGCGAAAATAATGGTATAGTTGATTGGGGGAGGGTAGCCCTTGGCTTAGATTTCGCTATTATCAGAATCGGTTATGGTCGGAATCATTTGGATAGGCAATTTTACAACAATATCAATGGCGCATTAACTGCAGGCTTGAAAATTGGTATTTATCACTACAGTTACGCATTATTACCGGAAAGAGCACAGGAGGAGGCAAGGTTCGTCGTTGAGACGCTAGCAGATTGTGGATTAAGTCCCGAAAAGCTGGAAATGGGTATATGGTTTGACATGGAAGATGCAGACGGATATAAACAGCGTCACGGTATGCCTTCACGTCAGGAGATTACCGCAATGTGCAGTGAATTTATCTGTGAGTGTAATCGCAGTGGCTATAGTTGTGGCATATATGCTAGCCTGGATTGGTTAGAGCATCAGATTGCCACAGAGCAACTTGCTAGTTATGTGCCATATTGGGTAGCTCAGTGGGGCGGGCGCTGCGACTGGCCGAATGCTAGTATGTGGCAGTACACTGATGGGTACTATGTTGATGGCAAAGAGTTTGATGGGAATCTTTATTTTGACTGATTTTATAGTCAGGATAAGCTGTTTTTTGTCCAATATTTGTCCAATATTTTTTTTAGAAACTTGTAGAACCAATTAAGCGATTTTAAAGCATAATAGCGGGAAACGCAGATAGCAAGCACCTTTTCAGCGTCCCCCAACTCTCTGTAAATCGCAATGAAATTATATTTTGTTAATTCGGGTACAAGAGGCCGTGAGTTCGAATCTCGCCGCCCCGACCAAATTTAAAACTTCAGGAACCGCATGAGAATGCGGTTCTTTTTGTTTTTACTAAAGGGAGGATAAAACCTTTCCGCAGGTATTCCTTCAAGGTATTGGTTGCCTGCTGGCGGAACTGTGTGTCGCGAGATGAACGGACGCAAAAACCGACAGCAAGAATAACGTCAAGGCTATAAAGACTATTGGGGTGTTTGAATTTAATCATCAAGTGTAGATAAATTGATTGCAAGCAGGTACAATAATAGATGAAATTGGCAGTAGGGATAATAAATGCAGATAAAAATGACTCCTAGAATTCGTGAATTAGTAGATATTTTATCTCATTATGAAAAGGAACATGGGGAAATAGATGAAAATGCACCAAAATGCGTTTAGATTTAAAGCATTATGATTTTGCTTTATCAATTATCTTCATAGATGTGTTCCCTAATACTGGGGGCGGAAAATATAAGTAAATTTATAGGAGAATATCGAATGATTACAAAAGAGGATAGGGAAAGGCAAAAGGCTGAGGATGCTGCATATGTAGCTAAGTTGGCGGATGCGGAAGCTAGACAGCTAGTCGCAGAACATCTTCGCAGACGAATGGAGATTTTCGAAAAATACGACCCATACCGAGACACTTTTCCTACGGGTTTAGATGGAGGCTCGCCGGACGAAAATAGGGAGTTGCGAGAAGAAGCAAAACGATTTACCAAGGCATGCAAACCTTACTTTGAAAGAAGAAAGGGAAAAGGAAAGTGACCTTGTAAAAATTACATGATTGATTAAGCAGATTTTGAATTCTTAACTCAAAATCTGATTTTTAGTGATTGCAAAGTTAGAAATCATATATTACAGTAATTTTTAACATCGTTAATCAAGCATGTATAACAGTGTGCTTTTGGGTATTGGCTAAAGGGTTGATGGGCGAAAAAAATGGGTGAAATACTGCTTTGTCTAATATTTGCTCAAACTGCCTATTTAGTGTTATTTAGAATGCATTAGAAAAAGCCTGCAATTTCGTTTGATGAAATTGCAGGCTTTGCTTTTTTCGCATAAGCTTACAAAAGAATATTTTTAATATATACACGGAAGGTGTGAAGAATATCGTATTTTAAGTTAACTTCAGGCTGTGCTGTCAGCCTTGCGCTAGTATCTTTTTTATTATCTTTAGCTCTCCGTGTATTCTGCCGCTTTGTGTTGTGGTTTAGTCAGCTTCATTGCCAATGCAGGAAATTTATAATAACCTGAATCATAATTTCTTTTTCTTCTGGGCGAGATTCTGCAATCATAAGGGTGATGGCAACAAGAGCACTGTCGCTGATAATTTTATTACCATCGTTATATAGTGCGTTATTCTGGTTGAGAAAATATAAGAACAGAGCTGCTGCGATACGCTTGCAGCCATCATTAAACGGATGATCCTTAACTAAGAAGTAGAGCAGATTGGCTGCTTTTTCTTCTAGTGATGGATATGCATCTTGACCAAAGGCACTTTGATGGATAGCGGATAAAATACCTTCTAATTTGCCAGGTTCTTTTTCCACGCCAAACACATCAGATGTCTGGCTAAATTCCATACTTTTTATAAGCTTTATGCATTCGTCATACTTAAGCATATAAGAGCATTTAGACCCTTCAGGTATAGCAACACATTGATGATCATAGGCATCAAGCAGTTCTAAAGAACGTGAATACTCCTGAACCACTTTCAAAACATCTTCTGCATCAATACCAACAAGTCCACCTATAATATTAGACTGTATTTGCACTGTTTTATTCAACACAGCTAACCGTTTTTCATTAATTGCAAATCCTGCTGTTAAATATTGCTTAAGGATATTGGTTGCCCACTTGCGGAAAAGAACGCCACGAGGAGATTTTACACGGTAGCCAACGGAGATAATGACATCTAAAGAATACATTTTTACAGGTTTGTCGGAATTTGCAATATGCAAAAAATGCATATTGCTTTTTTCGTCTAATTCTCTTTCTTTAAAAATATTTCTGATGTGTCTTGCGATAACAGATTGGTCACGAGAAAATAAATCAACCATCTGCGCTTGTGTTAACCATACGGTATCTTCTTCAGGTGAAATATTAACTTCTAGTTCTAATTGCTCATCTTTGAAAGTAACGATGTTAGTCATTAGTGAAGCTCCTTTAACTACTTATACTATATCATAGATTCTGAGAAGTAAGGGACGATTTTATCGTCTGCTTGAGTAGAAATTTCAACTGGTGACAAAATGGCACCGGTTTATTGTTTTTTTTATCATTGTAATTGAGAGGGCACAATATAGGGCAGATATTCATGATATGGAATTGGTTGAGTATTATTTCTTAGTTTTGTTAAAATCAACAGTAAAAAGCGTTGGCAATAAATTGTCAAATATAAATTGATAAATAAGATGGATTGCATAGGCTGGTCCAAAACCAATAAACAAGCCTAGCAGACTGAAAATCAATATACATGGCCAAACGATAAAAGCAATGTTTGCTTCAGCAATGTTCAAGGTAAAGCAAATTACAGCAGTTAAACTTAAACCCACAGCTGCACCTATCCAAGCACCAAGGCCACAAAAGAATATATAAAACAAAATTATTAAGACATCAAATTTCATAAAAATCACTTATTGAAATCCTTTCTAACGTCTTATGTATGAGTGCTAGTTTTGCAATAGAACTTTAGACAAGTAATATTGTTATTCTTTACATACTTATGTACGAAAAAACGTTTACATGCTATAATTGTATTATAACGCTGTGTGTTGCAGTGTGTCAAATATTTTGGTGAATGTGTATTTGGTCTTGTAAAAATGGTAAAATTGACGAAAGCTGAAAAAGATTTTATAATTAAAGAGGCGAAGGCTATGGGAATAGATGAAAATTATCTTCGCTTTAAAGATTATCAGGCAACTGGCTATAAGGAGGGTTTTGTATGGATTCTAATGAGCAAATGGAAAAATTGCATATGGAGTTAACAGAGAAGGCATACACAAGTTTTTTCCTTGGACATGAGGTTGCTGTGCGTTGTCCTGTTTGCAATGAACTTGTTCACGTATGGGAAGAAGGAAGTTGCTATGGGGCTGATTGCAAGTGTGGCTTTATGAAAGACATTAATAGAGGTCTGTAATGCACCAAGATTTGAAGCCGACTAACTAAACAACAGACAAGCAGATTTTGAGCGGAAATTCAGAGTCTGCTTTTCAATTAAATGATATTATCCAGAGAGAGTGATGCACAAAAATAATTGCTGAAAATGTTAGAGAAGTATAAAATACCAACAGAATAAACTTAAGTAACAACAAAGAACTTATCAATAGAAATTACAATGATTATTAGAATAGGGGGCAACCGATAATGAGCACTAAATATAAGATTATAGATTCTCTTCAAGTGCCTCATACTGAAGATTTGACTATACTAGTGCTTGACAGAGATTATCAAATAGAAGGAACCGGTATAGCAATTATTGATCACAAAAGGTTTCACTATATGCCGAATTCTGTTAAAAGATGGATCACAATTCATACTAAAGATAATTTCAAAGATAAAGATGTGATTATTGTTTAAGTATTTAGGTTTGCACGATTTTTATATGGAGAGGGTATGGATGATTTTAAGATAATTAGAAAATTAGATCTTGAAGAGCCAGTAAGAGGATTGTTAGCATGGAAAAAGAAAAACATGTTGTAGGTGACAATAGCACTAACGATTTTCAGGGATTCGTCCTTGATGATTCGCCAAAAACAGTTGAAGAACAATTAGAGATTATCAAAAAATACCTTGAGCGTAGTACGCCTAGAAGAGAGAATGAATAGCTTATTTAAAATTTAAAGTATTGCTTAAGCAGACTTTGAGCGAAAACTCAGAGTCTGTTTTTTCTTCATTCCACTAATTTCCACCAATAAAAAGGATTTTAATTTGTTTTGTAGAATTATAAAATATACTAAAAAGTGATATAACTATAAGTCTGTTATGGAGAGCGGGCAAAGGTATAAGTCTAAAAAATTGCCGGAAGCGGAAAAAATTATAATTAAAGAAGCGAAGGCTATCGGAATAGATAAAAAGTATCTTTGCTTTAGAGATTATCAGGCAACTGGCTAAATGGAGGGTTTTGTATGGATTTTGAAAACGAAGAACGAAAGTTGCGTCGGAATTTAATAGACAAGGCATATGATGACTTTTTCATCAAAAATGAAACTAATACTCGTTGTCCTGTTTGCAATGAATTAGTACAAGTGTGGGAAGAGGGAAGTTGCTACGGGACTAAATGTAAGTGCGGATATATGGATAATACCGTCAGAGGACTTTAAAAGGTGAATGTGGTTATTTTTAATTAAACAACTGACTAAAAGGAGGGCTTTGTATGGATTTTGAAACCAAAGAGGAAAAGTTGCGTTTTGAATTATTAGACAAGGCATATGATGATTTTTTCCTCAAAAATGAAACTAATACCCGTTGCCCTGTTTGCAATGAATTAGTAAAAGTTGGGGAATCAAAGAGTTGCTATGGGGCTGATTGCAAGTGTGGCTTTATGAATGACCTTAATAGAGGTCTTTAATATGCCAAGATTTGAAGCCGAATAACTAAACAACAGACAAGCAGATTTTGAGCGAAAACTCAGAGCCTGCTTTTTTCTTCATCCCACTAATTTTCGCCATAAAAAGGATTTTACCTTCGTTTTGTAGAATTATAATATATAGCTGAAAATACTACTTGCAGAATGGAGGCTTTGCGATGAAAATAACTTTTTTAGGTGCAACGCGCACCGTTACCGGTTCCTGTTATCTGCTGGAGGTCGGCGGACATAAGTTTTTGGTAGACTGCGGCATGTTCCAAGGCTCCAAGCTGATAAAAGCGCTGAACGAAAAGGACTTTTTATTTCATCCGGGAGAGATTGAGGCTGTTGTATTGACGCATGCCCATGTTGACCACAGCGGTCTGTTGCCGAAGCTGGTCAAGGAAGGCTTCCGCGGCCCCATCTATTGCACTAAATCGACAGAGGAGCTGTGCTCGATTTTGCTGCCGGACAGCGCGCACATTCAGGAGGGTGAGGCAGAATACGCCAACCGCAAGGGCATGCGTGCCGGCAAAAAAATTGTTGAGCCGTTGTTTACGGTTGATGATGCTGCCAGAGCCTTGCACTTGTTCAAGCTGCGCAGCTTTGGCGAAGCGTTTAATGTTGTTCCCGGTGTTACCGTCACCTTCCGCGTTGCGGGACACATTCTTGGTTCTGCTTTCGTAGAAATGTCTGTTAACGAAGGCGATAAAAAGACGCGCTTGATTTTTACAGGCGATATCGGTCAGCCGAATCAGCCGATTATTGAGGACCCGGCGGCAGCAGGCGGTGCGGATTTTATTATTACGGAATCCACCTACGGCAACCGCATCCATGAAGCTTACGATAAAGAGGGCGAGCTTGCGAATATTATCAACGATACCGTCGAGCGTGGCGGTAACGTTATTATTCCTGCGTTTGCTGTAGGGCGTACGCAGGTACTGCTGTACTATTTCCAAAAGCTGCAGGCGGAAGGCAAAATTCCGGAGATTCCGATTTATGTAGATAGTCCTATGGCCAACAGAGCTACGCAGATTACTATGACGAATCCCGAGGAATATGATGAGGAAGCGCGGGCACTTTACGCAATGCAGGGACGCAGGCTGGTGTCTATGCATAACTTGCGCTTTACTGCCACAGTGCAGGAATCCATGGCGATTAACGAAATTCCGGGCAGCAAGATTGTTATTTCGGCCAGCGGTATGGCAGATGCCGGACGTATTCTGCATCACCTGAAGCATAATCTGTGGCGTGAGGACAGCAGCATAGTATTTGCCGGCTATCAGGCAGAAGGCACTATCGGACGCAGGCTGATAGAAGGTATTAAGCGCATTAAGATTATGGGCGAGGATATCAGAGTCAACGCCAAAATTTACAATATGAAGGGCTTTTCCGCCCATGCGGATAAGCAGCAGCTTTTAGCCTGGTACAGCAGCATGAAGGAGGTTCCTAAGGCCTTTTTCGTTACGCATGGCGAGCTTGATGCAGCCATGGAGCTGGCAGATTCGCTGGGACGCAATCTGGGCACGGCAACCTACATCCCGCACTTTGGTGACTGTGCCGAAATCCATGGTACCGAGTGGCAGATGCATGAATCCGAAATGGTTCAGGTTGAGCCTGCTGCTATCGACCTGCGTGCTTACATGCGTGGTATGGAACGCGATTATCTGCTGCAGCGCAGCAAAATCGAGCAGATTGTGGCGCGTAACCCGGATAAGGCGGTTATGGTACGCAAGAAGCTGGAAAAGCTGCATAAGTACATGGATGATATCCTGAAGGATTTGTAAGAAAAAATGATATACGCTTTGCATAAATAAAAAAATGCACCATTCCTTGACAGTGGGAATGGTGCATTTTAGTTTTTAAATCGTTATAGCTTACAGTCTGTTGCTGCTGTTGAGTACGTCACGCATTTTGTGAGCTACCATGTCCTGGATAGCCTGACGTGCGGGTTTCAGGTATTGGCGAGGATCGAAGTCGCCGGGGTTTTCTACAAGATGCTTACGGATGGAAGCGGTCATTGCCAGACGCAGGTCGGTATCGATGTTGATCTTGCAAACACCGAATTTGCCTGCTTGCAGCAGCATGTCTTCAGGTACGCCTTGAGCGCCGTCCAGCTTGCCGCCGTACTTGTTGCATTCTTCAACAAAGGATGGGATAACGGTGGAAGCACCGTGCAGAACCAGAGGATAACCAGGCAGCAAGTTGGTGATTTTTTCCAGACGTGCGAAGTCCAGTTCCGGTTTGCCTTTGAATTTGTAAGCGCCATGACTGGTGCCGATAGCGATAGCCAAGCTGTCGCAGCCGGTGCGCTCAACGAATTCTACAGCCTGATCGGGATCGGTGTAGGTAGCGTCCTTGGTGTTAACCTTAACAGCGTCTTCAACGCCTGCCAGTCGGCCAAGCTCTGCCTCAACTACAACGCCTCTTTCGTGTGCATATTCAACAACACGACGAGTCATTTCGATATTTTCTTCAAAAGGATGCTTGCTGCCGTCAATCATAACGGAGGTGAAGCCGCCGTCGACGCAGGCTTTGCAGATGTCAAAATCTTCGCCGTGGTCCAGATGCAGGCAGATAGGCAGACCGGTGTCCTCGATTGCTGCTTCAACCAGCTTCATCAGGTAGATGTGGTTAGCGTATTTGCGGGCGCCGGCACTTACCTGCAGAATCAGCGGAGATTTTTCCTGTTGTGCTGCAGCAACGATACCTTGGATGATTTCCATGTTGTTGACGTTGAAGGCACCAACAGCATAGTGACCTTCGTAAGCTTTTTTGAACATTTCAGTAGATGTAACTAAGGGCATTTGTCTATTCCTCCTTATTCAGGGTAGCCTTACAGCTACTCTGTCTTTACATTAGTATACGCTAATTATATCATGGTCTGCTTATTTAGTACAGAAGTTTCTGTAAATCCTCCGGCAAAGAACGGGTAATTTCTAAAAATACATCGCTTACCGGATGCTTAAAGGCCAGACGATAGGCATGCAGCGCATGGCGTGCCTGAGGGCCGGGAGTGCCGTAAAGATTATCGTTCACCAGCGGATGGCCGATGGAAGCAAGGTGTACGCGTATCTGGTGCGTGCGTCCGGTGAAAAGACGGACCTTGAGCAGCGTATGATTACTGTAGGCTGCCAAAACCTCATAGGCTGTTTTGGCGTATTTGCCGCGTTCGTAATCAACGCAGCGTTCGATGATACTGCCCTCCTTGCGGGCGATAGGCGCTTCGATAATACCTTCGCTGCAGTCAAAGCATCCGCAGGCCAGTGCCAGATATTCCTTTTCAACCTGCTGCTGGCTCAGCCAGTGCTGAACAACAGGCTCTTTGGCAAAAACAACCAGTCCGGAGGTATTGCGGTCCAGACGCGACACGGGATGTATACCGGCATTAATGCCGGTGGCTTCATAATACGCCTTTACGTAATCGTAGAGCGTTGTGCCTCGCTCGCTGACAGTGGGGTGCACCAGCATGCCTGCAGGCTTATCGATAATCAGCAGAAAATCGTCCTCGTAAGCCAGCATGGATGGCGATAGGATAGCAGCCATCAGTGCAGCTGTTTTTTATCCGGCAGCTCGTCGACTACCTCGATGTTATCGAGCTGTGCCTTCAGCTGGCTGCGGATGTTGGCCAGATATTCCTTGTACAGCTCCTTTTGTTCTGCCAATTCTTCCGGCGTCAGGCCGGAGGTTTTCTTCTTTTTGGCTAATGCATTTATGCGGTTAATCATTGCATTGATTTCCATAATATTTCTACTCCTTTGTTATAACAAGCTTATTATTTTATTATACTATTATGAGCGCTTCTTAGCAACTTTCATTGACTACACTTCTGATTTGTGCTATTATGAGGGCAATATTATTAAGCTTTTTTTATCAGAGAGTTATATATATTGCCAAAGCCTTGGGCTTGGGTAATATAAGATGAGTATGAGGTGATTAACATGTTCTTGAAAAAAATTGCTTGTGGTCTATTATGTGCGGCTATGCTGGTTGCTGCCGGTTGCGGCGGTGTAGGAACGCAGACTGGCGGTGACAAGGCTTATCTGCAGCTTACCGATGCTGCAGGCAGACAGGTTTCGCTTGCCAAAAAGCCTGAAAGAGTTGTAAGCCTCA
>ULTP01066437.1_pt1 | contig 10088 bp, 9 predicted proteins | sample 1957721 | NCBI WGS metagenome assembly ULTP01 (sample SAMEA4835737, study PRJEB28245) | human gut metagenome | biome: gut microbiome; material: fecal sample | place: Denmark | collected 2008 | reverse complement strand
TTGCAAAAGAACAGATGTATACTCTTCCGTATTGCGGGTAGCAATGCCGACCAGCTCTTTACGCAATGATTCGACAATGTGCAAATTATAGTCTTCATCCCATGTACACCAGTCGGTCATCATGGTTTCCTTTACAGTCTCTGAGGTAGTAAGTGGTCCGGGGGTCAATAACAAATAAGGTTTCATATCGATTAATGATTTAGTTTTGAGTTAATTAGTTGAATCAGTGCGGGAAGTTCTTCAATGCTTCGAATGACATACGAGGCTCCCGCAGCCAGCATACGTTGTTTCACTTCAGCAATACGGTTCTCGAGTTCGGCAGCCGGCAAGGCGTGCGTCTCTTCTTCGGTGAGTGCCATCTCGTTACTTCCGAGAACCACTCCCACACTCCATACTTTGGCATGTACACCTTCCTGAATATCGGCAATGGTGTCGCCTACCTTCACCACTGTATCCGGATCGGGAACCGCCAGTTTCGTGAGATTCTCAAAAATCATATAGGGAGCAGGACGACCGGCGGGCAGCAGATTCGGAGTGACACAGTAATCCACCCGGTATCCTTTGGCCTGTGCCTCGGGCAGTACCACATCCATCATCTCGCGGGTATAGCCTGTAGTAGAACCTATTTTCAGTCCTTCGGCACGCAACTTCTCCAACGTAGGGATCACACCCGGAATAGGATCGGTATACTCTTTCAGTGAAGCAAAAAGATATTTCTCGAACAGGTGGTTCAGTTCTACGACATCCTCCTCTGTCCAGGCACGTCGATAACGGTTTATGAATTGTTCGTTTACTTCGGGCATAGTCAGCAATTCACGGATATGCTGAATTTTCGGTAACCCCATAGGCTTACGAGTCTGCTCGACATCGATCGTGAGTCCCTTCCCGGCAAAAGCCTTGATGAAAGCAGCCACCGGAGCGAAACATCCGTAATCGACTGCCGTTCCTGCCCAGTCCATAATGATACATTCAATCTTTTTCATTTTATGTCTATAATTTCCTTGTTTTTGAATCTGATGCAAAAGTAGGGCATCCCATACAAAGCAAAAATGAATTCCGCATGATTCATTTCATTCATATTCCGCACATTTCTTCCGAAATATTAATGTAACATTCATATCATGATTATATAATCCAAAAGTCATATATTTGCAATGCAAATAATGCGTCGATGTACTTATGAACGAACTGGAAGATATATACAAACGAATCGAATATCTCCGTAACAACGGAGTGAAAATGAAAGAAATAGCCGACTGGATACACATGGCTCCCAGTGTGCTGTCCGCACTCTACTCCAGTGTGCTGCCCACCTATCTGAACCTGCAAAAGACCAAGCCCCGGGAAGAGGCTCTGGACGAGGCACTGGCACTGGTAAACAATGTGTCGAAGAAACGGCTGCTCGGCAATCTGGGAGAAATGAAAGAACGGCTCTTCGATCTGGAACCCAATCAGGAAGCCAACATAACAGGAAATGCTTTTCTGAAATTACTGGAAAAGGAAATGCAGGAATCTGTGGGGGAAGTCTACAATTACAGTGGCACGTACCTGAGCTACAGCCTTTCTTCATCGACAGACAGTCTCAAGGCAGAACCCTATCTGATCTGTGCATCAGAAAACAATGATTATGTGAAAGTAGGCATGATCAATGCCTACAAATCCGTGCACTGGGGAAGTGGCATTATCAGTAATCATCAAAATTCATACCTGATGTTCAATGAACGGGAACTTCCGCAGTTTGCCCTGGTAACCATCTATCTGCAATTACCCCATTATGAGTTTCCGCATATGCTGAAAGGATTATATCTCTGTCTGGACTATAACCATAACCCGATAGCCCGGAGAATTGTCCTGGTGAAGCAATCGGACAGCACAGACATAGACGAGTTCCTGAAAATGGAAGGAAAGTTAATCTCCAGATCGGAACTGACCCCTGAAGAAGAGATCTATTATAATTATACATGCCAGGAAGGGGACTATATCAAGACTTGTACGGTACCCTCACCCAAACTGGATGAATCGGATCTGGAAAGAGAAAAAAAGATGCTGAAAATATAAAGCGACATACCCTAAAAACACCACAGGCTACTCAGATTTAGTTATTGAACAGGAGTTATCCGAATAGATCCCCCCTGAAAACCTGAGTAGCCTATGGTAAAAAATACTTTTCCGCGAACTCTCCTATCAGAAGAAGAATCTCAATATATCATTGAAGTTAGCCCAAATCAAAAGGCCGAACAACAAAATCATACCCGCCATTTGTGCGTATTCCATAAATTTATCACTCGGTTTGCGACGGGCAATGATTTCATAGAACAGGAACAAGACGTGTCCGCCGTCCAACGCAGGAATAGGCAGAATATTCATAAAAGCAAGGATGATAGACAAGAATGCCGTCATATACCAGAACTGATGCCAATTCCAGGTTGCAGGGAAGATGCTTCCGATGGTTCCGAAACCGCCCAATTGTTTAGCTCCCTCTTTTGAGAAAAGATATTTCATGTTGCCTACATAGCCTTTCAAAGTCTTCACTCCTAATGCTACACCGGCCGGGAAGGATTCAAAGAAACCATACTCTTTCCTGATTACAGGAAGAAGTTGATCCGTATATGGATTGACCGCTACTCCTATTTTGAAAGCTGAATCCGTAGTCAAAGTCAATACATCGGTCTTTCCGTCACGCACATAAGTCAATGAGATCTGGTGCGGATTGATACTGTCATTTTGTAACGCTTTCGCATTTTGTCTTCTTTCAGCCATAGCTGCCAGGAAGTCTGTATAAGAAACCGGCTTTCCGTCGAGAGCAATAATACTGTCGCCCGGCTGGATACCGGCCATGGCTGCAGGGGAATTGACCATCACGCTATCGACTACATAGGGGAAACGGAATTCGGCAAAGCGAACACTGTCACCCAACAGACGCTGCATCATATCTTCAGGGATATATACAGATGCCTTCTTACCCTCACGCAACACCGTTACCTCCCGGGCATCAGCTATCTGGCTGAGCATATCGGGATCGTAGCGTACAAAATCGACTCCGTCGGCAGACAACAAAATATCTCCGTCCTGAAATCCCACCGCTTTGGCTGTTTCATTAAAGTCCATACCCAATGGGGCCTTCTGTACGGGAATGTATTGATCACCCCACTTAAACAGAATCATTGAATAGATGAACAGAGCCAAAAGGAAGTTGAACAACACACCTCCCACCATAATCAACAGGCGCTGCCACGCAGGTTTAGAACGAAATTCCCACGGCTGTTCCGGTTGCTTCATTTGCTCGGTATCCATCGATTCGTCAATCATTCCGGCTATTTTGACATATCCCCCCAAAGGTAACCAACCGACAGCATATTCTGTCTCACTTTTCTTTGGCTTAAATTTAAATAGTGTGAACCAAGGATCAAAGAATAAACAAAACTTTTCTACCCGTACTTTGAACAGGCGGGCAAAGAGAAAGTGCCCTCCTTCGTGAATGATGACGAGCAAAGATAAGCTCATAATCAATTGCAGGGCACGGATTAAAAATGTTTCCATCAGATTATTTACAATTTATTTATTTACATATTAATTCACTGGCAATCCGGCGTGCTTCCGCATCGGTTGCCACATAGTCGTCGTAAGTAGGAGTCTGTACGAAAGACACCTGCCCCATGGTATGTTCTATCACATCACTCATGCCGAGAAAGCTGATTTCATCACGAAGAAAAGCCGCCACAACCACCTCGTTGGCCGCATTTACGATGCAAGGCATATTCCCTCCCCTATACATCGATTCATAGGCCAATGCCAGATTACGGAACCGCTTGGTATCGGGTTGCTCAAAAGTAAGGTTCGTACATTTCGAAAAATCAAGCCGGTCGAAAGATGAATTGATGCGATCGGGATAAGAGAAAGCATACTGAATGGGCAGACGCATATCGGGCATTCCCAACTGGGCCTTTATTGCTCCATCCTCAAACTGCACCATCGAATGAATAACCGACTGCGGATGTACCACCACCTCAATCTGGCCGGGCTGTACGCCAAACAACCATTTGGCTTCGATCACTTCGAACCCCTTGTTCATCATCGAGGCAGAATCAATAGTAATCTTAGCTCCCATTTCCCAATTCGGATGTTTGAGAGCCTGTACTTTTGTCACAGTCTTCAACTGTTCCATAGTACATGTACGGAAAGGACCTCCGGAAGCAGTCAGGATAACTTTCTCTATCGGATTGCCTACCTCTCCGGCCAAACACTGAAATACTGCCGAATGTTCGGAATCGACAGGAAGAATCGGTGTACGGTATTGCCGGGCTAACTGATTAATCAACTCTCCGGCAACTACCAGTGTCTCTTTATTGGCAAGGGCAATGGCTTTTCCGGCACGAATGGCATTCATGGTCGGCTTCAATCCCGCATACCCCACCATAGCGGTCAGGACTACATCGATAGGGCCGGACTCTACAATCTGGCATAACGCGGCAGCACCTGCATACACCTTAACAGGCAGGTCGCTGAGAGCCTCTTTCAGTTGGGCATATTTCTCTTCATTGGCTATAACTACAGCCTCAGGCATAAACTTACGTGCCTGGGCTATCAGGAGATCTACCTTATTATTGGCAGTCAGTGCATACACCTCGTACAGTTCGGGATGCTCTTCGATAACCTGCAAGGCCTGGGTACCAATAGAACCCGTAGAGCCTAAGATAGCTATTTGTTTCTTCTTTATCTCGTTCATTATTAGAATACAATGTATTTTTCAGGATTAACCGGCCGTCCTCTGTGCCAAAGTTCAAAATGAAGATGCGGACCGGTAGTGAGCGTTCCGCTATTCCCAACCAAGGCAATAGCTTCACCTCCCTTCACAGTATCGCCTTCACGCTTCAGCAACGAACCGCAATGTTTATAGACTGATACAAAATCCTGGTTATGCTGTACCTCGATCAGGTAACCGGTTTCGGCCGTATAGGTACTCAATATGACTGTACCGTCCAAAGTGGCCAATACACTTTCGTTGGGATTGGCGGCAATATCGGTTCCAAAATGTTTCTTTTCGGCATCAAAATGATCGGAAATCATGCCACGGGTCGGACGATAAAAAATCAGTCCGTTGACATCGGGCTGTGTGGTAATAGAGGTTAGATTATATTTTTCGGTCTCTTCATATTGACGACGGAAAGCTTCTTCACGTTCGGAACGGGCAATCAGCGAATCTTCACGCATGGTGGTCAATGAGTCCATTGACTGTACAGTATCCACCCGCACGGTGCCACTGAAGATATCCTGTATATTCATGATATACATATTCTGACGGTCTACCAACTGTTGCAAAGAATCTACCCGCAAGGCATTTTCCACAACCTGAGCACGAATATCACTATTCATATATCCCGGCAAATAGTTGCGTAAAGGAGTAAAAGTGATAATGGCAGCGGCAAACAGGAAAAGCACGGTCAGAACCGAAAGTAACACGGAAAGACCATTCAGTTTGGATACATGAAGTCCCACCACCTCTTCGAGTGTATTCTCGTTGATGATAGTGAGTTTATACTTGAACTTGATATTGTTCCAAAAGGCTTTACTACGTTTCTTTTTCGGCATTATTATAGAATATCACGACAAATGTAAGCATTTCGCTTTACTTGCCGTCTGTTTCTTTATGCTATTTAACTTTCTTCATCATCGCACTCGTCCAAAGACAGCAGACCTTCGGGCAAATCGACTGTAATGATTTTGTGCTTCTGATCGATACCAGCAATTAATTCCTCTTGTGCAGGAATCAGCAATTCATCGCCATCACGGTCCACAACAAACAGTGTATTAACGGTAGACGTATCCACATCCGTCACCTCTCCCAAAGCACCGTGACGGACATCTTCCACCCGGAATCCGACAAAGAAATCCCAGGACAACTCCCCGGGACCGGCTTCTTCGGCATGTTTCACCGGAAAATAAACTTCCACGTTGGTGAACATACGGGCACGTTCGGCAGTGTCTACACCTTCGAGTTTCACCAAAGCTGTGGAATCGGACCGGAAACGATACTCTTCTATAAAGAAAGGAACAAAAATATCATCTAACCGGCAAATCAGATAATCACAATCCGCCCGATCGAAAATATCGTCGGTAAAGGTGAACGACAATTCACCGTGTATGCCGTGTGGCTTATTGAACAAGCCTATCTTGTATACATCTTCTCTTTTTATCATATTCGTGTAATTCTTGCACCGATAGCGTTGAGTCGACCTTCGATATTTTGATATCCGCGGTCTATCTGCTCGATGTTATGAATCCGGCTGATACCTTCGGCGCTCATAGCCGCAATAAGCAAAGCGATACCGGCACGGATATCCGGAGAGGTCATATTGCCTCCCCGCAAAGTAAATCCATGATTATGTCCGATAACAACCGCACGGTGCGGATCGCAAAGAATAATCTGTGCGCCCATGTCAATCAGTTTATCGACAAAGAAAAGACGGCTCTCGAACATCTTCTGATGAATCAGTACACTACCTTTTGCCTGGGTAGCCACTACCAGCATGACGCTCAACAAGTCCGGAGTCAGTCCCGGCCAGGGAGCATCGGCAATGGTCATGATGGAACCGTCGATAAACGACTCGATCTGATAGCAATCCTGTGCCGGAACAAAAATATCATCTCCTCTCTGTTCGAGTTTAATACCCAGACGGCGGAAACTTTCGGGAATAATACCCAGATTTTCGTATGACACATTTTTGATTGTGATTTCGCTACGGGTCATGGCAGCCATACCAATGAAGCTACCCACCTCGATCATATCCGGCAACACTGTGTGATCGGTACCGTGAAGCTCCTCCACTCCCTCGATAGTCAATAAGTTCGAAGCAATTCCACTGATCTTCGCTCCCATCCGGTTCAGCATCTTACAAAGCTGCTGCAGATAGGGCTCACAGGCCGCATTATAAATCGTCGTTTTACCTTTGGCTAGTACAGCGGCCATCACGATATTGGCAGTTCCGGTCACAGAAGCTTCATCGAGCAACATAGATGTACCTTTCAATTCTTCGGCCGAAATTTCGTATATTTCCCGCTCTTCATTATAAGTAAAATCGGCTCCCAGATTCTGGATTCCTATAAAATGCGTATCCAGACGCCGACGCCCGATCTTGTCTCCTCCCGGCTTTGAAATCATGGCTTTACCGAAACGGGCGACCATAGGACCGATCAGCATCACAGATCCCCGCAGGCTGGAACACTTCTTCAGGAAGTTGTCACTTTCCAAATAGGCCAGATCGACATTCGCGGCCTTAAAACTATACGAATCGACACCTGTTTTTGCAACCGTCACGCCCATATCCCGCATTAACTGAATCAGGTTATTGACGTCCAGGATGTCCGGAATGTTATTCACTGTTACTTCTTCGGCAGTAAGCAATGTAGCGCAGATAATCTGCAACACTTCGTTTTTGGCACCTTGGGGATGAATTTCCCCACTAAGTCTGTGCCCTCCTTCGATTACAAATGAAGCCATGTTTCGAGGTGATTAGTGGTTAATGATAATGCTAATAATCACTTTGATCAGAATTTTCTTCTCTGATTATTATTTCTCTGGTTATTGTTGTTATTCGTACGTGGACGGTAGTTCTGAGCAATACGTTCAGACATCAGACGCAGAATCTCGTCATCCATCTGCAATTTGCCTCCCGAGAATTCGGCCAGGTCTTCGGCGATTTTCCGGTCGTCTACCGTATCTTTATTCCATGCCATATAGTCTTTCTTCATGTGATTGCAGATAAGGGCTACCAGATTCTTCTTTTCATCCCCTTCCTGAAATTCACACGCTTTTTTGATTAATATTTCCAATGTACGACCATAGTGGCGGTAGCGGATCTTAGTACTTGGATAAGGAATCGGATCCGGTTTCGTTACCAGATTGTCTTTACGGATAATCTCGTAAGGATAATCGATATCAAGCTTAAAGTCGGCCATAATAGCCAGATGATCCCATAATTTATGCTTGAAATCGGGTACATCTCTCAAATGGGGAAACATATTACCCATGATATTGATAATGGTATTGGCACAACGCTGACGTTCGGAACGATCCTGGATAGTCAACGCAAAGTCAACCATATTCTGGATACTGCGACCATATTCCGGCAGCGGCATTCTTTTCTGTTGAGTATTATACTGCATGTAGTTAAATTATATTTTAAAAATAGTAAATCAAATAAGGAGTGAAAAGCATTAAAGTAACTTCTTGGGTTGCGAAGCCACAAACTCTTTCAGATAGAAAGGCTCAAAATAGGCCACATCTTTATAGTCGTTGATTGCAACGGCCTTTTCTGCAAGCGGGAACATCATCTTTGCCAACGGATGAAGATCATCTATAAAATGCGCATTGGGGTGCGTAATCTTTTCACGGCACTTTGCGGCTCCATTTCCAAAGAAATAGACAGGATGCTGTTCCAGATATTCAAGATAAGAATTCTCGTCCACGATATCGGCGGAAATCTCACGCTTCACATTCAACGCACGGTCATAGATAGCCGCATATACCTCCATCCGCCGTGCATCAATCATCGGGCATAGCAATGCATCTTCCGGCAATTCATGATAAAGCAGCACAGGTACACTCAACACTTCCAATGTCGGGATACCGATCAACGGGACATTACGTCCGTAACAAATACCCTTTGCCATCGAAACGCCAATGCGAAGCCCGGTATACGATCCGGGACCACAACTGACGGCTACCGCATCCAAAGGAATGGCATGACTATCGATGAAAGACAACGCTTCATCCACAAATACTCCCAACGAAACGGCATGTGAAGGCCCCTTAAGGTCTTCTTTCACAAAAATATTCTGCCCGTCTTCACTTACTGCTACCGAACAAACGGCGGTAGAAGTCTCAATATGTAGGATACACGACATAAGAATCAGATTATTAAATTGACGCAAATTTACATGATTATTTTCAGATTACCGCACCGAGATATAAATAAAGCGCATTTCCCTTCAAAATCATTGCATTAAATTAAGTTTTTACATACTTTATCAGACTGTTTTATACAAGCAAAAGACAAATATAACAAGTTTTAAAACCTGCAATGAAACAGATACACTACTATATACTATTTCTATTTACTCGCAAGTCTGACGGGCCTCTCGATCACATTAACAAACAGACCCAACGAATAAGGATCACATCGCTTTCTCCCGTTCAAAAGGCAGAATGTTCGAAGCAGTTACTACTAACTAATGGAATATGCAAATTTCCAAAAAACTATCTTACTTACTAAAGTATTAAATTTCAGAGTATTACATTAACAACAAGGGCGTTTGATACTGCGATTTTAGGAACGTAGAACTGGATACCCCAACTCATAACTCAAGTTTAGGAAGTGAATTTACGCCGTCTGAACCGGTATCTTCATCCTTATACCTTTCCTCAATTAACATTGTTAACGCCCTTTGCAGGTTGTCAGGTTCTTGTGCGCAAATAACAAGTCTTTTGCATTTAAAGAACATCTTATTCACATCCAAAGAACAAGTTTTAACCCTGTGTTAAAACAAAGCTTTTGAGGACAGAAATCTTACTTTTTAAAAGTGTTGATTTTTAGATGGTTTAGTCTGAGGTTCGCTTCTTTATCTCACGGATGGACTCTTCGGGCGAAAGCCGGGATACTTGCTTTTTTGTCAACTATAAACGAGGGCTTGCACTTCCGAAAACTGAATTAGATTCCATGAGTAAAAGAAAACTTACCACCCAATTTGAAGAAGAACCTTTTTCGTATGTGTTCGGTTGCCGCACCTTCGTTATCGAAATACCGGATTCTAAGATTATTATGGCAGAAAATTCAAAACAGTTTCTTCTAACCAAGATGTCTTTTTTATCCATTTACAGCGATTATCTTAAAATTATCCCGTATTTTTGCACAAAACTTTTGGTAATATGATACAATCCATGACGGGATATGGCAAAGCAACTGCCGAACTTCCCGATAAGAAGATTAACGTAGAGATAAAATCGCTTAATAGCAAAGCGATGGATTTGTCGGCACGTATCGCACCGGCATACCGTGAAAAAGAGATGGAAATCCGCAATGAAATTGCAC
>ULTP01041391.1_pt1 | contig 10145 bp, 9 predicted proteins | sample 1957721 | NCBI WGS metagenome assembly ULTP01 (sample SAMEA4835737, study PRJEB28245) | human gut metagenome | biome: gut microbiome; material: fecal sample | place: Denmark | collected 2008 | reverse complement strand
GCATGGAGCTGCGCATGCGCGGCACCTACATGGCGGGACTCACCCTCACGCAGCCGCTCTATGCCGGCGGCAAGATTTCGGCCGCCCGTCGTATGGCGCGCATCGGTGAAGAGGTGGCCGGCGAGCAGCAGCGCATGACGCGCATGGATGTGCTGGTCGAGGCCGACAACGCCTACTGGACACTGGTGGCCGTCGACCGCAAGGTGTGCATGCTCGAAAGCTACGCCGCGCAGATGGATACGCTCTATGACCAGGTATCGGTGGCTTTCCAGACCGGCATGGCCATCGAGAACGACCGGCTGCGCATCGAAGCCAAGCGCAGCGAAATCCACTACCAGCTCCAGAAGGCCCGCAACGGAGCCGACTTGTGCCGCATGTCGTTGTGTCGGGTGATTGGCGTGGATAGCGACCAGCGTCCCGTGCCGACCGATACGCTCTTCCAGCCGTCGGAGCCCGGTCTCCTGTCGGCCGAGCTCGATGCCCGGCCCGAATTGCGGATGCTCGAACAGCAGGTGGCCATCGGCGAGCAGCAGATTCGCGATGCCCGTTCGGCGATGCTCCCCACGGCGGGGCTTTCGCTCGGTTATACCTACTACGGCAACATCAAGCTGCATAGCATGGTCGATGCCGGAGGCGGCAACTACCTTCCCTATACGCAGGAGTTTCGCGACGGACTGGGAATGGCGATGGTGGCCGTGAAGATTCCGATTTTCCACTGGGGCGCGAGCCGCAAGAAGGTTCGCAAGGCGCGTTACGAGCTGCAGAACGCGCAGCTCGACCTGCAGAAGAATACGCGCCTGATGACGCTCGAGGTCGAGCAGGCAATCCGCAACGTCGAGGACGGTTACCGGATGATTCAGACGGCCGGACTGGCCTTGCGGCAGGCCGAAGAGAACCTGCGCGTGATGCGTAACCGGTATGCTGCGAAGATGGCACCGCTGACTGACCTCCTCGATGCCCAGTCGCAGTGGCAGCAGGCCGAGAGCAATCTCATCGAGGCGCAGACGCAGTACCGAATCTACGAGACCGAATACCTCAGAAGCACCGGAGCGTTGGAGTAATCGCAAAGGGTGAGCGTTTAAGGGGCGTGGCCGGAATTCCGGCCACGCCTTTTTATGCCCTTTCTCATCATACGCCGCAAATCATGATGATACGCATTGTGCTGAATATCTCCTTGATAAACTCCCCACCCGGTTGTTTTTTGCTTTCTCTTGCAGAGAATCCTAAAATAAAAAAAGCCTTGTAAACGATAGTTTACAAGGCTTTCATCTGTTTCTACGGAACTTCGGGCTTTCTTACTGCCCTTCTCTTCTCCTTCTCCGGCCCCCTCTCTGGCGGTGCGTAGGGGACTTGTACTTATAATTTTGCAAGATGCTATACAGCTGTATTTGTCTGTTAATTAGCAGTATATTGCATATCTGAAGAAAAGTGGATAATCGCAGAATATTACTTGAAGACTTAAAATTTGGGTGTGAATTTGGGTGTAAATTCTGGGGGCATCCATTTATATGATCAACCTTATACTAGAGAACCGAAAAAGGGAAAAAGTTCATTGCGGAAGCGCTTTTAATAGCCCTAAAAGAGGATTCTGATATGCGTTTAATGAATAATAGAATAGCCCAAGAAATCATTATATGCGATTTGCCTTATTCAGTTATTTTTGTTCATCAATTGATCGAAAGTCGATCTATTGTTAAACAAAACCATTACTAATTATGAATATTCAGGAATTGTTAGCAAAGCCATTATGGCAAATGACAGGAGAAGAATTTTTATTTCTTCAACAGTACGGGAACCCTGTGGAACCACAAGTTAAGACCGTGACTGTCGCAACAAAGCGATATGTATACGGACTTCGAGGTATCGCAGAGTTGTTTGGATGCAGTTTGCCTACAGCGAACCGAATTAAACAAAGTGGCAAGATTGATAAAGCTGTAACCCAAATTGGACGAAAAATTATTGTCGATGCAGATCTCGCTCTTGAATTGGCGGGACGCAAAATTGGTGGAAGACGGAACAATTCTAGGTAAACGTTAAAGCATCTGATGTCATAAATAAGGCAAATTTATTTTTTATAAATTTGCCTTATTTATTTTTATCTTTATCAATAATAATGTTGCCCCAGTCGGCCGGAACGATATTTTCAGATGTACAAGGTGTTGAACAAGTCCCTCTTCAAGACGCTCCACTCGGAATTGGCCAAGGTATGATTGCGGCGGGTATGACAACGATCTGGCGTACCGATATGGACTGATGAAGGACGAGGCGTACGACGGCTGGTACGCAATAATCGGCTCTCGACGAACAAGCACGCCTGAACGCCTAAAAGGCGGAGCAACTCAAACGTGATGCCGCAAAGAAATACCGTCGGGCGGACATCGTAAAGCCACAGGCAGACCCTTATGCAATGTCCCTCCGGCGACTGCAGCGCGTCTTTACTAAACAGGAAAGGCAGAATAAAATAAGATTACATCATCAATCTTCTTCGACCGGGGCAATTACCTCTATATGATCGATTATCTCAATCCCGGCACTTGCACATCTCTCCGGGTCGGTTACATCCAATGACAGATCCAACGTGATAAAACAGATATAGTCGCGATTGTCATGTCGGATATGGGTGATGGCCGACTGCATGAGATCTTCCTCCAACAGCAAGCCTTCGCGTGGTATTTTATACCAGGAGAGGACCTTCCGTCCGCCCGATTCCGCGGGTTGGCTCGAACGTTCGATATAGACATGTCGGAGCGATACGACCCGTTCGACCGACAGATATTCGTAATGTCCCGTCACGCATACCGTGTTCCAATGCTCCCTGGCCGCCCGCTCAACGACAGAATCCTCCGTGCGAACCATTCGGGTCGGAAAATTGTCATAGCGGTTTGTCGCGAATATCCATTCGATGGACGTGGGGTGCTGCCAATCGTCGATCCGGCAGATTCCGTGCATATAGGACTGTTCCGGGATGGAAATTCCCTTACAGACGTGCTCAACTTCGGATTGGCGCAGCAGACGAAAGGAGATCTCTGCCTCATCCCGAAATAAAATCAATTCATAACGGGTTTCCGTGATCCGTTTGGCGGCCCGGTCATATTCTCTTCGGACTACAATGAAGTCCTCACCCAGGGCTTCAAACGTCCAATATACGGGTTTCGTGCCGCAACGGCCATATTCGCCCCATAGGCCCTGTGTCAGATCGGGCTGTATCTTGTATTGGGCGTAATACCGGTTGGCCTGTAACAAGTGTGACGGGATCAGGTTGTTTTCCAGGTTGGCGATAATCTCCTCCGTGAAGTGAATCAGTTCCAGACGCGTGTACAGTTCGCCCTTCCGGATACGTCGTACCGAGTCCTGGTAGATCTCCGTCAGGTAGGGTGTAAATCCAAAGACCCGGCTTCCTTCGTAGAGCGGTTGGAAATAGTTGCGTAGCTGGATGAGGTGTTCCAGATGCATGTTCGGGTCCACGTCGCCGCTCTTGGCCTGGAACGAGGGAATAACGTTCAGAACCAGCAGGGTGAAAATCGCCGCATCCACGTTGACCAAAGACTCCGCCGCAGCGCGATACGGTTTGGCAGCCTCCGATGAGGCAAAACGCTCGTCGAGCAGACATCGCAACACCTCGCGGTGGAACTCGGGCTGGGCGTTGCGCGTCTTGGCGATCTTTTCAAAACTGCGCGATGCGGTATAATAACGGCTCATCAACTCCTCAAGATCCGCATGAGTGCGTTCGTAAGCCTCCCGGCAGAACTCGCTGTATATGCATCGGGCCATGAACGGAGCCTTTTTGCTGAAACTGTTGTTGCGGAGCTGTATGCCGGTATGAGCGGACAATTCTCCCGTCGTATTGCGCAACAGTCGCAGACGATGGATCGCATTGAGACGGTCGGCATAGCTCATGGAGGAGTAATCGTTGTTGTTTGTGGACATCGGATCCCGTTTTTCTCGAAACAAAGGTAGGCAATTCCCGAAACTCGCAGAAAATACCGGGACGAATCTTTGTCAAGTCTTCGCATTATTTGCTTACGTTCAGTCGTATTTTACGGAATGCGGACATTGATGGCGTCCGGGCCGAAATCCAACCGTTTCACAGCACGGGAGAAAAGATTTTCCACTGTAATTTTGTCCATGAAGATCAAGGAAACAACCCTATGAAAAAATTGACAGGCAGCTGATTTATCCCACCGCACCCTGTGGATTGTGCAAATTTTCTATTATCTTTGTATGGCAAGCCTGTGATGGGCCTGCGACATGATAGTAGATGCGTGAATCTTAGGATTCCTTGAACAACGAAACCGCCAATTTTGTTCGGCCGGACTGAAGGACGGCCTACCTCAAGGGAAAATAAGCACGGTCTGTGCACATATCCGTATGGGTGCGGACTGCTTGTATTTCCATTTTGAGGGGAGGCGCTTGGCGGTGCCTGTTGTTCGAGTGGGAACAAGTAGGACCGCACTTTTTTAGTTTTTGCATATTTAATTGCTATTTGGCGATACAGCTAATAACTCATGCGTCTATTAACCTGAAAAACAATAATTTTTAAAAATAAGTCTTATGACCAATGATGACATTTTAAGAAAATTTATGCGAGATTGTCCTAATCTCACAAAAGAAAGCCATGGTATTATCGCCATATATGTGCATCCAAATATTCCACTCAAAGAAGAGAAGTTGATAAGGGATTGGCGGAGATTAGGTGAGGCTGAATCCATATATTATATTGCATATCACCGGTATAAAGCATTTGCAATTACAACAAATGCAATATACTGCACTAACAGTAAGAACTCTTCTTTACGAATACCCTGGCTTAGCATCGCTAGAGTATACAGCGATGGGATAATAGACTGTGATGGAGATAATTACCATTTTGAGTTGCGCCAAATTGCAGAATATGATCGATATCATTCACTTAACGACGAGTTTATCTTGTGGCTGAACAATCTCGTTGATGTTATTCAACAAGAACACGAACGATATAATGTTGATAATATCAAAAATGCCGAACAATTACGGTCAGTCTGCAAACAATACAAGAAAATACTTTCTGATATACACGATGCAAATGATAAAAAACGTTTTCTCGAAGCACTTGCAGAGAAATGCTACGATTTTTATGAGGTGGAGAAAAATGTTTCCGGTATGGATTCTCCAATATCGAAGGACCTCGGCGAATATACGATGGATATATGCGAAACGTATCTGCAACAATATTTGGGAAATGCAGACATCTATTTTTTCAAAGGTATGTTACTCGGAGAAAAATCCGACGTAAACGCTAAATATGAAAGCCTTCGCTGTATGCGTTCCTGCATGAATCATGCGGATAAGAGTAAAATCGATCAGAGATTACGCAATGAGTTAAAAAATAAAGCATTGTCGTTCGCCGCAAACTTCCTTTCGATGCCGCCGAGAAAGCGTCAATTCCTGGTGATTGACGATTCATTGTCTTATTTGGAGTCCCAGACCATAATCGTATTACCTCAGGAGTTACCTGAAACGATTCATTTCCCGATGGGACACCCTCAGGAACATGTTCTATACATTAAGCATCCATTTATAGACGATTATTATATTCCCTATGAGACGAGTGAATTCGAATTGTTCAAGGACAAGATGGATGAATTGCGTCGGGTATTGCAGGCAATGGGAGCTACTCACATAACTATTTCGGATACCAAAAATCTCGAAAATTCCAACAGCAGAAAAACTCATACAAATGTAGATACAAACATTAGTGCAAAAATTAACTCGTTGAAAGGAAATGCCGATTTGTCAAGAAAAGAGTCAAGCTACGAATCTCTGCTGAACGAATACGGCACGGAGTCAACCTATACGCCGACCAAAAAACCATATATTCCTGATGGCTTGGTATGGTATCCAAATGAGTCGAGTTGGCAACGACTCTTTGAAGAGCGCAAAGATGGCCTTGCACATTACAAACTTACAATTTCAAGTAAAAGTTCAACCTCACTGACCCGAATGCAGGAACAGAAAATCAAAACCGACTTTAAGGCTTTGATCCTTCATATCGACGCATCGTTGGAGCATGAAGCTACAGAAACTTTTGAACAAAATGCTTCCGCCACTTGGGAACTGGAAATTGACTTTGCTCCTTTGGAACAATTGATCGACGATTCAGGTAATGAGGAGAAACCGAGTGTGACAAAGATACCGGAAAACACTCCTTCAAACAACAACTGCGAAACAGCCGATGAAGCAGCATATCTGGAAGAAGTAAAATTCTGTTTGGAGGACGACGGGCAAATCGATGAGAAGGAGCGTCGTATGCTAGAACGCATACGAATCAAATACGACATCGATAAGTCGCGGGCCGAAGAACTGGAAAGGACCTTGATACAAGGAACGGCAGAAGAAGAGGAGTTTCGTACTGCCGTCAGGGAGTATCTGGAAGACGGTGAACTGACCGAAAAAGACAATGCCTTATTGGCGAGGTTGGCCAACCGATTGGGCATAACGCCTGAAAGAGCAGAAGAATTGAAGAAACAGGTTGCTGATGAATAAGCAGGTGGATAAATCATACGGAACAGGATGGGCTTGAGTTTGGACAGGACTGGACATATTATACAGCATCTCACCGATCGATGTGGTGCCTGACTTTTTGCCCGTAGCTGGTTGGGCGGATGACATATTGGTTCTGGGAACCTCGGTCTTAAATCTGCTTCAAGCTTATACGCGCGATTCTAATGAGGCATTGTCTGCCATACTGAAGACTCTGAAATATTTCGTCCTTTTTGGGGGGATAATAATTGTGTTGATTTTGGTACTCATCGCTTTTTTGGTTTATAAGGCAATTGCTTAACAATCATAAATTCACAAAAGTATGGGAAACGAATTGTTGTCGAAAGAGTCTAATTCAGACGAATTAATCAAAATTGTAGGGAAAGAAGCATTACAAAAACGAACCAATGTCGGCGAAAAATTAGGTGATAATATATGTAAAGCCATTGACTGGTTAGTAGATCGTATTATCCCAAATAAAAATTCCAGGCTATGAATAACATTGTAAAAGGAGTGATGAAGGTCGCAACTGCAATCATTCTTATTGTTGCAGGTAAAAAAACAGCAGATTCTGCAAGAAAAGACTTCAATAATGCAAAAAAGAGTTTAGAGACAACCAATCAGTCGAATAATTAACTTAAATAATTGAGCTATGTCACTGTTCAGAGTTACGGTAAAGCGAAGCGCCACGGTCGGCGGCATTCGCCTGGAAAAAGGGATGAGCGTCGAGATTCCGACGACGGGTTACAACCCGCTGACCTCGAATGGCGGAAATGATGTCGCCGCGGCATTCATGCGTATTTATGGACTCGATCTGAAACGGGCCGGAGCCTGTCATATGGGTTATCTCGATGTGATAAGGATCGGGTAGGATGCAACTTCGGAACCGCCTTGGGTAACCTGAACCGTTGCCCGGGGCGGTTTTTAATATCAGCGCGACGGAAAGCCAATTCGAAATATTGGAACCACGCGCTGAAAAGAACGATGTGGCAGTCCGATGGGATTGGGCACTACACACATAAATAAATCTTCATATCAGCAGGAATTATCCTACGTTTAACCGTCCCTTGAAAATCCGATCCGACACTTTGCAACCTGTCTGCTGTATCCGGCAGACTTCGTTCCGACTTTGGTCGGAACGCCGCCAAAGTCTGTTTTTGCGGCTGTGCCCATGCACGCCCTCGGTCGTCATGCACTACGGACATCATCTCCGGCTTTGCCGTCCATGATGCAAAGTGCACTCCTTCCCTCGTGCGCACCTGGCCGCAGCCTTTACCTCTGACACACACGAAAGGCGGATCGGATTTTTCAAGGGACTTTTTATCATTCACCATGGCGCGCCTACGAGTATCGGCCGAAGAGTGGCCGAAAATAAATGATCTGCCCGATTTTTTCGAGATCCTGCACACTTGCGGTTATTTAAATGATTGCTGGGCCATGACCGATCGACCGGAACGGACCGTCCGACACTTTCTGCCCGCACGTGTCCGTGCAGCTTCCTATGTGGAGTTCACCATCCCCAAGAAGACCGGCGGCACCCGGTTGATCTGCGCGCCAGTCCAACTGCTGAAAGCAGTACAACGGGCTCTTGGGACGATGTTGCAGACACTCTTCCAGCCCTCGGATGCAGCCATGGGATTCGTGACGGACCGAAGCGTCGCGACCAATGCCCGCTGTCACTTGCACCAGAACTGTGTACTCAACCTCGATCTGGAAAACTTCTTCCCGAGCATCACGAAAGCAAGGGTTCGCCGCGCACTGGAGCGGGAACTCGCCGACCGGATTCCTTCGTCCGAGGTTCGCAGCCTGATTTGCAGTCTCTGCACCATACCGAACCAGTCCGGGATCGAGGTGCTGCCGCAGGGAGCTCCGACCTCTCCGGTATTGTCGAATATCGTCTTGAAGGGTTTGGACCGACGGTTGGCGGCATTTGCTGGGGCACACGGATACAATTATACGCGCTATGCCGATGACATTACCTTCAGCCACGACCGTCCCATACGTCGTTTCTCCCCGTTCTTTATGGAACGGGTTCGCACAATCATCGAAGAGTACGGCCTGAAGATCAACGAGCGCAAGACGAAAGTAAGCGTCAAGGGCGAACGATTGGAGGTCACGGGACTGACTGTCGGCGAAAAAGTAAACGTCCCGAGAACCTACATCAAGCAGTTGCGCACATTGCTCCACTTGTGGGAGCACTATGGGTACGAAGAGGCCCGGCAAATTTACAACCGCGACTTCTGCCAGGGAACCGACAAAAGTCTGAAAACGGTCATCTACGGTAAAATCAACTACCTCGCCATGGTCAAGGGGCGGGAGGATCCGACTGTCGTCGGTTACCGCAACCGATTCAGACAGCTGGTTCGGGTAGCGAAAGCCGAAGAACGAACAAGCATTTCATAAGAGTTCTCCATGATCCGTTACATTCAAGATGAAGCCCACTATGCCGAAGTGGTCGAACGCATCCGCAGTGTCCGACAATGCCTCTGGATAGGTACGGCCGATATCAAAGACCTATATGTGAAAGAAGGTTTGACATCGGTTCCTCTACTGAAAGTATTGGAAAGTCAGATTCGCCAGAGAGTCGAGGTGCGCTTGCTTCATGCCAAAGAGCCCGGTCGGAATTTTGCCGACGATTTCGACAAATACCCGCTGCTGTGGAGCCGATTGGAGCGGAAGCTGTGTCCGCGCGTCCATTTCAAGATATTGATCTTTGACTGTGAAGTGGCTTATATCGGTTCGGCCAATCTGACCGGAGCCGGACTTGGCATGAAAGGCTCGACAACCCGTAATTTCGAAGCGGGGATCCTGACCGACGTCCCTGCGCTGGTTGATGCTGCCGCAGACCAGTTTGATGCCGTATGGCACGGCCTCCACTGCAGCAAATGCCGACGAAAAGGTTTTTGCAGCGACAGGATTCGGAACTAACAGGATATTGTCCACATATTAAAGTGCATCATATAATGTATTGATGCCAGGTTGCCTTGATTAGAAAAGGGCCAGCGCCTTTGTGATTTGGAAATGGAGGATGATACGAGATAAAGATTGTGTATACCTTGGGGCAGAATTCCAAGGTGTAAATCGCCCAAACTATTGGCATTGACAGATGGTGCGCAATATCTGCCTCATGTCTACGATCCTGTCAAGCAATAGTTTGTCTTTATTATGGTTCTGTATGAGAATGAACCTTTGACAAGATGATTGCTGACACCATTGTCCAGAGAGCCTCGGAGTGGTTGCCGACATAACCCCGTTTTACATGTACGGCGCCTATCACACTTCTCCGCAGGAAGAACCGTTTATGGGGTTCACACCGGGTTGTCGGGGCCATGAAATTGCCGAGTGGCTAGCCCAGCGTGCGGTGTCGGATGCATCGTATGTCATTCTGGATGATGAAGAGGACTTTCTGCTACAGCAGGCCTCCCGCCAGGTCTGCATAAATCCGGAAACAGACCTTACGTCGGCGATGCCCGAAAAGCGGGCCATATTAAAATAGCTCAAAATGATTTCCTCTGATACGGACTTTTCGCACTACCACCTAAATAAAGATCGATCGCTATTTTTATCCAATTTGCTCAGGGAGTAAAATAGGGACTGTCGTAAAAAGAATAAAACTTTATAATGAA
>ULTP01059913.1_pt1 | contig 10155 bp, 5 predicted proteins | sample 1957721 | NCBI WGS metagenome assembly ULTP01 (sample SAMEA4835737, study PRJEB28245) | human gut metagenome | biome: gut microbiome; material: fecal sample | place: Denmark | collected 2008 | reverse complement strand
ACAAGAAAATCTGCTGCTTACATGCAAGCATGACGCATCAGTTTTTTTGTTCTCAGTGGTTCTGAATAGTTATCTTTTTACTATATATCGACATATAATACGCAAAAATAAAGACCGCGCCTTAAATTGGCACGGTCCTTTACCCTGCTGTTTACCGGTATATTAGTATTTAAATACAGCAACTCCGTAAGGCGCAAGTGGATAAGCAAATGAAAATGGTCTGCCGTCACACTCTGATTTGACTGCCTTATAGTCCAGCTTCTTATATGACTGTTTTGCTGCCTTGCCTCTGCCCTTTGCAGCCTTCTTTACAGGCGCTTGTACCGTTTTGCCGGTAAACTTAGGATCCTCACTATCTAAAACGAGCTGATATGTCTTGTGCTTTGGCACTCCGACTCTGTAATCAGGTCTCTCTACCGGTGTGAAATTGATGACAAAGAGCATATTATTCTTGCCATCCTTACTCTTTCTGATAAAGCTGAAGATGCTTCTGTCTGCATCGTTTGCATTTATCCATTCAAAGCCTTCCCAGCTTGAATCCAGCTCATACAGACAGCGGTTTCTCCTATAGAGGTGAAGCAGCTCCTTTACCCAGTTCTGGATCTTTTTATGCTCCGGATTCTCAAGCAGATACCAGTCGAGTTCTCTTTCCTCACTCCACTCCTGCTTCTGTGCAAACTCCTGTCCCATGAAAAGAAGCTTCTTTCCACAGTGTCCCATCATAAATGCATATCCTGCCATGAGGTTCTTGAATTTATCCCCTTCTAAGCCCGGCATTTTGTTGAGCATAGAACACTTCAGATGTACCACCTCATCATGTGACAGTACCAGAATATATTTCTCACTCTCATTATAGCTCATCGCAAATGTCATCTTGTTGTGGTTATTTTTACGGAAATATGGATCCAGCTTCATATAATCAAGGAAGTCATGCATCCATCCCATGTTCCACTTGTAGCTGAAGTTCAGTCCGTCTTCCTCTACCTTGCCTGTTACCTTTGGCCATGCGGTAGACTCTTCGGCTATCATTACAGTTCCGTGATTTCTTCCAAGTATGAGTGTATTGATATGCTTGAAAAACTCTACTGCCTCGAGGTTCTTATTTCCTCCAAACTTGTTTGGCACCCACTGTCCGTCGTTCTTTCCATAGTCAAGATAAAGCATTGACGCAACTGCATCCACACGGAGTCCGTCTACGTGGTAATTTTCTATCCACATAAGTGCACTTCCGATAAGGAAGTTCTTTACTTCATTCTTACCGTAGTCAAATATCTTTGTGCCCCAGTCGGGATGCTCTCCCTTTCTTGGGTCTGCATACTCATATGTGGCTGTTCCATCGAAATTGGCAAGTCCATGCGCATCCTTTGGGAAATGTGCAGGTACCCAGTCGAGGATTACTCCGATATTATTTTTATGGCACTGATCAACAAAGTATGCAAAATCCTCAGGCTCTCCATACCTCGATGTAGGTGCATAGTAGCCTGTCACCTGATATCCCCATGAGCCATCAAACGGATACTCTGAAATACCCATAAGCTCAATATGTGTATATCCCATAGTTTTCACATAGGATATGAGTGATTTTGCAAGCTCCCTGTATGTATAAAAGCCCTCATCATCCCTGCCCGGATGTCTCATCCATGAGCCCGGATGACACTCATATATAGCCATAGGTGAAGAATATACATCAGCATCTGACTTTGCTGCTCTCTTATCCATCCACTCTTTGTCAGTCCATGTGAAGTGCTCGATATCTGTGATGATTGACGCTGTTCCCGGACGAAGCTCTGCGTAGTTTGCGTATGGATCCGCCTTGTACAGCTTATCACCCTGTTCAGTGACTATAATAAACTTATACATCTGACCCTTTTGCGCTCCCGGTACAAAAAGCTCATACACTCCCATGGTTTCCGGCTCTACACGCTTCATCTCATGACTGGTCTCATTCCAGTCGTTAAACTCACCAAACACGTATACTTCCCTCGCATGTGGCGCCCAGACGTCAAAGCACACTCCTTTTTTTCCTTTACGCTCAGCTAAGTGAGCACCCATCTTCTTGTAGATATCATAGTGTGTTGCCTGACCAAACAGGTAACAATCCATTGCTGTAAAATTACACATATATATACCCCCCATAAGTATTTATTTTTCCCTGAAATGATCCTCTTTGAGTACAATTCGGTCATCATCTGTATATCGCCTGGCTGTCAGAATACTTATAGCCTTCTTAAGTCCGCTGTGAGCCTCCCTGTCTATGGCCTCGTCAATTATATCCTTGACCTCTGTCAGAGTGGTAGCCTGGTCTATCCTCTCAATATTGCTGATTCTGTTATGCAATGCCAGAATAGCCATCTCATCTATCTTGTACCCAAGCTCTGCAGAGTACGATTTGGCAAACAATACGAGTTCATCATTTGTAAAAATAGGGACCGATATCTTTTCCGTGAACTTGGATGCAAAGCCCTCATCCATTGAGAGAGCCTTCTTTATACCCTTTGATGTATCCTCAAGTATATAGAGTGTTCCTGTAATATCATGCTCCATCAAAAATGATAGCTGGGCAGCTATGCTGCGGTCGATATCACCGGCTCTTTCTATGATGAGACAGCCTCCTGTTATCTTTCTGACTACCTGCTGCACATCCTTTTTATTGAGTGCGGCAGCATCAATCTTGCCCATCTTTCCTGTAAGCTGTTCACCATCTTTTTGTAATACCTTTATAAAGCTTGTAGCAAGCATTGTCTTTCCGCAACCCTGCTCTCCCTGTATAATGAGATTGCCTGTGGATGCGTTTTCTTTCCTGTTGAAATGATCAAGCACTGCATTATATGCCTTGCAGATCTGATCCTCCATACCCTTTACCGGTATGAAATATGAAAAAATAGCTTTCTGTTCGCTTGTAAGCTCTTTTATATGTTTTGTTTCTTTCAATTTCGAGTCATCTTCTTCGCTGTCTAAATCCTCCGGCAATGAAATATCCGGCATTTTTCTTGTCTTAGCCATATCCAGCTTCTTCTCCAGTCCCGGATTCTTTGCTGTCATCTTGGCTATTTCCTGCTCGATAAATGATGTCACATGATCAAAATCTCTCTTCTCAGAAACGTTTTCTTTCTCCTGTGAAGTCTCATCATCTGATGTATCATCATCGACATTTAACATATCATCTGTTATTTCAGGCATCATGGTAGTCGGCTGCATGAGTATCTCGTCTTTCTCAGACTCCTCTGCCATAATTATATCCTCCGGCTCTCCAACCGGTTCCCTGGCTTCATCTGCAGCCTCTTCAGGTACTTCCCGTGACTCCTGCACTTCTTCTATAGCTTCTTCTATAGCCTCTTCCGGTGCTTCCTGCGGCTCCTGTGCTTCGTCTATAGTATCTTCAGGTGCTTCCTGCGGCTCCTGTACTTCATCCACAGTCTCCTCTGCATAAAGCTCCTGCATATCCGGTTTCTGCTCTTCTTCAGGCTCCTTCACGGCAGCTTTCTGCTCTATAATATCAACCGGGACCTTCAAATACTCCTCCTCAAGAAGTTCCTTCGGAGTGACACCTGCATCCAGCTTTGGAATGACATCATTTAGTCTCTCCATGATGTCTCCTGCCTCCTGAAGTGCTCTTGCCTTAGCTGACTCAAGTTTCTGCTGCTCAGCCTCTTTAAGTGCAATTTCAGCCGCATGTCTGGTCTTTTCCCATTCTTCAAGCACATCCTGTATAGACATCTGTCCTGTAATCTGATGCTCAAGCTGAGTCTTTTCACTCATGACAATAGACATCTGTCCGTCAGCGTCTTCACCCAAAAGCTCCTTGAAATTCAACTTAAGTGAACCATCTATCTCTTCATCTGTAGCGATATGCTCTGTCTCTTCCGGCTGCTGTACATACTCTTCCTGCTCCTTTTCGAGCTTGAGATAAGGAATATCCTCAACTATTTTTTTGATGGTATCCATCGTATCAGCAACTTCATTCTTGCCCTTGGCCTCCATGATCTGCTGCATACCCTTGGCAATCTCCTGCTGTAAATTTACAGTATTGAACTTCTCCTGATTTACAGTAATCTTCGGAATAGTTACGTCATCATGCACTATCTCTCCGCCCTTTACCATCTCCATGGCACCTATCTCAGTGACCTCAGCCTCATCCTTTATCTTAGCCGGCTTTTCCTTCTCTGCCTTGAATCGTCTGTACTTTTCCTCCTGAGCCTTGGTAAGTGGCTGATAAAGCATCTTAAGCTCCAGCGCACGCTCCACATATGGTCCGTCTCCGAACCACAGAATGAGCTCATCGCAGGCATCTATACACTTATCGGCTTTTCCGGCCTTGTGGTATAGATATGCAAGCTCATATGCCCACTCCTCAGTGTATTCTTCATCCTTGTACTCTTCAAGAATAGTGATAAGCTCATCAAATGAAGCCCCCTGCCCTTTTTTGATGGCATATCTTAATACATACTTCATATCATCATGAGGCGCTATCTCAACAAACTCATCATAATACTCTGTAGCAGCATCATAATCACCCATCTTGATGGCGACCTCAGCCAGTCTGTATATAATCATCCTGCCGATTGGTGAACGGTCATAGGCCATTAAAAGTATGTCCCTTGCATCCTGGTATCTTTCGGCCTTCTCGTAGATTTCGCCGATTTTAACGAGTGTATTTACATTTTTAATTTTGTTCCAATTTATGCTATCCGCAATCTCTGCTGCGCTCATATAGCCCTCCTCGGCGCTTAGGGCTTTTATCTGATCCAGCTTGAGATTGTATTCGTATTTATCCACTTATTTCACCTACTCGTATTTAAGCTTATTATTTTTGGTATCTACGCCTGTTGTCTTTGTATAATCCCTTGTGTCCTCAGGAAGCTTCTTTTTCCTGAGAGCATAATTAACAACTCTTTTCACAATATAGTATATCACAGCAAAGGTTGGAACACCAAGTAACATTCCAAGAAAACCAAACATTCCTCCGCCGATTAGTATGGCAAACATAACCCAGAAGGTCGAAAGACCGGTAGATGAGCCAAGTATCTTAGGCCCTATTATATTACCATCCACCTGCTGCAGCACGACAATAAATATCAGAAGATAAAGCGCATGCCACGGACTCTGAATTACTACTATGAGTAACGATGGAATTGCACCGATAAACGGTCCGAATACCGGAATCACATTTGTGACGCCGATAATCACTGCAACGAGCACCGATGATGGAATCCTTAAAATCAGACATCCGAAATATGCAATCACACCTATAATCAGTGAATCTATAATCTTACCGCTTATGAAGCCTCCAAAAATCTCATTTGTCTTTCTGATCGTCTCAATGATGATATTGCCTGTCTTTGGCTTGCAGACAGCATATATTATCTTTTTGCTCTGTCCTGCGAGAGTCTCCTGAATACTCATCACATAGACCATCACGATTATTCCGATAATAAAATTAAATAAGCCTCTGACTACCGAAATCACACCGGTTGTAATCTGTGCAACATACTTCTGTGCCTCAGGAATCAGCTTTTCTGTGGCATAATCCTCAATGTAGTCGGTTGCATTCTGTAAACCTGTGCTCGCGAGCTCAGCAATTTTGCTGTCCCCGAAATTGCCGTTCTTTATCATGTTGATGAATGCCGCAACATCATTTGGCAGTGTCTTCATAAGTCCTGATATACTTGCTATGACAGAAGGCACAATAGCCGCAATGAGGAGCGAAATAATCGCTACCAGAATAATAACCGAGCCTGTGATTGCAAGAGCTCTTGAAACCTTTCGCAGCTTGCTTTCGCTTTTCATCTTTTTGGAAAGAAGCTTTTTAAAGCATCTTTCCAGCCACAGCATGACAGGATTCATCAGGTATGCAAGCACAAGTCCCATTATAATAGGCATTGCTGCCGCAAGCAGCTTGCTCCATATGCCTGCAAAGCCCTCAAATCTGTACAGTGCAAAGAAAAACAGTATACTGACTGCAAACGTGACAAATACCATGACACCTATTCTGATCAGATGTGGCCATTCCTCACGCCCCGGGTGCGAATTCTGCTTCGCACCCTTATCTGCATTTATCTCAATGTTTGATTTTTTACCAGCTTTTCCGGTTTCTTCCATCGGATTAAACTCTCCTTATTTACGATTATAGTTGATGAGACATCCCTTTAATATTATCTCTCTTTCATCATCTGTGAGCTCACCCATCTTCAGTGTAAATGGCTTTAATTCACCATCCTTGACAACATATGCCTCAAACTCCGTCTTTGCATCCTCGATTTCCTTCTTGATTCCCGGAAGGAAGATATAGTCGAGGTTGTGGAACGGAAGCTCTCCCTCATCGATGATGAATGGAAGCATTCCCCAGTTGATAAGGTTTGAACGGTATCTCTTTGTGGCATACTCGTTTGCGATATTTGCCCAGCCTCCGAGTACCTTCTGGCAGCTGGCAGCCTGCTCTCTTGCTGAGCCGTCACCCGGCTTAACAGCAAAAATTGTGCTTCCGAAGCCCATATTCTCATGGCTTGCCTCAGGGAATTTTTTCTTTACTACTCCCATGATTTCAGCAACCTCAGGAACAGCCTTTCCTGCGCACTCACCACTCTCTATAGCCTTCTGGGCCTTCTGGATTTCCTTTGCTCTGCCTACATACTCAGGATCCTTTCTTGAAAGTGCGAACTCTGCAAGTCCAAGAGGGTTTGAACGATATGAAGATGTCTCTCCTGAAGGAATGAGCTCATCTGTTGTAGTAACAGGATCATGAATCTCTGAAACCACCTTAAGGAGCATATTCTCCGGAAGCGCACTCATTGCCGGCCAGTCCTTAATGTTTGGTCCGAACTGGATTTCAACTGAAGGATCTGCCACTCCATGGCTGTCAAATACACGGTTCTCATATATAGTCTTGTCAAAGAAATATTTTGGCTTTGTAAAGTTGACATCAATATCCGCTGCTGATGTAAGGAAGCCCTTGTTTGCTGCTGTTGCAGCGATTGAACGTGCATCCATGAGTGCCACTGAGCTGATCTGTCCGTTCTGTACCTTAGAACCCTCTCTGTTAGGGAAGTTTCTTGTTGAATGACGGATAGAGAATGCGTTGTTGGCAGGTGTATCTCCTGCACCAAAGCAAGGTCCGCAGAAAGCAGTCTTTACGATTGCACCTGTCTCAAGAAGCTTTGCTACAGCTCCGTTTTTCACAAGCTCCATGTATATTGGAGTAGATGCCGGGTAAACACTCAGTGTAAACTCGTCTGCTCCGATTGAATGTCCGTTTAATATGTCAGCCGCATCGCAGATATTCTCAAATCCACCGCCTGCACAGCCTGCGATGATTCCCTGGTCTACATACAGTTTTCCGTCTCTTACCTTACTCTTTAAATCAAGCTTCACCTTGCCGTCAAAGCTTACCTCAGCTCTCTTCTCACAGTCATCGAGAATATCCATGAGGTTTGCATTGAGCTCATCGATAGTATAGGTATTGCTTGGGTGGAATGGCATAGCTATCATTGGGCGGATCTGGCTTAAATCAATCTCAATAAATCTGTCGTAGTAAGCCACCTCACCCGGATTAAGCTCCTTGTGGTCCTCAGCCCTACCGTGAATCTCAAAGAATTCCTTAACCTGGTCATCTGTTCTCCAGATAGAAGAAAGACATGTAGTCTCTGTTGTCATAACATCGACACCTATACGGAAGTCAACGCTCAGATTAGACACACCCGGTCCTACAAACTCCATAACTTTGTTCTTTACAAATCCGTTTCCGAATACCTCTCCGATAATTGCAAGTGCGACATCCTGTGGTCCAACGCCCTTGATTGGCTCTCCTGTCAGGTAAATGCCTACTACCTCAGGCATATCAATATCATATGTCTGTTCAAGAAGCTGCTTAACAAGCTCAGGTCCACCCTCGCCGACTGCCATAGTACCAAGTGCACCATAGCGCGTATGTGAATCAGAACCAAGTATCATTTTTCCGCCGCCAGCAAGCATCTCTCGTGCAAACTGATGGATAACTGCCTGATGAGGTGGTACATAGATTCCACCGTACTTCTTTGCACATGTGAGACCAAACATGTGGTCATCCTCATTGATTGTTCCACCAACTGCACAAAGGCTGTTGTGACAGTTTGTAAGTACATACGGGATAGGGAATTTCTCAAGTCCTGACGCTCGTGCTGTCTGGATGATACCTACAAATGTGATATCATGCGATGTAAGCTTATCAAACTTAATCTGAAGCTTGTCCATATTGCCGGATGTATTGTGCTCCTTTAAAATACCGTAAGCAATTGTCTCCTGCTTAGCTGTCTGTTTATCGATGTCCATGCCGGTCTTGCTTTTGACAGCTGCCTGAGCCTCCGGTCCATCAATTATTACTTCCTTACCGTTTAAAAGGTAAGCACCATTTTCATATAATTTCACTTATTCTACCTCCGTATGTGTATTTCAAAATTCTTTTATTTACTATTATATAATATTATAGGTAATTGTGGCAATAAATAAATCACCATCTACCTTAATTTCGAATTTTCCTCCCATCAAATGGGTCAGATTCTTTGCAATCGAAAGTCCAAGTCCACTTCCTTCAGTGGTTCTCGACCTCTCTCCCCTCACAAAACGCTCTGTCAGGTCCACATTTCCGTTGCTTACTATGTCAAGCTCGTTCTTAGACACATTCTTTATTGTAAAAACTGCCTTTTTATCTGCCTTTTCAAGCTCTACATATACTCTGGTATTTTCCAGTGCATATTTTGCGGCATTAGTATACAGATTTTCAATAGAGCGGTAAAGCTGACGCCCATCCGCATAGATAAATATCTGTTCTGATGGAATTTTTGTAACTATTGTCAGATTTCTCGACTCAAATCGCTCATTGAATTCACCTCCGGTCTGGTATAAAAGCTCAACCAGATCAAGCTTTTGCATATTGAGCTTCACATTTCCCGAGGTAATCTTTGATGTCTCTACCAAATCCTCTGTAAGCTGCTTTAAGCGCTGTGACTTTTCCTCCAGCACATGTATATAGTATTTGGCATTTTCATTTTCCAGATTTTCCCTCTTAAGCAGGTCAACATAGTTGACTATTGAAGTCAGAGGTGTCTTTATATCATGTGATACGTTTGTTATTAGGTCTGCCTTTAATTTTTCATTCTTAAGGCTCTCATTCACCGAGCTCATAAGACCCTGGCGTATATGGTTGACAGCCTCCGCCACCTTTTTCTGCTGCCCATGAAACTCATTGACATTGAGTGTAGTGTCAAGCGCTCCTTCCGAGATAGCTTCAAGTGCCTCCTGTATGCGCATTATCTCTTTATTTTTTTGTGTGTGGATATCCTTTTTTTCAATAACCCTCTTTATAAGCTCATAGCCCTTGTACATCAGGCTGTGTGTGTAAAGTATATTGCCTTTTATCTTCCTTACAATGCTCTGGTATAAAATAATAAAAGCCAGATCAAACAAAAAAGTAAATGTGCCGGCCGTCATAATGAGTGATGCATAGTCAAAATGCTGGTTTTTTACGCCTGAAATCACTTTTCCCATAAATACCATGAGCAGTGTAAATATCACTAGCATCACATCAGAGTATACCTTGTCAATCGGTAAATAGTATATTGTGTAATCATCCTCTGATTTTCTGCCTGCCACGTTTGCCATATATGCCAGGCTCACAAAGCTGCCTACCAGGCCCGCAAGCGATATTAGTGTATATATATCAATATTTTCATGCGCATCGTGCCTGAATGCATAGCCTGTGGCAAACACTCCTGTCACCATAAGTATCATGCATAGCTGATGTAAAACTATGACCGCTGCTTTTTTTCCTATCGTATACTGCTTCATTTGTTGTCCTCTATCTTATAGCCTACTCCCCAGACCACCTTCAGGTAGCGTGGCTCCTTAGGATTTATCTCTATTTTTTCCCTGATATGTCTGATGTGCACGGCAACTGTATTATCGGCGCCTATCGCCTCCTCGTTCCATATACTCTCATATATTTCGTTTATTGAGTAGACCTTTCCCTTGTTTTTAAGGAGTAAAAGCAGGATATTGTACTCAATCGGTGTGAGCTTTACCTCCTCACCATCCACAGTCACCTTTTTTAAATCATCATTTACCAAAAGGCCTCCGGCTTCATAAACCTTGTCTCCGGCTACATCATTGCTCGACAGAGTGGTG
>ULTP01054412.1_pt1 | contig 10219 bp, 6 predicted proteins | sample 1957721 | NCBI WGS metagenome assembly ULTP01 (sample SAMEA4835737, study PRJEB28245) | human gut metagenome | biome: gut microbiome; material: fecal sample | place: Denmark | collected 2008 | reverse complement strand
CGCTCCAGCCATTGAAACCCAATAGCATGGACTAGGTCAACCACAAAATTGGAACCAATGCCTTTTTTAGTCCTTTTCTAGTGCATTCTTAACTCCTCTTGAATTCGCTTCACCAATCGCTTATGAAGTTTCGCATCCACGATACTTACATCAAAGCCTGGAGGTGTTGTTTTAAATTTATCTTTTTCATCCCTTTGCAATTCATATTGTTTACGTTGGAAGTTTCTCAACCCATCTATATCTACATCTTCTACTAAAATAGCTTCGTTGCAACCACCTTTTATGCGCATCATATTCATTTTAACAGATGATGCCGGTTTAATTAATCTGCTATCACCATAATCAGACGTATTGACCTGTAAACAATAGCAATGCATATCCCTGCACAATGACTCCATAACATTAGAGAAATAATTAATATCCTTATTACATTCTACTGCAACAAATAAGTCTAAATAATTTTTAAAGGCACTACGTAAAGAAATTGAAGCTATTTCAAAACAACAGTATACAGAAAAGAAAACATCATGCCAATAAAACATTTGCAAAGTTTTTCCTTCACGTGAAAAATGGCTATAGTTTACTACCATCCTTTGTTCCTCTGGTGAGAAATGAATCTTTTCATGGAATGCCATATACGCAAAGCTATAATTGTTAATCTTATACGGTAATATAACTGCTGTTAAGTTTGAAATATCTTTTTGAAAGCTATTTTCATCGGAATGATTCAATGCTATAATCTCAATTCCGGAAATAATAGCTATCTTATTCGTAGCGCTAAACCTATATAATCTTGGTAGCCACTCATAAGGTAAATAGCATTCCGGGAAGACTATCATATCTACTTTTTCCTTAACCGCCATTTTTAGGATCTCTTCAAGCTTTTCATACCTAGCTAATGAACGGTCATAAACATCTTTCAATACATCTTCAAAATATTTCTCATATATTTTGGTATTTGCTATAGCTACACGCAGCTTTTTCTTAGCTTCACCTTTGATAGCAACAAAAGTTTTGTCTATTGCATCATCAGAATAACATTTGTCTTTATCTGCTTGATCTGAAGAGACAACAGTAACAACGTTCTCTAACCTATCTCCGTCATAATCATCGCCACCTGTATTTCCATTACTAAATTCATAGTTGTAATTTAATAATGCATAAAGCTTGTTAATTACCTCATCTACTTCTAGTTTATTCTTTTTACTGAACATCTGAGCTGTATACATTGAAAACTTCAATTCTTCTGGTTTTATAACTGTAGGAGAATAATAGTACTTATTAGTTGATAAATTAATTTCACTAATCAAGCTTAGAGAATTTTTAAAATCAAAAAGAAAAATATTATCCTGTTCATCTTTGTAATTCTCTTTTTCTAGTTCATCTTCCATTACCTTTATCTTTTCTTGCAGTTTATTTATGATACTTTCAATGCACAGTGGAACCATAAATTTATTCAGCATACGTGAACAACAATACTGTTTTCTAAAACGGAAGATAGTCTTTTCATCCAAAATAGTTACTTCATCAGCAAGCCGCGCTTCTTTGAAAATCTTGCAGACATCTTTTATTGCTCTATCTGCGCTACTCCCCCATGCAAGTGCCATAACTCTGCATAGACCGGAATAGAATACCCTTACTAAATCCCTTCTACAAATTTTAGCTTTATCAGACGAAGCATCACCTTTATAAGATAATTTGCGTAAGCTATCTAATATATTCTGAGTAAAGCGAAGTAAATTTTTCTTATCATGCCTCAATATTAATACTTCTAAAATTCTTTCCCAAAGTATGTAATTTCCTATTAAAACATCATCAACCATTAACTTCAGAAGCTCACAAAAATTAGGATTATCCTTACTGTCTGTAAGCATACTAATAGACATCTGCTTGCCTAAGAATTTTGATAGCTCAAATTTGTTTATCGCTATATCCTTTAAAGAGCTTATTTTATTAATACTGTCCGAATACTTTACATCGAATAATTTGCAATAAGCCTCAATGCTATATACTGTATCTGCTGGTGCTAAAAATCGAAACTCACTGGAATTTTTTAAGATTTCATTTTGGAAATATCGCAGTAGCATATCAGATGAGCCAGAATCAAAAACAAATAAGCGAACTTTTTTATTCTGAACCTTTATATACACATCTCCATTAACCTTCATTGTACCAGTTTCAGCATTTTGACTACTCTGACTAGCAAGAGGCACCTTTAAAAATTCAGGATTGAGATAATAATAATCTTGATCTTCAACATTTTTATCATCTTTATCCTCATTTTGTTTAATATTACTATGACAAAATAAAGCTCTTTCAGATTGATTAAAACAAGCTTCACATTTTTTTGCATTACAGTTTGTCAAATATAATTCTATAATATCGGAAGCCTCTGTATTCTGATTATAAATCAGCTTATACAGCTCACTATTCTTTTCTACCTTATCAACAATAATAATATCGTCTACATAACGACCATAGTACAAAGGATTCCACCGACTATTAATTTGTTGATCTAAAACATTGAGGCGATAATTTGCTAGAATGCAAGATGGTAAAAAGCCTATCGGAAGAACATTATTAGCATGCTCATCACTATTTTGCTGAATACTATTATATGTAATCCATAAACCTTCATCTTTACATTCACTACGTAATTTGCAGGAATAACTCCGTATCACGTTAAACACAAAATTATGAATACGAGTTAATACATCAGTTTCTTCGGATTCCTCATCATCAGTTTCTCCTTTTAAAGCTTGGAGTATATTATCAAACTCATCCTGTTGATAATTTACAGAATAGTAATAGCGCTGCAAATCCATAGTAAGAATAATTATGTCATTACCTTTATCAAGGTGTTCTCTGGCAATATCTATACCATTATCACGCCAAGCCGTATATTGAGAAAAATAAGGCTCAAACATTCCTGGATAATATGTAGGTTTTTTACCCTTCTTAAACATACTTCTGCGCAATCTATTGCCATAAGAATGCTTATACATCTTGTCATCTTCATCAAGATAGCGACCAATAAGTAAAATCCACAGAACGCCCAAAATATGCCCTTCTATAGGCATGTCAATCATATATTGAAAATCTTTAATGTTAATTTTTTCATTATGATTCTTATTGAAAATGACCTTACTTTTCTCTTTATCTGTAGTATTATTTATTGTTTTAGGAAGAGTAAAAATATTTATAGCTTCTAAAATCTCTTTTTCTTTACTTTCCCATTTGGCGGAATCAGTAAGTGATGCCGCTAAATCTTTGAGCTTATTCTCCCACTGATCACCATATTCAAATTCAACGAGATCATTTCGTGTAATAACATTGGATTTATCAAAGAAAATACTGTTCTTTAATTTTTTATAAGCTATTTCAACATATCTTGGTAATTCATCTAATTCAAATAGATTTATTTCATTATTTTCCATGATAACCCTTCCTCATTGTTCATCTAATATTATATTTTTGCTTGCGTAAGTTAAAGGCTTCTTGACCGCCCTCTATAATTTCACAAATATGACTCTGAATGCTTTTTTAGGCAATACAAGGGGATTTTCCAAAAACAGCGGAATACCTTGTCAAAAAACACCAAATAATTTGTCCTTTATTTGTCAGCTACTACGAATAAATGCGGAAATGTAGATGCTCAAAATATCCCAAGTAAATTATATCAGAGATTTGCATAATAGTGGATACTGAATTTCAGGTACTGTCAATATCGATACGTACACGCAGCCAATGCTCTGACGGAAAATTCACATTTGAGCAAAGTATTTTTGATTCAGAAATCGTTCCTGCAGAACCCTTCTGTCCCCAGAGAATCATTGTAAGCAAAGATAGTCCCTATGTCTATCTTTTTAAATTGAATTTGCGCAACTTATTATACGTTATCAACTTATCCACTCTAAAATTGACTCTACAGTAGTTTTCTGCTATGATAAAGATGTTTTTAAATTGACTGAATATTAGTCTGCAGAGGAGTTCTGACATCATGATTTACATCAATAAAACGTATATTATAACAGCGATTGTATTTTACCTGTTTTCCTACATTTATTATCTGAAGATTTCCCATGGTTTAGGCAATAAAGCGACTTATCTGCAAATGCGCCGCTTCATTCCCTGTGCCATTTTAGCAGTGATTCCTGCTGCGTTAGCCAGCCTGCCTTTATCGTCACCCTTATTCGTAATCCCGACGATTATAGCTATTCTTTGGATTTTCACTTACCCTACGCTTTACTTTATCAGCAATCACAAGGTCTCTTCCGACTTTGAATTCCACTTTGAAGCAGTCTTTGGCCTTTATTTCATCGCTTGGATTTCTTCTTTTGGCATCATAGCACAGCAGTTTGCCTGGCTCGCCATTCCCGCTACTATCTTTATTACCATTGCAGAGTTGATTATGCTTGCTATTCCTGTAGCACAATTGATTTACTATAGTCTTTACAAAGCCTGTATCAACGAAACAGCTATTGAAATGATACAAGGAACAGATTACAACGAAACCATAGAATTTTTTAAATCTATGCCAATCATGCTTAACATCATTACTTTCTTGGGCAGCATTGTCATCACAGTCGCTGCACTTTTCGTAAATTATCAAGAAATGATAATTCAAAGGGATACTCCCATCATTAATCTGGCAATAATTTCTGCTATAACAATCTTTTTATCTACCTATCTTTGGAAGAAAAAGCATGGTGTTTTTATCCGCACAGCTATTGTAGAATTTTATTTAGATGTCAAGGAGTATCTGGCAACTAATCTTCAATATAGCCAAAATATGCAGGAACGCATCAGCGAATTACTGGTTACTCCTTTAAACAAAAACGATAAACCTCACACTATTCTTTTAGTTATCGGCGAATCAGCATCACGTGATTATATGAAGGCCTTCAACAAGGAGTACAAATATGATACTACTCCCTGGCTCGATAAGATGAAGGAAAGCAAAAATTTTATTCTTTTTCCTAATGCTTTCTCAATTGGTGCAAACACAGTCTTAGCTGTATCTAATGCTATGACAGAAATAAATCAGTATAATGATAAAAAATTTTATAACGCATGCTCTATTATTGATATAGCCCACGCAGCAGGCTATAAGGTGCACTGGTACAGCAATCAGGGACATCTTGGCAGTGCTGATACCCCTGTAACTTTAATTGCTAATACAGCAGATGTTGCTAAATGGACTAAGCAAGAACTTAACCAAGTACAGTATGATGAGTCATTGCTTCCTTATCTTGAAGAATTGAATCCAGCCAAAAATAACTTCCTCGTGGTACATCTAAAAGGCAGCCATTTTAATTTTCTTAATCGCTATCCTGAAAGCTTTACAAAATTCAGTACTCCCGGTAAATATGACTTAGAAGTTAATTATGCTGATTCTATCGCTTATACCGATTATGTGCTTGAGCAAATTTTTAACTACGCTAAGGATAAGCTAAACTTGCAGGCAATGGTCTACTTCTCTGATCATGCCACCGTACCGGACAAAAGACGCTCACCAAACTTTGAAGGCTTGGCGAGCGTAAGGATTCCGTTTTTCACTTATTTTGCTGATGAGTATATAGCACAGCATCAAGAAGTATACGATACACTGAAAAAGCATGAAAACTTTTATTGGACTAATGACTTAGCCTACGAGTTATTATGCAGCATATTTGATATTAAATCGAACCATTTTGATGAAGCTAATTCCCTTGCGTCCGAAAGTTTTAAGTATAAACGTGAAGATTTAAGAACTAATTGTGGACAAACTAGAATATAGTGTAAATGAGGTCAGCATCACTGACTTCATTTTTCATTTACCTCTAAAGCGAGCATACCATGCGCACAACTTCTTTCTCTTTTTCAGAAGCATCTTCGCCCAAAACTTATTTCTTAAGCCGACAACTTCTGATTTATCTAAGCGTTCCTTAAGATAATCGTAAGCGTCAAATAAAACCATGACTTACAAATCGTAATCATCATAAAACGCTGATAAGGATTGGTAAACGCCCTTTATAAAACAAGTAAATTTATGGCTCTAACATAAAAAAGATGTACTGCCTAATATCTCTAAATCATATATCTATACCTTGCGGCAACTTATTTATTAAATGTATCCTCAGCGCAAAATAAAGCATTAAGCACTTCATCCTTTTGGCAAGAGTTATTTTTTCATTTAATTCATTCTTAAGATATTTTTTTAAGTCGCCTCTCTCCAAAAGCCTAATATTTTCTTTGTATAATCTTTTATGATAATTTATAATAACACGCTTATTATATTTAGCTTTTGTAGACCTTGAATTTTCTCTAATCCGGTATTGAAATAATGTCTCCGGAATTCGATATACTTTTACTCCATTTTCAATAAGCGATAGCCAAAAATCATAATCTTCTGTCGAATCTTTTACGTAATCTTTATATCCACCAACATTTACCCAATCTGTACGTTTAAACAGAGCAGTAACAAAAATACAATTATCCTTTAATATATTTCCTATTGTAAATTCTGGTAAATCCCAATATCCTGTTTTTCCTCCAATAAATTCTGCTTTACAATAAACAATACCTATATTTTCATTTTTAACCATTACGTCAACTGCTTTTTCTATATATGTGTTTTTTATAATATCATCACTATCAACAGGCAATATATACTCACCTGTAGCCTTGGTTATACCATAATTTCTTGCAGTAACTACCCCCCCATTTTCTTTTTCTATATATACAATTCTTTTATCTTTAGTTGAATATTCTTTGCAAATTTGTTTGCTATTATCTGTGCTTCCATCATTTATCAATATTATTTCTAAATTTCGATAGCTTTGATTTAATATTGATTCTATTGTCTCAGCTAAAAATTTTTCTGAGTTATATATAGGTACTATGACACTTACCAATGGTCTCATAACAATCATTCACCTATTTCCATACATCTTCTCATAATAATTCTGATACTCGCCATTAATGATATCCTTCCACCACTTCTGGTTCTCAAGATACCATTTAATGGTCTTTTTAATGCCGTCAGCGAACTTTGTCTCCGGCAGCCAGCCCAGCTCTTTATGGATTTTTGTCGGATCAATTGCATAACGCATATCATGGCCTTTGCGGTCGGTTACATGTGTAATCAAGCTTTCCGGCTTGCCTAACTCTTTACAAATCAGCTTCACGATATCAATATTGCGCATCTCATTATGACCGCCGATATTATATACCTCGCCTACTCTGCCCTCATGAATAATCAAATCAATAGCCTTGCAATGGTCTTCAACATACAGCCAATCGCGCACATTCAGGCCTTCACCATATACCGGTAACGGTTTCTCTGCCAAAGCATTGGCAATCATCAGTGGAATCAGCTTCTCAGGGAAGTGATAAGGGCCGTAGTTATTGCTACAACGGGAGATAGTCACAGGCAAACCATAGGTTCTGTGATATGCCATAACAAGCAAATCAGCTCCTGCTTTAGAAGAAGAGTACGGACTGCTAGTATGAATCGGCGTTTCTTCTGTAAAGAACAGATCAGGTCTGTCGAGCGGTAAATCGCCATAAACCTCATCTGTAGAAACATGATGATAGCGTTTAATGCCATACTTACGGCAGGCATCCATCAATGTTGCTGTGCCCATAATGTTTGTCTGCAAAAAGATGCCGGGATCTTCAATAGAGCGGTCAACATGCGACTCCGCAGCAAAGTTTACCACGATATCAGGCTTCTCTTCTTCGAAAAGCTTATTCACCGCTGCTCTGTCGCAGATGTCAGCCTTGACAAAGCGGAAGTTGGGATTATCCATTACAGGCTCTAATGTTGAAAGATTACCTGCATAGGTCAACTTATCCAGACAAATAATGCGATAATCTGGATATTTTTTCAGCATATGAAAGATAAAGTTGCTGCCAATAAAGCCGGCGCCACCAGTTACGATAATATTCATGTATTTATACCTCGATTTCTTTTAAATATCTTCTCAAAGCATCTTTCCAGTCAGGTAGTGGTTCAAACCCTTTTTCTAGTAGCTTGCTTTTATCCAATCTGCTGTTGAACGGCCTCTTCGCCTTACTCAAGCTATACTCCTCAGTTGTCACAGGCACAACCCTCGTTGCATATTCTACCTGCTTAAAAATCTCGCAGGCAAAATCATACCAGGAAATATAGCCACCCTCATTTGTCGCATGGTAGTAGCCATATTTTTCTGTCTCTATCATGTCGACTAAAAGTCTTGCCAAGTCAAACGTATAAGTCGGTGTGCCAATCTGATCATTTACTACACGCAAGGTATCGAACTTCTTGCCTACGCTCAGCATTGTCTTAATAAAATTGTTGCCGTTCTTGCCAAATACCCACGCAATGCGCACGATAAAGTATTTCTCCAAAGTTTCAGCTACTGCTAATTCTCCTCGTAGCTTACTCTCTCCATAGATATTTAGGGGAGCATACTTCTTGCAATCTGGCTGCCATGGCGCTATACCCTGTCCATTGAAGACATAATCTGTACTAATGTACATCATCTTACAGGAACACTTTTTGCAGGCTTCTGCAATATTTTTTGTACCATCTACATTAATAGCAAAAACCTTTTCCCTGTTCTCTTCTTCCTCTGCTGCATCCACAGCAGTCCAGGCAGCACAGTGAATCACTGCCTCTGGTTTGATTTCAGAAATCACCTTGTTCACTGCCTCTGTATTAGTAATATCCAACTGTATATATTGATAAGGCAGATTAATATTTTCCTTTGGCTGGATATCACTGCCAAAAGCCTCTTGACCACGCTTCGCTAACTCGTTCATCACATCATAACCAAGCTGTCCACCTACACCTGTAACAAAAACCTTCATTTTGCATACTCCATTTGCAATAGTTAATTAAAAAGCAGTGGTATCCTTATTAAAATACTTCTCCTAATTCTTTCAAAAACGGATTTTTCTCATCCTTCGCAGAAAGAATAGGCTTCTCAATACCCCACTCAACTCCAATATCTGGATCATTCCAGCGAATACCACCATCTGCTTCAGGAGCATAATAATTGTCTGCCTTATACAGAAATTCAACTTCATCCGTCAGCGTCACAAAGCCATGCCCAAAACCACGTGGAATTAAAAGCTGCTTTTTATTCTCAGCGCTTAAAACAACTGCTTCCCACTGCTTATACGTCGGACTATTATGTCGTAAGTCAACAGCTACATCTAGCACTGCACCACGTACACAACGTACTAATTTTGCCTGCGCCTTAACACCCTTTTGAAAATGTATGCCACGCAGAGTTCCTTTCACTGTGCTCAAGGAATGGTTATCCTGTACAAAATTATAGAACAAACCAACTTCTTCCATTTTCTTCTGACTCCAGCTCTCCATGAAAAAGCCTCTGTTATCGCCAAAAACATCTGGTGTAATAATGACTACACCTGCTAATTTAGTGTTTTCTATCTTCATATTTACAGCACTTCCTTAGTATTGAATTTTCCCGTCTGCCACCTTTTGCAGATATTGCCCATAAGGAGACTTACCATAAGCCCTCGCAGACTCTAGCAGTTGCTCCTTAGTAATCCAACCATTATTATAAGAAATCTCTTCCAATACTGCAATTGGAATTCCTGCATTCTCCTGCACTGCTTTAACAAAATCTGCCGCTTCGTTGAGACTAGCGACAGTTCCTGTATCAAGCCATGCATAGCCACGACCAAGAGTTACAACGGAAAGCTTATCGTTTTCTAAATAAATTTTGTTCAAGTCAGTAATTTCCAGCTCACCACGAGCAGACGGATTCAAGCTCTTTGCATATTCGCAGACCTTTTCATCGTAGAAATATAAGCCAGTTACTGCATAATTGCTCTTCGGCTGCGCAGGCTTTTCTTCTAATGATACGGCCTTGCCATATTTGTCAAATTCCACTACGCCGAAGCGCTCCGGGTCGTTGACGTAATAGCCAAAAACTGTTGCTCCTTCAGCATTCGCCACGGCCTTTTGCAGATGCTGCGTCATTCCTGCGCCATAGAAGATGTTGTCGCCAAGAATCATAGCGCACTTATCACCCGCTATGAACTCTTCACCAAGAATAAAAGCCTGCGCCAAACCATCGGGAGAAGGCTGTACCTTGTAGCTCAGATTGATGCTATATCTGCTGCCATCACCAAGAAGTCTTTCAAAATTTGGTAAATCTTGTGGCGTAGAGATAATCAGAATATTCCTAATGCCAGCGAGCATCAAGGTCGACAGCGGATA
>ULTP01011596.1_pt1 | contig 10249 bp, 10 predicted proteins | sample 1957721 | NCBI WGS metagenome assembly ULTP01 (sample SAMEA4835737, study PRJEB28245) | human gut metagenome | biome: gut microbiome; material: fecal sample | place: Denmark | collected 2008 | reverse complement strand
ATATATAAATATATAAAAAACAGCCAAGAAAGTTCTCGGCTGAAAAAATACTTTAGTATTTTTATTAAATTTTTTCAATTATTTTTAAGTTTTTTGATTGCTTCAAGCTTTTTCTCTTTGTCAGCAGCTTCGTACTTAGAATATACTTTTTTGAAAGTATCTAAATCCATAACTTTGTATCTACGGATTTGATCATAAATCTCTTTGTATACATCTACTGCCATCAGTTCGTCACGAAGTTCAGCATACATACCATGCACTAGTGGATCTGTATATTTTTGCCAAGACTCTTCATCATCACATACTAAAAAACCTCTCATGTCTGTACCTGAAATGGGCAATGTACTTCTAGAGATAATGAATTCAGCAGTATTGGTTAAATCTTCAGGAGCAAACCAGTTACTACGAAATTCATCATTGCCATAAATCATCAGTGAGGCAAATTTATGCATTTTTGATTCGACATGTTGTTTGAAATATCTGCCCCAATCGGCATTTATATCAAGTTCGTTGGTCATATCATTTAAACCAACAATGGTTAAAGTGCTTTCTGGAACACCTGGATACATCTCGCGAATTACTTTGATTCTAGTTTCAACTGAATAAGGATTGCGTAATGTTGCACGTTCTTGTGCTGAACCTACAAGGATACAAGTTCTCTTACATAGAGACAAACTAGTATCAAATAAGCTCTTGTGTCCGACATGCGCGTGAGCAAAGCGCCCACAAACAACGCCTAAATCATAATGTGGTGAACAAATCATAAAAAACTCCTTTCTTAATGAAAAATATTAAAATGTATCCAAAAAAGTATATCATAAAAATTGAAGTTTTACAATTGCAAAATTTATATTAAAATGTGCAATATGTAGATATAAGACTACAGGGTATTTATAGTATTATTAAAAAACTTAGTTCGATGAACAAAGACGTGGGCATTTGCATGAAATTTTGTCTTTTGCAATTATTATAATGTCCACTTTTGTTATTAAAACGAAACATTTTAATTAAGAATTATAAAATTTCCAAGCAAAAGTTTACATAACTACAAAAATGTGGTATAATATAGGTGTTGTTTTATAATAGGAGGTAGTGAAATGAAGTATGAATACACATACGTACCAACATATATGGTAGCGGAGAATATAGAAGAATATATAATTCCAGAATGTCAAGAGGCTTGTAGAAGCTTTTGGAATAAAAATATTATGACATTTATGTGCAGTAATTACAATGAATTATCTGATCAAAAATATGTAATGATAAATGAATTATCTGATCAAAATAAGGAAAAATTTGAAGAATTAATTCAGAAAGATCCAGAACATTATTATTTTAGTAAATATAGAAATGCTTATGGAATTAGAGTTGATAGTAAAGATGCACAAAAAGTTTCTCAACAACTTAATGATTTAACTAAACCTTTTGAAATGCAAGACATATATGAAGGAAAAATGTCAGAGGAAAATTTTTTAATGGACATTGTTGGATTAGTTACATATAGAGAAAATCCAGAATTAGAAGAATTTTCAAAGACACATACATTACCTAAAATGGAAGAATATGATGATGCGTTAGTTTTTTTAGATGCATTGGAAGAATATGAAAATGCAAAGCCTAGTATTTATATTAGAGAAGTAGACAAAGAAAAAGTTACTAAAAGTTTTAAAGAATATGTTGAAGAATATGGATATCAAGATTTATATGATTCAGAAAATAATATTGTTTATAAACATAGTTTTTATAAAAATGCACATCAAAGATATTTAGACTATATAGTACAAAATAAAAGACCAACAGAAACAGGATTAAGTCATGAACGAATCGAAGAAGGAGCTTTTTCGATAAATAAATCTGAGCTAAAAGAAAGCTCAAAAGAGAATAATGGTCCTGTTCAAGAATAATAGTAAAGATGAAAAAGGAGAAAAATATGCTTACAGCCAATGATTATCAAGAAGTATATAAAATACTAAGTTTAATGGACAAATTAACTGTTATGAAAATTCCAGAAGAAATATTAAAAAATATAAATAAAAAAAGAAATAAAGAGTATGTTACTAGAATAGATAAAAACGATATTTTTAATGAACAAAATGTAAGCAAAACAGCAATGGATTTAATATGTTATTTTGAATATAATTATTGGATGGATGATAATAAAAAGCGTGAAATTGAAAGATTACATAAAAAAAGAATTCAAGAAATGGAAGTAGAAAAAAGCAAAAAGTATAATTATAATAATTTATTTTCAAAAAAGTAAATTAATACAAAAAGTAAAATAAACAAGTTTACGCCCAATTTTGCACACAAGTTTTTTCAAAAATTGGCGTGACAAATAAAAAAGTGGACATATATATGAAATTGTTTTTTTAGCAATTATCAAAATGTCCACTTTTTCTGTAAAAATTTTATTAAAAGTGAAAAGTTAAATGTAACTTGTATAAAAAAAGCAATAATAAAAATATCTTAAAAATATAGATTTTTAGAAAAAGTGTGATATAATAATTAGACATAAAAGCAAGAAACTGACTGAGCCGTATATTGATTTTTATTTCAAAATTAAATATAATAATTCTGTAAATAAATTATATGGAATATTACAATTGTTAAAAATACTTTACATTTGTACAATCCATATATAAAAAATATAACAATTACATAAAAATTAAAATTTTACTTTAATCAAAAGTATAAATTGATTAAACTGAATATAAGTTAAAAATAAATGGTATGACAAAAACAAAAATTATACTGTTATTTTATATAAATATAAAACAAAGTTAGGAGGTAAATTATGAGCAACTTAATTGAAATTCGTTGGCATGGTAGAGGTGGCCAAGGTGCAAAAACAGCATCACTACTTTTAGCAGATGCAGCATTTAATACAGGAAAATATATTCAAGGATTTCCTGAATATGGTCCAGAAAGAATGGGTGCTCCAATAACAGCATACAATCGTATTAGTGATGAACCAATTACAGTTCATAGCAATATATATTATCCAGATTATGTAGTAGTTGTAGATGATACATTACTTGATTCAGTTGATGTTACAGCTGGATTAAAAGAAACTGGAGCAATTGTAATTAATTCAACATTAGATAATGAAACTTTAAAAGAAAAATTAAAAGGTTATGCAGGAGAAATTTACAAAATTGATGCAAGAAAAATATCTTTAGAAACATTAGGAAGATATTTTCCAAATACACCAATGCTTGCAGCAATAGTAAAAGTTTCAAAAGTAATGCCAGAAGATGCTTTTTTAGAAGATATGATTGGATCTTTCAAACATAAATTTGCTAAAAAGCCAGATGTAATTGAAGGAAATATGAAAGCATTAGAAATGGCATTAAAAGAAGTAGAAAAAATTAAATAGAAAGGATGAATAATAATGACTGAAGAGAGAATAAATAAAAATACTCCTTACCAAGATTTAACAATAGGTGGAAATATTTATGAAGCTGGTAATGCAAAAGAATTCAAAACAGGTGATTGGCGTTCAAGTAAACCAATTTTTAAATCAGAATTGTGCAAACAATGTGGACTATGTTTTCCAGTTTGCCCAGATGATGCAATTCCAGTAAACAAAGATTGCAAAAGAGAAGATTTTAACTATGATGCTTGTAAAGGCTGTGGAGTTTGTGCAAAAGTTTGTCCTTTTAAAGCAATAGTAATGGAATAGAAAGGAGTTAAAAATGGGAATTAGAGAAAGATTAAGTGGTAATGAAGCAGCTGCTACTGCAATGAAACAAATTAATCCAGATGTTGTTGCTGCATTTCCAATTACTCCATCAACAGAAATACCACAATACTTTTCAACATTTGTTAGTAATGGAGTAGTAGATACAGAATTTGTTGCAGTAGAAAGTGAACACAGTGCTATGAGTGCTTGTATTGGAGCAGAAGCAGCAGGTGCTAGAGCAATGACTGCAACATCAGCAAATGGATTATCTTTAATGTGGGAAATGATTTATATAGCATCAAGTTTAAGACTTCCTATAGTAATGTCTTTAGTAAACAGAGCTGTATCAGGACCTTTAAATATACATTGTGATCATTCAGATGCAATGGGAGTTAGAGATAGTGGTTGGATTCAATTATTTTCAGAAACAAATCAAGAAGCTTATGATAATTTAATAATGGCACATAGAATTGCCGAAAATAAAGATGTTTTATTACCATTAATGGTATGCCAAGATGGATTTATTACATCTCATTCAATTGAAAACATAGAGCTTATTGAAGATGAAAAAGTAAAAGAATTTGTTGGAAAATACAAACCAGAACATTATTTATTAAATAAACAAGAACCAATGGCAATAGGTCCTTTAGATTTACAAGCTTATTTATTTGAACACAAAGCTCAACAAGGAAAAGCTATGGAAAAAGCAAAAGATGTTATATTAGAAGTAGCAAAAGATTTTGAAAAATTAACAGGAAGAAAATATGGATTTTTTGAAGAATATAAATTAGATGATGCAGAAGTTGCTATTGTTTGTATGAACTCAACAGCAGGAACTGCAAAAGCTACAGTAAATAAATTAAGAGAAAAAGGAATTAAAGCAGGTCTATTAAAAATAAGAGTATTTAGACCATTCCCAGCTAAAGAAATAGCAGAAGCTTTAAAAGGATTAAAAGCTATTGCAGTATTAGATAAAGCTGATTCATTAAATGCTGCAGGAGGAGCTTTATTTGAAGATGTTACATCTGGAATGTTTGTAAATAATATTCAAGTACCAACTATAAATTATATTTATGGAATTGGTGGTAGAGATACAACTGTAGAAGACTTAGAAACAGTTTATGAAGATTTACTAAAAATAAAAGCAACTGGAAAAATGGAAAATCCTTATAGATATTTAGGTTTAAGGGGGGATAAATAATGGCATATAATCATAAAGAAGTTGTAGCAAATAGACCATCAAGACTTACAGCTGGACACAGAATGTGTGCAGGTTGTGGAGCACCAGCTGTTGCTAGAATGATTCTTCGTGCTGTAAAACCAGAAGATCATGTAGTTGTATCAAATGCAACAGGTTGTATGGAAGTTTCTACTTTCTTATATCCATATACAGCATGGACAGATTCTTATATTCATACAGCATTTGAAAATGCAGCAGCTACATTATCAGGTGTAGAAGCAGCATATAAATCAATGAAATCTACTGGAAAAATTCCAGAAAATGAAGTTACAAAATTTATTGCATTTGGTGGAGATGGTGGAACTTATGATATAGGACTTCAAAGTTTATCTGGAGCAATGGAAAGAGGACATGATTTATTATATGTTTGCTATGATAATGGAGCATATATGAATACAGGAATACAAAGATCATCTGCAACACCAAAATTTGCAGATACAACAACATCACCAGCAGGTAAAAAAATTCCTGGAAAAATGCAATCTCGTAAAGATTTAGCTAAAATTATGGTAGGACATCACTTACCTTATGTTGCTCAAACTTTAGCATTAGGAAATTTTAAAGATTTATATGAAAAAGCTGAAAAAGCAATTTATACAGAAGGTCCAACATTCTTAAATGTAATGGCACCATGCCCAAGAGGTTGGGGATACAATACAGAAGACTTAATGCAAATAAATAAATTAGCAGTTGAAACTTGCTATTGGCCATTATACGAAGTTGTTGACGGAGTTTATCATATTACTTATAAACCAGCTAAAAAGCTTCCAATTGAAGAATTCTTAAAACCTCAAAAGAGATTTAAACACATGTTTAAATCAGGAAATGAATGGATGATAGAAGAATTCCAAAAAGAAGTTGATACTAGATGGCAAGAACTTTTAGATTTAGAAGAAATGACAAATAAAGCAGATGCTGAATAAAATTTAAAATATAAAAACCCAGTGAATTAATTTAATTATTACTGGGCTTTTCTTTATGTGCGTAAGTAGAAAAATGTTGCAAAAAGTAACAATATTACAAAAATATTACATAAAAATTTGCATATACATTGACTTTTTATGAAAAAAAATATAATATATATAAGTAAAAAAATGAAAATAAGATTTTGGATAATATATTAAAATTCTTATTGCCGAAGGCGTTTTGTGTTATAAGTGCTATATCATAAAACAAAAAGAAGTATTACCAAATGGAATTTTAAGGAGGATAACTAATGGGAGAAGTTATTGTAATAACATCAGGAAAAGGTGGAGTTGGAAAAACAACAACAACTGCAAATCTTGGATCTGCTTTAGCTTTAGCAGGAAAAAAAGTTGCTTTAGTAGATACAGATATTGGTCTTAGAAACTTAGATGTTGTTATGGGACTAGAAAACAGAATTGTATATGACTTAGTAGATGTAATTGAAGAAAAGTGCAAATTAAGACAAGCTTTAATAAAAGATAAAAGATTTAAAGAACTTTTCTTGTTACCAGCTGCACAAACAAAAGATAAAACTGCAATAAACGAAGAACAAATGAAAGAGTTAGTTAAAAAATTAAAAGAAGAATTTGATTATATTTTAATCGATTGCCCTGCGGGAATAGAACAAGGCTTTAAGAATGCTATTGCTGGAGCAGATAGAGCATTAGTAGTTACTACTGCTGAAATTTCAGCAATTCGTGATGCTGATAGAATAATAGGATTACTAGAATCATCAGAAATAAAGAATCCAGAATTAATTGTAAATAGACTAAAACCTAATATGGTTAGAAGAGGCGAAATGATGGATGTTGATGATATAGTAGACTTATTATCAATAGGTTTAATAGGTGTAGTACCAGATGATGAATATATCATTACTCAAACAAACAAAGGAGAACCAGTTATTTCAAATAAAAAAGCTCCAGCTGGAAAAGCTTATATAGAAATTTCAAGAAGAATTTTAGGAGAAAACATAGAAGTAACTGTACCAGGAAAGGAAACAGGTTTTTTTGCAAGATTAAGAAGATTATTCGGAAAAGCTTAAATCATAAAACAGAGGGGAAGAAAAAAGATGTTTGAAAATTTTGGAAATTTTTTCAAAAAAATGGTTAAGCCTGAAACTGTTGAAGATGTAGAATCAAAAGATGCTGCAAAAGAAAGACTTCAATTAGTTTTAATGCAAGATAGAGCAAATGTATCAGCTGATTTCTTAGAACTTATGAAACAAGAAATTATAGATGTTATAAAAAAATATATAGAAGTTGATGAAAATGCAATTGATGTAAGACTTACAACACAAGTAAATTCAGATGGAACAAATGGAGCACCATTATTATATGCTAACATTCCAATTGTAAATATAAAAAATGAAGCAAAATCAGAAAAAAATAAAACAACAGAAGTAGTATCAGAAAAGAAAGTAGAAAAAGAAGATGAAATTTCTTTTAAAGATAGAACAGTTTTATTAGATGAAAATGCATTAAAAGAATTAAATGGAGAGCTTAATTGTAATATAAAAGAAAACAAAACAAAAGAAATAAATATAAATGAACATTTAGAAGAAAACAATAAAGCAGTTGAAGAAGTATCAAATGAAAAAGATAAAACAATTGAAGAAATATCAGATAAAAAAGAAGAAGCAAAAAATACAAATTTAGAAGAAAGTTCTAATTTAAAAGCAGAAAGTGAAAATTCTATAGAAGATAAATCTAATATAATAGAAACAATTGTAGAAGAATCAATTAAAGAAATAGATGGCACAAAACTAGAAGGAAAAAATAATAAAAATATAGAAGATGTTAAATCCGAAAAAGAAGTTAAAGATAATGAAACAACTATTGAACAAGTAAAAGATGAAAATTCTTTAGAAACAGATAACTTATTAAAAGATATAGAAGAATTGGAATATGACGACGAAGATGACGATGATGTAACTTTTGATGATTTACTAAAAGCTGCAGAAGAGGCAGACCTTGCTGAAAGCAAAGAAGATTCTAAAACAAAAGAAAAAGTTAAAAAAGAAAAGACAAGCAAAACTGAAAAAGAAAAGAAGAAAAATAAAAAGAAATAAATTTGAACAAGAGAAAAAGTGAAGGGAAATAGAATGAGAAATAAATTGCTAAAAAATACAGAATGGGCTGTATTGATTGTAAGTATCATATTATTTATTATAGGTACAGTAGCATTATTTTCTGCAACGCAAACAACTGAATTAGAAGAATTTAAAAAACAAATTAGATGGTTTGTAGTTAGTATTCCATTCTTAATACTTGCAATGACAATAGACTATAATATTATAGTAAAATTTTCACCATTACTGTATGTTGTAAGTATTGGAATGCTCGTTGGTGTACTTTTTACAGAACCAATCAATGGTGCTTCTAGTTGGTTTAAAATAGGAGAAAGTTTTACTTTTCAACCTTCAGAAATAGCAAAAGTTGCTGTAATATTGTTTATGGCATTTATTTTAAACAAATTGCAAATTAAAGGTAGAAAAGAAATAAATAAAATCTGGAAATTATTAATATATTTTATACTAATGGGAATTCCAATTTTATTAATAATAAAACAACCAGATTATGGAACAGCTATGGCGTTTATAACAGCTTTATTATGTATGTTATTTGTATCTGGATTAGATAGAAAATATATAATATTTGCAGTAGTTGCAATAGTAGTAGCAGCACCTATTGTTTATACTCACTTACCTGCACATGCTTTGTCTAGAATAGATAGCTTTTTACATCCAGAAAATGATATAAGAGGTGCATCATACAATATGTATCAGTCAAAATTAGCAATTGGTGCAGGACAAGTATTTGGAATGGGATTGCTAAAAGGAAATCAAACACAATTAGGTTTCTTGTATCCAAAAACAACAGACTTTATATTTGCAGTAATAGGTGAGGAATTAGGATTTGTTGCAACTGTAAGTATTGTAATTTTGTATATTGTTCTTATAACAAAAGCAGTGTTTATTGCAAAAACTGCAAAAGACAATATAGGTTCATATATTGCAATAGGAATAGCTGGAATCTTTTTGTTTTACATGGTAGAAAATATAGGAATGACAATTGGATTATTACCAATTACAGGTGTACCATTACCATTTGTAAGTTATGGTGGAAGTTCATTAATAACAAACTTTATATGTATTGGATTATTATTAAATATTAGTTCAAGACGACAAAAAGCGATATTTATGGGGTAAAATATGTATTTAAAAAAATTGAAAATAGGAAATGTAGAATTAGAAAATAATTTAATATTAGCTCCAATGGCAGGCGTAACAGACCTGCCTTTTCGTATTATATGTAAAAAATACGGAAATCCTGGCCTAATATGTAATGAAATGGTAAGTGCGAAAGCAATTTGCTATGAAGATGAAAAAACAAAATTAATGTTGAACTATGAAGATTTTGAAAGACCAATATCTATGCAAATTTTTGGAAATGAACCAGAATTTATGGGAAAAGCTGCAGAAAAGGTAAGTCAAATATCAGATATCTTAGATATAAATATGGGGTGTCCAGCACCAAAAGTAGTTAAAAACGGAGATGGAAGTAAAATATTATTAGATTTAGATTTAGTATATGAAATAACAAAAGAAGTAGTGCAAAAATCATTAAAGCCAGTTACTGTAAAAATTAGAAAAGGTTGGGATAGTGAACATATAGTTGCAGTGGAAGCGGCAAAAGCAATAGAAGAAGCAGGTGCTAGTGCAATAGTTGTTCATGGTCGTACAAGGGAAGAATTTTATTCTGGAGTTGCTGATTGGGATATAATTAGAAAAGTAAAAGAAAGTGTGAAAATTCCAGTAATTGGAAATGGAGATGTAAAGACAGAAGAGGATGCAAAAAGAATGTTTGAAGAAACTAATGTGGATGGAATAATGATAGGACGTGCTAGCTTGGGAAATCCGTGGATTTTTAAAAAGATAGAATACTATTTAGAAAACGATGAAAAAATGCCTGAAATTTCAAATACAGAAGTTAAAAGAGTAATAAAAGAACATTTTGAGTTATTACTAAAAGAAAAAGGTGAATATGTTGCAACAAGAGAAATTAGAAAACATATTGCATGGTATGTAAAAGGAATGAAAAATGCAACAGTATTTAGAGAAGCAATAAATCAGGTTGACAGTGCAGAAAAATTTTTCTCTTTATTAAATCAATATTTTGATAGTTTGTAAAAGTATAAAATCATAAAAAATAATATAATGAATAAAATTGAAACAAATAGATGTATGGTCTATTTGTTTTTTTGTGGTAAAGAGGAGAAAATAATGAATTTGGATTGTAAAAAAAGAAAATTAATTATTGGATTAATTTTAATAATTATGATAATTTTAATATTTTTTA
>ULTP01062946.1_pt1 | contig 10254 bp, 9 predicted proteins | sample 1957721 | NCBI WGS metagenome assembly ULTP01 (sample SAMEA4835737, study PRJEB28245) | human gut metagenome | biome: gut microbiome; material: fecal sample | place: Denmark | collected 2008 | reverse complement strand
AACAGCAACTACCTGACCGTGACGGGCAGCAGCAGCGGCTCGACCACCACCGAAAGCACGGCGTATATCTACGCGGCAAACGGCAAGCCCGTCCGGATGCGCTCCGGCCCGTCCACCGACTACGGCGTCGTCGCATCCTACAGCGTGGGCACGCAGGTAAAGGTGCTCATCAGCGGCGCGGACTGGAGCAAGATTCGCGTTGGCACGCGCACGGGCTATATGATGTCGAAGTTCCTGTCGGTGACGAACATCACCCCGTCCACGCCGTCCAGCTCGTACACCGCGTATGTGACCGCCAGCAACGGCAAGCCGGTTCGGATGCGCACGGGCGCGGGCACGAATTACAGCGTCATCAGCACTTACAGCGTCGGCACGCAGGTGACGGTGCTGGAGTACGGCAAGACGTGGTGCAGAATCCGCGTCAACGGCTACACCGGCTATATGATGACCAAGTTCCTGACGACCACCCAGCCGACGATCATCAGCAGTGCAGCGCTGAACAAGAACACGGTCTGGCCCGGCGAAACCCTGACCGTGACCACGAATCCGGCAAACGCAAACGTCTCCTATGAATGGCTGAACGACGTGGGCGCGCGCCTTGGCACGGGCAGCACCTACACCGTCAAGACCAGCGACACAGGCCGCCGCATCCGCGTGCGCGTGACCGGCAAGAACGGCACAACCGGCTCTGTCGTCAGCGGCTGGGCGGCTGTGCAGGGCAACGGCACAGTCGGCACCGTCTATCAGCTCAAGGCCCTCACCCTGAACACCACCAATGCCGTCGTCGGCACGACCCTGACCGCGACGATTGCTCCGTCCGGCGCGACCGCGAACATCTACTGGTATCTCGACAATGGCACTTATCTTGGCTACGGCAGCAGCTACACCGTGCAGCCCAACGCGCTCGGCCGCCGCATCTTCGCCTACGCCGAGGGCACCAACAGCACCACCGGCACGGCGACCAGCGCCTACACGGACACCGTGACCGCCGGCGCAACCCCGTCCATCGTGCTGAGCAGCGTGACCCTCTACAACTACTCCCCGACCGTCGGCACGGTGCTGACGGCGACCATTGCCCCCGCGAACGCAACCGCCACCATCCTCTGGTACCGTGACGACAACGTCTACCTCGGCACGGGCATGACCTACACCGTCACCGCGACGGACGTGGGGCATCGCATCTACGCTTGGGCACAGGGCACGGGCAGCACGAGCGGCAACGTCACCAGCCCCTACACGCAGCAGGTGACGGCGGGCACGAGTTACCGCATCGACAGCGTGACGCTGAACAACCTGAATCCCATCGTCGGGCAGACGCTTGTGGCAAGTGTCGCCCCCTATGGCGCGACCGCGACCATCACTTGGTATCGCGATGATAGCAAGGTTCTGTCCTACGGCGCCACCTACACCGTGCAGGCGGACGACATTGGGTACTCGATCTACGTCTGGGCGGAAGGCACGGGCAACACCACCGGCAGCGCGACCAGCAGGATTACCAGCGAAGTGAAGGCGAACTAATACTATTTCCAGATTCACCTGCGCCATCTGCTTGCGCCTTTTCCATTCTGGCGTCCGCTCATTCCACTTAGCGTAGCGCTGCTACGCTGCGTTTCATTCACGTTAGCCAGAATGAAAAATTCGCGGCGCATCTTGGCGCATTCTTATCTGGAAATAGTATAAGCGACAATATTCGCCCCGAACCTCTCCCGCATCGGGGGGAAGTCCGGGGCGAAACTGTATTCCGCTTTCGACTGAATGTTATGGATTTATACGCTTTTTCGCGAAGAAACCGCGCATGACTTCAGCGCATTCATCCGCCAGCACGCCCGCGCGCCAAGCGGTAACGCCGGATAGCGCCGCATCCCCCGGCAAATCGTACACGCTGCCGCAGCACCCCTGCCGGGCGTCCGCCGCCCCGTAGACGCAGGCGCTGAGCTGGCTCATCACCATTGCGCCCGCGCACATCGGGCAGGGTTCAAGGGTGACGTAGAGCGTGCAGCCGCGCAGCCGCCATGTGCCGAGTTTCTCCGCGCCCCTGCGCATACAGAGGATTTCAGCGTGGGCAGTCGGGTCATGCTGATTTTCGCGCAGGTTATGGGCGCGGCAGATTTCCTGTCCGTCGCGGACAAGCACCGCCCCAACGGGAATTTCGCCCTCTGCCGCGGCAAGGCGGGCTTCTTGGAGCGCAAGGCGCATCCAAACTTCGTCGTTTTGCATAATTCCTCTTTTATACTATTTCCGGACGAAAATGCGCCAAGATGCGCCGCGAATTTTTCACTCTGGCTAACGCGAATGAAACGCAGCGTAGCAGCGCTACGCTAAGTGGAATGAGCGGACGCCAGAGGGGAAAAGGCGCAAGCAGATGGCGCAGGTGAATCCGGAAATAGTATTATTCATACTTGGTTTTGATTGTTGCTTGGAGGGAACGGGAAAATCCCCCGTGAAGGATTTCGCCCTTCCTTTGTCGAATCCCTTCTTCGCCCCAAAATTCTTTGGACAGGAGGTTTCCTGATGAAACGATTGCTTGCCGCCCTGCTGGCGCTGATGCTGCTGCTGACAATGACATCCTGCGCCGCGCCGGATGCGGCGGAGACGGATGATAAGCTGACGCTCGTGGCGTTCAACGTCGGCAAGGCGGATGCGCTGCTGCTCACATCGGGCGACACGGCTTACCTCATCGACACCGGAACGGAGGACAGCTGGGCGGATTTGTCCCGCGCGCTGGAAGCCCTCGGCATAACGCACCTGACCGGCGTGATTGTGACGCACATGGACAAGGATCACTACGGCGGCGCAAAGCAGCTTGCCGAAAGCGACATTGCCATCGACGGATGGTACGCGTCCTGGGCGTGGGAGAAGGAGAAGTGGAAGAAGCATCCCGTGGTGAAGGCGGCGGCGATACGCGGCGAGGAAATCACCCTGCTTCAGCCGGGCGACACGCTCTCTGATGGGCTGCTGACGGTCATTGGCCCGATTCAGGAGCGCGAGGAAAGCGAGAACGACAATTCGCTGGTGCTGGTTGCATCGGGCGGCGGCGGCAAAATGCTGCTGACCGGGGACATGGAGTACGACGAGGAGAGCGACCTGCTGGCGGCAGGGGTGATTCCATCGTGCGAAGTGCTGAAGGTGGGGCATCATGGGCGCGACGATGCAACCTCAGCCGCGCTGGTGGCGGCGGTACAGCCGAAAGTGGCGGTCATCAGCACAAGCAGCGTGATTCTGCCGGAATCCCCCGCGAAAAGGGTGCTGCGTGTGCTGTCAAGCGCCGGCGCGCAGATTGTGCAGACGCAGCAGGCGGAAATCGGCGTGCGGGTGACCCTCAGCGGCGGAAATGTAAGCGTGGATTTTCTCAACAACTGACGTATAAAGCTCACAAAATGGGTTCTTCATGGAATCTTGGGGGAAAAGCAGCTTGGGGGCGCGTCTGCGGACGCGCAAAGTTACTGGCAGGGACGCTTCGCTGCCTGCACCTTTGTTGAACACATTTGGCATACTGGTCGCCCGTGGAACTGTTGGGGCGTTGCCCCAAACCCCACAAGGGACGCTGTCCCTGCACCCTGCAAGGGGCAGACGAAAAGGGACGAAGTCCCCCCTTGACCCCTTTTCGCGATTGAATTGGTCGCGCTTTCATGCTCCTTCCGCGTGCGGCTTTTTTTGGCGCTTCGCCTAAGCCCTTGTTTGCCCCCAAGATTCCGTGAAGAACCCACAAAAATCCCCCGACTCTACGCGAATCGGGGGATTTTGCTGTATTGGGAATTAGTCGTTCAGGATGTCCTTGTTAATCGTGGCGTTGGCATCCTTCACCCACTGCGCCACCACTTCGTCGCGCACGGTGCTCTGCTTGCTGCTCAGCAAGGAGGAGGAAATGGTGTCGTGCACCGTCTCCATGTCCACCGCGCCTTCCACCACGTCGGAGGTGTACTGGATGATGTAGTAGCCGTAGCTGCCTTCAATCTTGTCGGAGTAATCGCCGACGTTTTGCAGCGCCATCGCGCCCTCGACAAAGGCAGCGTCAAACTGCGTGAAGCCCTCGCAGACCGGATAGCCGGTTGCCGCGTTCACCGCGCCCGCCTTCATGCCGGGGTCGTCGTTGTGGGCTTCCGCCAGCGTGTCCCAGTCCTGACCTTCCGCCAGCGCCGCCAGCACTTCGTCCGCTTCGGGGGTAATGTTCGCCAGCGCCTTCGCCTTCGCGTCCGCCAGCTGCTGCTCAAGGAACGCGCGCTTCGCCTTCGCTTCGGCAATCGTCACAGCCGTCGCAGCCACCGTCTCGTCGAGGCCTTCCTCGAACGCGGACACGGAGCTTTCAACCTCCACGGTCGCGGTGGGCGTTTCGGTGGCGGGCTTGAGCGTCACAGTGACCTGATTCGCCAGCTCGTCCATGTTCGCCACGCCCAGCTTCGCCATCACGTTGGCGGCGTTGTTCTGCTCGGTAATCACGTTGTCCAGCGCAGTCTGGATATTGGACACCAGCGCGGAATCTTCGTCGCTGTACTTAATCAGAATCTGCTTGACGTTGCGGTAGCCCGCCGGGCGATAGTAGACCGTCGTGCCGTTGAGCACCGCCTTGCCATACGCGGACAGGTCGGATTCGTAGGAGGTCTTTGCCGCTTCAACCTTGCTGTTGAAGTCCGCGACGATTTCGTCCTCCGTCACGGTCACGTCCTTCACCGCGTAATCTTCCGCCTTGCTGATGAGCAGGGATTCGGTCACGCCCTTGCGGACAACTTCCTCCGTGTAGCCGATTTCATCCAGCTTGGCGTTGATTTCCTCCAGCTGCGTTTCGAGGTCAAGGGAGAACTCGGTCGCTGCGCTCTTGCGCAGAGAATCCAGCTGAGACGCGGTATTCTCTTCAATCTTCGTCTTTTCTTCGTCCGTCAGCTGGTCAAGCCCCAGCCCCTTCGCCTTCGCCAGCAGCACAGAACGCTCGACAAGGCTGTTAAGCACGTTGTCGGTAAGGCTGCTCATTACGTCCGCATTGGTGCTGTCGAAAGACAGGCCGTACCTGGAATACAGGGCGGTCATATAGTTGACCTGATTCTGAATCTGCGCCTGCACCTGTGCCTTGGTATAGGTATCATCACCCACGCGGATGACCACGCGCGCGGCATCGACCGCTTCGTCCTTGACAATCAGCGAGCAGCCGCTGAGAATCATCGTGAGCACCAGCAGCAGTGCCAGCAGAGCCTTTTTCTGCATAAACTTATTCTCTCCCATCTCTATACATTTCATTGAGGGGGTACTTTCCTTATTATAGCGCAAGTCAGCGCGAATGACAAGCAAATCCGCCGGAAAAGGTGTTAAAATTTTTTGAATTTCGGGGGAACGACCTCATCCGCCCCCACGCAAAAAGCGCTGCGGCATCAGCCATGCGCAGCGCATTTCATCCCCTTATGCCCGCTCCCTTGCCTTCGTGCAGCGACTGACCAGTATGCCGATTTCATACAGCCCGCACATCGGCAGACCCAGCGCCACCTGCGACACCACATCCGGGGGCGTCAAAATCGCCGCGAGGACGAAAATCGCCAGAATGACATACTTCCGCTTGCTGCGGAGCATGTCAGGCGTCGTCAGCCCAACGCGCGTCGTCAGGTACAGCACCACCGGCAGCTGGAACGCAACCCCGAACGGCACGAGGAAGCCGAACAGGAAGCTGACGTACTTGTCAATGGACAGCATCGGCGTCGCCAGCGAATCGCCCGCAACGAGGAAGAAATCCACCGCCAGAGAATACACGGCAAAATAGCAGAACACAACGCCCGTCAGGAACAGCAGCAGCGCCAGCACGAACAGCAGGCGGAACTTCCGCTTCTCCTGCGGGTACAGCGCGGGCTTGATGAACCCCCAAATCTCCCAGATGACAACGGGACTGGCGATAATCATGCCCGCCAGCAGCGCCACCTTGAACTTCGTCACCAGCGCCTCGGACATGGTGGTGAAAATCACCTGAATCCCGCGCGCCTGAATGGGGGCGAGAATCTGCGCCATCAGCTGGTCAATCGCCAGATAAAAGACGAGGACGAAGCCGATCAGCACCGCCGCGGCGGATATGAGCAGGACTTTGCGCAGCGCCATCAGGTGCGACAGCATGGATTCGCCCGCTTCCTTCAGGCCATCGGAGGATTCGCCATCGGAGGACTCTGCGTCGGATGAGTCCCCGTCGGGCGTCTCCTTCGGGCGCTTGTCTTCCGTCTCCTCGGCAGGGGTCGTCTGCTTCTGCTTCATGTTTCGTCCTTTTTGTCCTCTTTGGACTTTTCCTCCGCCTTGTCGTCCTTCACTTCATTCTTGAAGTCCTTGATGCTCTTGCCCAGCGCCTTGCCGACGCCCGCCAGCTTGCCGCCGCCGAACAGCACCAGCGCCAATACGACAATCAGGATGATTTCCGTGGTTCCCAGACGCATGTTTGTGTCCTCCCTCAGTTCGATTTCGTGTCCTTGTCAAACTTTTCCGCGCTGTCCTGCACGGATTTTTTCGCCTCGCGCAATTCCGCGGAGACATCGCCCTGCTTCACGGCGTCCTTCACGTCGTGCTGAACATCGCGAACTTCCTTCTCCAGCTCGTCCCAGCCGGATTCCTTCTTGATTTCGTTCAGCAGGCGGCGCGATTTTTTCACCGTGCGCCCCAGCCAGCGGGCAACCTTGGGCAAATCCTTCGGCCCGACCACCAGAAAGGCGACCAGCAGCACCAGCAGCAGTTCCGAAAAACCAATGTTGAACATGGCTTGATGACCTCCTTTCGGCGCTTATGACCGATGAAAGAAAGGGAGGGCGTGCCGGGCAGCGCCCATGCAAGCCCTCCCAATGTGATACGAAATGCAGCGGATTACTTGCCGACCTTGCTCAGCGCGTCTTCCACAGCCGCCATGATGGCCTTGCTGGAGATGGTTGCGTTCGTCGCCGCGTCAACAGCCGTGGACTGCGCGTCGATAATCTTGCCCGGCACGGTGTCGTAGGCGGGATTGCACACGCCGGCGGTGTCGCTGTGGGACAGGATGTCGATCTTAGCGATCTTGTCGCCGTCCATCGTGACCTTCACGCGGAGGGTGCCGCCGAAGGACTGCGCTTCGCCGATGTACTCGTTGGGCGCGAGGGTTTCTTCCTCCGCCACGGGAGAGGCGACCGGCAGCTCCGCGAAACCGAAGTGCGCGTTCAGCAGCTCAACCGTACGGCGCGCCACGTCGCCGCTCAGACCGCCGCAGCGGCGCTTGCGGATGATATCGCCGCGCTCGACGTTCGCAGCCGTCATGAACTTGGTGATGGAGTCAATGCAGTTGACGCTGGGCGCCACCGTCTGCACGGGAGCAGCCGCTTCAGGCTGGTAAATCGGCAGATTGGTGGAGCAGTACCACGCGAACAGATCCTTGGTCAGCTGGCGGGAATCCGCAGAGGCGCAGACCAGACCGATCATCGCAACCGCGCCGCCGAGCGCGCCGCACAGCGTGCCGCAGGTGTAGCCTTCCTTGCCGTTGGCGAACATCTCTTCCGGGATGACGGTATAGGGATAGCCAACCTTCTCGCGCAGGGCAACCAGAATCGCCTTGGCGACGCCGAAGCAGCAGCCGTTCTCGAAGTAGCCTTCATAGGCGAGCTTCTCGACGTATGCCGGATCCAGTTCGACATAGGGGTAGGGGTACGCGGGGACTTCCTGACCGTCCTCCGCCTGTGCCTTCAGCAGTCCGGGAACGCTGCCAACAACCGCGGCGCTGCCCAGCAGGGCTGCGCTCTTCTTCAGAAATTCACGACGAGTCTGCATCTGAATAACCTCTTTTTCGTTCCGCATGAAAATGCGGTGTAATACCATTAATTATACACGACGGGATGGGGTTGTCAAGACTTCAACAAAATCTCGGCGTAGAATTTGCCGTCGTTTCTTTGTGAGGTTTGACAACTGCGCCTTCATTTTCTTGTGATTATGGGGAAAAAGAAAAGAAGAATGCAGCGTGGGCTTCACGTGCGGTCAGTCCATCCGAACCGCCAGCACCGCCATATCCTCCCGACCGGGCAGCGTGAGCACGACACGCCCGCTTACGCCCGTTTGCAGCGTCTCGCGGGTCATATTCCATGTGTCCAGCGCCTCGACCCGGTATCTATGCGCCGGCGGCAGCTTGATGATTTGCTCCCGAGCGGTTTGCTGACCGTAATACCACAGATAAGCGTCCTCCGCGCAGTGCGCCGCCCAGAGATGCTCCCCGCAAAGCAGCATGTGCCGGTCGGGCGGAGCCATTCGCGACAGGCTGGCAAGGAAGGGGCGAATCCAGTCGGGACGCTGCGCTTCGTCCTGCTGCTCGGCCTCCTCCCATACGCTTTCCAGCGGCGACAGGAAGCCCGGAAGCTCCTCGATGGCGCGGCGCAGAAACGCGATGCGCTTCGGGCTTTCGCCCTTCAGGACGCCGCCGCGTGCCCACCACAGCACGTCGTCCGGCGACAAAAAGGTTTCGCCGTGCGTGCAGGCGCCGCCGCCGACATAGCAGCGCCAGAAGCGCCGAACCATCTCCTGACCGGATATGCTTCCCCAGATATGCGGCAGGTCGCCTTCGTAGCAGCATTCATCGATGACGACGGGCTTGCCGTATTCGCGCAGATAACGAGGAATTTCCGTCAGCGCCCGAGTCTGGATGGAGGCATGGGTCACGTCTTTTCTTTTGAAGTCCCAGAAGCAGAAGCAATTATGGCAGGACAGCAGGTGATGATACGGATCGCAGGAGGCGACAAAGGCTTCGAGCGCCTCCCAGTCCGCAAGCGTTTTCTTCGGCATACACAGGTCGTATTCATTGGCCAGCGACCACCAGATTTCCGGCATGGCGGACAGGCGGCGGAGCAGATAGTCCAAATAACGGAAATTATCCGCCTGCGGCATGGCGGCAAAGCCCCAGCGGTCATAGGGGTGGAAGAGAATCAGGTCGAGCTGAATGCCCAGCGCGGCGATGCGGCGAAGGATGCGTTCCAGACGCTGATAGAAGGCGATGCTTGGACGCGATGTGTCCCATGAGCCGTCCTCGCGGCGCGCAAAGGCGTACAGCGGCGGCTCATTGTGGTTGTAGTCGTAATCCTTGGGAAAAACGCACAGGCGGAGCTTATTGAAGGGCGCGGCGGCAAGGGATTGCAGCGTTTGCTCCACCAGCGCGTCGTCCTGCGAGATAAGCGCATAGACGGTTGTGCCGAAGGGAATATAAGGCGCGCCGTCCGCAAAGGCAAAGTGCGTGCCGACGGCGCGGACGATTCCGTGCGCCTCCGGGGAGGACGCTTCGCAGACAATTTCGCCCTCCGCCGTGACCGCGCCGCGGACTTGATAGCGATAAACGCCGGCATATTGCGGCAGGAAGCGCACGACATAAACGCCCTGCCCGTCGCTTTCCCCGTCATAGAAGCCCTTGACCGTCAGGGACTCCTGCGCGCAGGAGAAGGTGGCCGTCAGGTCGATCTGCGCCCACGCGTCCGGCAAGACCTCTCCGCCGAAGCGCAATTCAAACGTTTCATACTGTTTCATGTTCATGTGTTTTTCCCCTCTGCCTTTCGTTGAGCCATGCACCACGCGAAGCCGTCCGCACAGCGCTTCTCTGCGTCCTGAAAGTGATTTCCAACGTTCCATTGCAGCGTATGCCGCACGCCCCGCTCGCTGAGCCGTGCGTCCTCCCGTCGGATGGCGTCGCCGACGCTCGCAAGCACGGGATTGCGGCTCTTTTCCTCCCGGTCGCCCAAGCTGAGGTAGGCTGCGCGGGCAAGCACGGGGTGCGCATCAGCATAATCCGCCCAGCCGGGAAACCAGACGGAGGGCGATACCGCGGCAACGGCAGCGAAATCATCCACCTGCACCGCGCTCCACAGGCTGAACAGCCCCGCCAGCGAATATCCGCCAAGGATGACGGGCGCATCCGGCGAAATCGCGTACTTCGCGCGCACTTCCGGCATCAGGCGCGACCGCAGCCAATCCAGCGTATCCGCCGCGCCGTGCCCGAAGCCTTCCCTGCCGAACACAGGCGGCGCGTCCCACGGGGACAAATCCACATTCCACGCTTCCACCGGAAACGCGACGTGCAGGAAGCTCCGCGTTGTCTGCGCGGCAAGCAGCGGCATTTCCTGCGAAAGCGTGTCCCGCGCGTCAATAGGCTGAAGCAGCACAAAATCCGGCTGATTGTGCAGGGTGACAAGGCAGCGTTTCTCCGCCAGCGCTTCGGCGGCAGGGAGCAAATCCGGCATATCCGCACGACCTTTCCGTTGGATTGCATCCAGTATACCAGATTCGCCCGAAAAGCACAAG
>ULTP01005506.1_pt1 | contig 10292 bp, 6 predicted proteins | sample 1957721 | NCBI WGS metagenome assembly ULTP01 (sample SAMEA4835737, study PRJEB28245) | human gut metagenome | biome: gut microbiome; material: fecal sample | place: Denmark | collected 2008 | reverse complement strand
CTTGCGGGCGCAGCGGAATACCTGTTCAAAATACAGTTCCTGACGCTTATCCACCACATAGATCAGCTCGTCGGGATGATACAGTTTCATACGCTCCATAATAGTAGCCAGGTCTGTGGTATTGTACAGAGAGGCTCCGTCGGATTTTAAGATCATGCAGGGAGGGATCTCCTTGGTGTCGGTATCTTCCTTGACATCCACTACCAGCGCACCCTCACTTAAGTGTGCATAGCCGTTGTCCTTCATATAAGCGACCATCTCCGGGATGATGTCATGGACATCGCTCTCTCCCTTCCACAGATCGAATTCTACGTTTAATTTGGAATAATTCTTCTTCAGGTCGTTCACAGACACATTGATAATGTGCTTCCACAGAGCACGATATCCTCTGACACCGCTCTGTAATTTGAAGGTTGCTTCCATGGCCTTTGCCTTGTACTCGGGATCTTCCTTGGACTTGGCGCTGGCTGCGGGATAGATTTCCTCCAGTTCACTGATGGTAAACGGAGCTTCCTCGGGATATTCCCCGGCGTAGTTCTCATCAAAATATACCAGTTCCGGCTGTCTCTCCTGTAAACCGGTGATGACCAGACCCATCTGTAATCCCCAGTCACCCAGATGCACATCACCGATAACCTCATGTCCCACATAGCGGCTGATGCGTTTTACGCTCTCACCGATCACTGCGGAACGTAAATGTCCCACATGCAGAGGTTTTGCCACGTTGGGGCCGCCGTAGTCGATAATGATCTTCTTGGGATGTTCGGGCTTCTCCAGACCGAATTTTTCATTTGCCTCCATGCCCTGTAAATAGGTGAGCAAAAATGCCTCACTGACCTTCAGGTTCAGGAATCCGGGGGCTACTGCCACCACTTCGGAAAATACCTTGCTGTCTTTTAACTGCTCTGCCACGTCGTTTGCGATCATGATGGGGGCTTTTTTATACAGCTTGGCTCCCGCCATGGCGCCGTTACACTGATATTCGCACAGGTCAGGACGGTTGGAAAGCATTACTTTTCCTAAGCTTCCGTCATAGCCTGCTGCGGTAAATGCCTGCTGCATTTCCTCTGTCAGCATTTCTAAAAATTTCTTCATGTCAGTCAATCCTCATACCTTTCAGTAATCTGCCGGTATTCCGTTACTTCCTGTAATGTACCGGAATATCTTGTGCAGTCACAATTTCTATCTCTCACGCTTCTGCGCTGTTTTCAATATTTCTACTATATCCTAAAATTCCTCATCCCGCAAGACGCAATTACGCATTTGCAATCTGTGCTTCCCGCTCCGCCTTGGAAAAGGCACAGCCGCAGTAATTCTGCCGGTACAGCTCATACTCTGCGGACAGTTCGATGGATCTCTTATACCCGTTCTTTTTCTTGAAATCCGAGGGCAGCCAGGGGATACCATATTCCCCGGACAGTGCCTGCCCGATCTCATTGATCTTCGCCGCATTTTTCAGAGGGCTGATGGTCAGGGTCGTGGCAAAATAGTCATAACCGCCATCTGCCGCCAGCTCCGCAGTCCTGCGCAGCCGCAGGTCGAAGCAGCGAAAACACCTCTCTCCCCCTTCGGGACAGTTCTCGTAGCCCTTCGCCATCTCATAAAAACGCTCCGGTTCATAATCTCCCTCCACGATGTCGATGGGCCATCCCTTTTCTTCTTTATTATAAGCGTCGATCAGACGCTTCTGCTCCGCCACGCGCTTTCGGTATTCTTCCGAAAAGGAAATGTTGGGATTGTAATAAAATACCGTGATCAAAAAATAACGGCACAGATATTCCAGACAATAGCTGCTGCATGGTGCACAGCAGCTATGCAGAAACAGGCGGGGCGGTCGGTAATCCGACGCTGCCTCGCCCTTCTCCTGTAAGGTATTTAAAATTTTCTCTAATTCTTTCTGATAATTTACCTGATTCATACGGTTCTCTTTTCATTTATACTCTAGCATTACGCTCATTATAGCATATTTTTTTAGAGATGCCGCAATCATTTTTTCGAAAGCTCCTCCGCTACGCCAGACTGATCATCCACTTCTTTTAAAATACATTCCACCAACTACAACAGATAAAATCCGGCGCTGCCCCCGGGCACAGTAACCTTTCCGCCTGCAAATGCAGCTTCCCCTCCGAAGGTATACAATGCTTCCTTTACCGCATAGTCTCCGTCGAAGCTGGCCTCTCTGTCCGCCGGATTGATGATGACCAGAATCTTCTCCTTGTCGTCACTGCGCAGGTAGGCCAGAGGATATTGTTTTTCCTCGGCATAGACGAACTCGATCTCTCCACGGCTCTGCAATGCACTGTGCGCCTGACGGATGTTAATTAATTTCTGAATCTCATGATACAGAGAATCCGGATCTGCCATCTGCGCTTCCACCGTGGGACGGTCTGCAGATTCATCTTGTTTGACATAGAGCTTTTCCTTCGGTGCTGCGCTGAAACCGGCGTTGGTGGTATGATCCCACTGCATGGGCGAGCGGGAACCGGTGCGTCCGTAACCGCCCTCTACGGAGTGCAGATTTTCCACATAGCGCATACCAATCTCATCACCGTAATACAGGAACGGTGCACCTGGCATGGACAGAAGGAATGCAAATGCCACCTTTAATTCCTCCCCATGAATGCTTCTCGCCAGACGATCCATATCATGGTTGCCGGAGGGAATACAGATCAGACCCTTGCGCTGTGCCTTTTCATAATTTTCCTTATATTTCTCCACGAAGGCTGCCACATCGCCTTTACCTCTTCCGGAGAAGAAAGGCTCCTCGCAGCGGAACAGATCGTTATAATGAGACGGTCCAAAATGAAGTAAAAAGTCCATATGGAAGCCGCCCTGCAGGGACTTGTCCGGTTCTCCCCATTCGGATACCAGCACTGCCTCGGGGAACTCTGCATCCAGGAACGCTCTTACCTTTCTCCACAGAGCAATGTTTCCCTTGCTGTCCTCATCATTTTTCACCAGAGAACCTGCCATATCCACACGGAAGCCGTCACAGCCCATGCCGATCCAGAACCGCATGACATTTTCCATCTCTGCAAGCGTCGCCTTAGGACCCGGATCATCGGGATCCTGCTGCCAGTCCTGTGTCTTTTTATAAAATCCGTAATTGAGTGCCGGCTGGTGTGCGAAAAAGTTCACGATCACTGAGCCCTCTCTCTCGGAGATACCGCACAGACTTCCCATGTTTTCCAGCTGTCCCCAGGTGCTGTCGGTCCAGATATAACGATCAGTAAATTCATTACGATCTGCCTTACAGGACTCCTTAAACCAGGGATGTGCCACAGATGTATGTCCCGGCACCAGGTCTAACAGGATATGCATATTCCGCTTGTGTACTTCGTTAAACAGGCGCTTCAGGTCCGCATTGGTGCCGTATCTGGGAGCTGCCTGATAGTAGTCCGCCACATCATAGCCTGCGTCTCCGAAGGGGGATGCAAAACAGGGATTCATCCAGATCGCATTACATCCCAGTTCCTTAATATAATCCAGTTTTTCTATGATACCCTGAAAATCACCGATACCGTCACCATTGGTATCCAGAAAAGACTGGGGATAAATTTCATAAAAGATTGCATTATCAAGCCATTTTGCCATAGTGTACTCCTTCCTGTGTGCTTTATTTTTATTATAAAAACGTTTTCCGTATTCTTTCTTTTACCATACCACAGAATGGATACTTGTACAACTGAGAAAAACCATCTATAATAAAGTAGCTTGATGCCCCGATATGCGAATAGCACAAAACAATCCGCAGGCATCCAACTAGGATAAAATAAGAACGAGGTCTATCATGTTAACACAAAAAGTAAGCACCATCGATGAACTCCTGCAGTTCGTCAGTACGTTACGCCAAAAGCACGGCGTCCGCCTCTGGTTCCGCGGGGAAGAGAACGCGGATCTGACTCTGATCCCTTCCATCCAACGAAGCCAGAAAAGACTGGACTCCGAACGCTATATTGCCAATGATTTCTATATCCGGGCGAGACAGATCCTGGACAATCCTCCCGACAAACACAATTACGCCGGCTGGGTCTCCCTGATGCAGCACTACGGTCTGCCCACGAGAATGTTAGACTGGACTCAGTCTCCCCTGATCGCCGTATTTTTCGCCACGGAGACTTACCGGGAGACTCCAGACACCGATGCCTGCGTCTGGGTACTGACACCGGGTCTGTTGAACGAGAAGGAAGGCTTCGGCAACTGCATCTATCCCATTGATGCGGACACCACCCAGGAAATGCTGCTGCCCGCCTTCAAACACAACCACCACAATCCGGAATTGAAAAACAAGATCCTGGCTTGCAGCTCCACGGAAAACAACCTCCGCATGTACTCCCAGTACTCCAACTTCACCGTACATAACTCTCTGGAACGTCTGGAAGACATCTGCGATGAAAATATGCTGTATAAGATCATTATTCCCTCCGGGCGGAAACAATATTTTATAGAAAGCCTGCGGGTATTCGGCATCTCCGAAAGCTTCGTATATCCCGACCTGGATCATATATCGAATGATTTGAAAGATTCCTATGGAATCTGAAAATCATTTGCGATTTTGAAGGACTCCTATGGGATTTAGATTCATTAATTTAAGAAAGGAAATATACACATGAAAATCGTATTACAGCATCTGACCAAGAAATTCCCCGCCCGCGGTCCTGTCCGCGGCAGGAAGAATCGCGAGGATGTCATTGCCGTGAATGACTTCGACTTCGAGATCCCCGACGGCAAGCTGATCGGACTCTTAGGTCCCTCCGGCTGTGGCAAAAGTACTGCCCTGAATCTGATCTGCGGTCTGCTGAAACCCACCGAGGGCAAGATCTTTTTCGGCGAAGATGATGTCACCGGACTTCCGCCCGAGAACCGCGGTGTCGGCATGGTGTTCCAGAACTATGCCCTCTACCCCCACCTCACTGTGGAAAAAAACATTCAGTTCCCTTTAGAGAACCTGAAGGGTGCTGACAAGCTTTCCAAAGAAGAGATGAGTAAGCGCGTGCTGGAAGCGGCAAAGCTGGTACAGATCGATCACCTGTTAGAGCGCAAACCCAATGAGCTCTCCGGCGGTCAGCAGCAGCGTGTTGCCATCGCCAGAGCCTTAGTCAAGCTGCCTCGCGTTCTTCTTTTGGACGAGCCTCTCTCCAATCTGGATGCCAGACTCCGTCTCCAGACCAGAGAAGAGATCCGCCGGATCCAGCAGGAGACGCAGATCACCACCATCTTCGTTACCCACGATCAGGACGAAGCCATGAGCATCTCCGATATGATCGTCGTGATGAAGGACGGTATCGTACAGCAGATCGGCAAGCCCCAGAACGTATATGATGATCCCGTGAATCTGTTCGTTGCAAAGTTCCTCGGCACACCTCCCATCAATGTATTTTCCGGTGAGGTAAAAAATGAGCAGTTATATATTGGCTCCGAAGCTGTCCTGTCCACTCCCGGAGTATCGGATCAGCCCGTGCATGTCGGCATCCGCCCGGAAGGCTTCATCTTAAAAGAGGACGGACCGCTCTCCTGCGATCTGGTACGTCTGGAGGTCATGGGCCGGGATGTGAGCATTGTTTCCACCCATGAGAAGTCCCAGAACGTTACCATCCGTTCCATCATTGATGCGGACGAAGGGAAATCTCTTCCCACCGGAAAAGTGCATTTCGGCTTAAAGCCCGCAAAAGTATTCCTCTTTTGCACCGACACCGAAGAACGCATCCGTTTTTAATATTTTATCCGATTTTGCAGTCCGGCGGTATTCATGGGCTGCAGAAAGAATTGAGGTTTCTTATGGAAAAACAAAATATGAAAGCCTGGCTCTATCTATTGCCGGCATTCCTGTTTCTGGGTGCTTTTATGATCTATCCTCTTATCGACGTATTCGTGTACTCCTTTGAAGAGGGTTACAATTCTGCATCCCAGACCTTTTACGGCATAGGCATGTACAATTACTCCTATGTGCTCCACGATCCGTACTTTTTACAGGCATTGAAAAATACCTTTATTCTGGTCATCATCACCGTTCCGGTCTCCACCGGACTGGCGCTTTTGATCTCTGCCGCCTTAAGCTCCATCAAACCGCTGCGGGATCTGTTCCAGACCATATTTTTCCTGCCCTATGTGACCAATACTCTGGCGGTCGGTCTGGTCTTCATGATTCTTTTCAAAAAAACTCCTTACTCCGACGGTCTGATCAATCTACTGATCCAGTTTTTCGGCGGCAGCTCCGTGGATTTCATCGACGGACCCTACTGGGCAAAAATGTTCGTGCTGTGCTTTTACACCATCTGGATCGTTATGCCCTTTAAGATCCTGATCCTGACCAGTGCTCTCGCCAGTGTGAACCCCATGTACTACAATGCAGCAAAAGTGGACGGCACTTCCCGTTTCCGGATGTTCACCAAGATCACACTGCCCATGATCTCCCCCATGGTATTCTACCTGATCATCACCGGCTTTATCGGCGCATTCAAAGCCTACAGTGATGCCGTGGCACTCTTCGGCACGAACTTAAATGCCGCAGAGATGAATACTATCGTCGGCTACGTCTACGACATGCTCTACGGCGACAGTGGCGGATATCCTTCCTATGCTTCCGCTGCGGCGATCCTGCTGTTTGCCATCGTCCTGACCATCACCTGCATCAATCTGCTGGTCAGCAAAAAGCATGTCCACTATGTATAGGAAAGGAGGTCTTTGTGATGTCTGATATTACATCTGATTATGAAAGAATCGAGAAACGCACCCGGATTCACGGCAATATCCGCAATGGGGTCATCTACTTTTTTCTGTGTCTGTGGGCACTGATCGTACTGTTCCCCTTTTACTGGATGGTACTGACCTCCGTAAAAAGCTACGGCTCCTATAATGCGGAATATATTCCGAAATTTTTCACCCTGTCTCCCACTCTGCAGAACTACGTGGACGCTTTTACCACTGTTTCTCTGGGAAGATACCTGTGGAACACTTTGTTTTTCACTGTGGTCACCACTGCCATTATGCTGGTGGTCATCACTCTGGCGGCCTTCGCGTTTGCAAGGTTGAACTTTGCCGGAAAAGATCTGATCTTTACGTTATTTTTATCCCTGATGATGATTCCGAACGAGCTGGTGGTCATTACGAATTTCACCACTATCACGAACCTGGATCTGCGTAATACCTTCACCGGTCTGATTCTGCCTTCCGTGACCAGCGTATTTTATATCTATCTGCTGCGAGAGAATTTCGCACAGATTCCGGACGAGCTGTATTATGCCGCCAAGGTGGACGGTACTTCTGATCTGCGATATCTGCGCAAGGTCATGGTGCCCATCTGTAAGCCCACGCTGATCACCATCGTGATCCTGAAGGTTATTGAATGCTGGAACTCCTATGTGTGGCCCAGACTGATCACCGATGATCCGGATTACTATCTGGTGTCCAACGGTATCCAGGAGATCCGTGAGAATGGTTTCGGCAGAGAGAATATCCCCGCCATGATGGCTGCGGTGGTCGTGATCTCCGTTCCTCTGGTGGTGTTGTTCCTCGTATTCCGTAAAAAAGTCATGGCAGGCGTTGCCAGAGGAGGTACCAAAGGATGAGTCGATTTAGCAAAAATCTGGCACTCTTATGTGCCCTGGGCGGGCTGTCCCTGTCTCTGACCGGCTGCCATGGTTCCAAGGGGCTGCCGGAATTCACCGTTCCGGAGGAATTCGATACTTCCAGGAACTATGAGATCACCTTCTGGGCGAAAAACGATACCAACAAGACCCAGACGGAAATCTACAAAAAAGCCATTGCAGATTTTGAAGCCCTGTATCCCAATATCACGGTGAACCTGAATCTATACACGGATTACGGCAAAATTTACAACGATGTCATTACCAATATTTCCACCAATACGACACCCAATGTCTGCATCACCTACCCGGATCACATTGCCACCTACCTCACCGGACAGAATACCGTAGTTCCTCTGGATGACCTGTTTGCCAATGAGAAATACGGTCTGGGCGGCACGGAGCTTGCCTATGACGGTCCTGCCAGAGAAGAAGTCATTCCCCAGTTTCTGAATGAATGCTCCATCGACGGTCATTACTATGCCGTACCCTACATGCGTTCCACCGAAGCCTGCTACGTGAATAAGACCTACGTGGAAAATCTTGGATATACTCTGCCGGATGTACTGACCTGGGACTTCATCTGGGAAGTATCCGAGGCTGCCACCGCCCAGAATGCGGACGGCACCTATGTGGTCAATGGGCAGAATGTACTGATCCCGTTTATCTATAAGTCCACCGATAACATGATGATCCAGATGTTAAAGCAAAAGAACGCGGGATATTCCACAGCCGACGGCAGCATTGAACTTTTCAACGATACCACCACGGATCTCCTGTATGGTATTGCCGGACATGTAAAGAGCGGTGCCTTTTCCACCTTCAAGATCTCCGGTTATCCTGCGAACTTCCTGAATGCCGGGCAATGTATTTTCGCCATTGATTCTACTGCCGGAGCCACCTGGATGGGTACGGATGCCCCACTGTCGGATATCAGCGAAGACTCTCTGGTGCAGTTTGAGACCGCCGTACGGATGATTCCCCAGTTTGACCCGGAGCATCCCAAAATGATCTCTCAGGGTCCTTCCGTCTGCGTCTTCAATAAATCGGACTCTCAGGAAGTACTGGCATCCTGGCTGTTTGCCCAGTATCTGCTCACCAACGATGTGCAGATCGCTTATGCCGAGACAGAAGGCTATGTACCTGTAACCTCTAAGGCACAAAACTCCGCAGAATATCAGGATTATCTGTCCGAATGCGGTGCGGATAACGGTACACATTATGCAGTGAAGATTGAAGCTTCCAAACTACTTTTGGATCATGTGGACAATACTTTTGTCACACCGGTATTTAACGGTTCCGCATCCTTACGTGATGCTTCCGGACAGTTGATTGAAAACGTAGTGAAGTCCACCCGCAGAAAAGAGACTGTGGATGATGCCTACATGCAAAAGCTTTACAGTGATGTGGAGAGCCTGTACCGTCTCGGCCAGGGAAGTGACGCCTCCTTCGGCAAAAAGGAACTTGGTGCCATGCCCCGGACTTCCGTGATCCTGTTAAGCACACTTGCAGTCACCTGGATTCTGATTCTCCTGTATGTAGGGCGAGAATATTTAAAAAACAGAAAAAAGTAATTTTTCAGCCCCATTCGTAAGATAGCTTCTGATGGTATTTCTCCTGCGGATGGGGCTCTTTTTGCAAAAAGCCTTGATTTATCTTGTGTTTCGGGTATAATGGAACTGTTCGGTGTCTGAGCGCACCGGATAAATTGAGGAGATGTCTGTGTATCTGCACAGACCCATATGCGCCACAAAGCGCAGGAATGGAGGATTATTATGAAAAAGAAGACACTTGCATTAACCATGGCTATGGCTTTGGTTCTGTCTCTCGCTGCATGTGGAAACAGCAATGCAGACGTTGCTGCTGAATCTACCGCTGCTGCCACCACTGAGGCTGCTACCGAAGCTGCTACTACCGAAGCTTCTACCGAGGCTGCTGAAGCTGTTGCTGATGAGAAGTCCGAGGGTGTTATGACCTATGAAGAGTACATGGCTGCTGATCTCGATTCCGAAGTTGTGATCGAGGCTTATGTTCAGGCTAAACAGTCCTGGTGGGAAGACAAGGCTACCCTGTACACCCAGGATCAGGACGGTGCTTACTTCATTTATAATGCCGCATGTTCCGAAGAGGATTATGCAAAGCTGGTACCCGGTACCAAGATCAAAGTAACCGGTTATAAGACCGAGTGGTCCGGTGAAGTAGAGATCGCTGAAGGTGCTACCTTCGAGATCGAAGAGGGCAGCTACATTGCTCCCGTTACCGATGTGACCGATCTGTTAGGTACCGATGATCTGATCAACTACCAGAACCAGTTCGTAGCTTTCAAGGGTATGACTGTAGAAGCCAGCCAGGATGCCACCGACAATGACGTTGCTTTCCTGTACAACTGGGACGGTTCCGGCGAAGACGGTAACGACCTGTACTTCAACGTATCTCTGAATGGTCAGACCTATACCTTCACCGTTGAGTCTTATCTGTGCGACAACACCACCGATGTTTACAATGCTGTAAAGAACTTAAAGATCGGTGACACTGTTGATATGGAAGGCTTCCTGTACTGGTACGAAGGTGTGAACCCTCACATCACTTCCGTAACTGTGAAGTAATTTCATCTGGTGAAAATCTTATTAAAATAAAAGAGTTGTCCTCATTATGAGGGCAGCTCTCAGACTGTAGACAAAGCTCCTTCCTGTGAAGGAGCTTTTC
>ULTP01068869.1_pt1 | contig 10329 bp, 4 predicted proteins | sample 1957721 | NCBI WGS metagenome assembly ULTP01 (sample SAMEA4835737, study PRJEB28245) | human gut metagenome | biome: gut microbiome; material: fecal sample | place: Denmark | collected 2008 | reverse complement strand
CCAATGTCGGCCGCTATAAGTTCAACAAAAAGCTCGGCCTGCGCAGCCGCATCGCCGGCCATATGCTGGCCGCTCCGGTCGTCGACCCGATGACCGGCGAGATCATCGCCGAGGCGGGCGAGGTGCTCACGCGCGAGCGCGCCGAGGAGATCGCCGAGGCCGGCGTCAACGACGTCTATCTGGACGTGGACGGCAAGTCCATCCGCGTGTTCGGCAACGGCATGGTCGACATGAAGCACTATGTCGACTTTGACCCTGCCGAGCTCGGCATCAAGGAGCTCGTGCGCGGCATCATCCTGCGCCAGCTCATGGAGCAGTACGAGGGCGACGCGCTCAAGGAGGCCATCGAGGAGAACATCGACCTGCTCATTCCGAAGCACATCATCGCCGACGATATGTTCGCGTCCGTCAACTATCTGTGCTGCCTGGCGCACGGCATCGGCGAGCCGGATGACATCGACCACCTCGGCAACCGCCGCGTGCGCAGCGTGGGCGAGCTGCTGCAGAATCAGTTCCGCATCGGCTTCAGCCGCATGGAGCGCGTGATCCGCGAGCGCATGACGCTGCAGGATCTCGACGTGGTCACCCCGCAGTCGCTCATCAACATCCGTCCCGTGACGGCCTCCATCAAGGAGTTTTTCGGCAGCAGCCCGCTGTCCCAGTTCATGGACCAGACCAACCCGCTGGCAGAGCTGACGCACAAGCGCCGCATCTCCGCACTCGGCCCCGGCGGCCTGTCGCGTGAGCGCGCGAGCTTCGACGTGCGTGACGTGCACTACAGCCACTACGGCCGTATGTGCCCGATCGAGACGCCGGAAGGTCCGAACATCGGTCTGATCAGCTACCTCGCGTCCTACGCCCGCGTGAACGAGTACGGCTTCCTTGTGACGCCGTTCCGCCGCGTGGAAAAGGGCACCTGCCGTGTGACCGACGATGTCGAGTACATGACGGCGGACGTCGAGGACCGCTACATCGTCGCGCAGGCGAGCGAGCCTGTCGATGAAAACGGCTGCCTCATCAACGACCGTATCACCTGCCGCCACCGCGACGAGATCGTCGAGGTCGACCGCGACCGCGTCGACTATATCGACATCTCCCCGCGCATGATGGTCTCCATCGCAACGGCCATGATCCCGTTCCTGGAAAACGACGACGCGAACCGTGCCCTCATGGGCGCGAACATGCAGCGTCAGGCCGTGCCGCTGATGGTCACGCAGGCGCCGATCGTCGCTACCGGCATCGAGCACAAGCTGTGCGTGGACTCCGGCGTGGTCGTGCTCGCCGAGGGCGATGGCGTTGTGCTGGCCGTGTCGGCCGACAACGTCAAGGTGCGCTACGACAGCGGCGAGATCAAGGACTACAAGCTCATCAAGTTTGCCCGCTCCAACCAGGGCACGTGCATCAACCAGCGCCCGATCGTCGCCGTCGGCGACCGCCTGAGCGAGGGCGACGTCATTGCCGACGGTCCGGCCACCTCGCAGGGCGAGATCGCGCTCGGCAAGAACCTGCTGGTCGGCTTCATGACCTGGGAAGGCTACAACTACGAGGACGCCGTTCTCATCAACGAGCGTCTGGTCATGGAGGACGTCTACACCTCCATTCATATTGAAGAGTTCGAGTGCGACGCGCGCGACACGAAGCTCGGCCCCGAGGAGATCACCCGTGACATCCCCGGCGTCGGCGACGATGCGCTCAAGTATCTCGACGACCGCGGCATCATCTGCGTCGGCGCAGAGGTGCGCAGCGGTGATATTCTGGTCGGCAAGGTCACGCCGAAGGGCGAGACCGATCTGACCGCCGAGGAGCGCCTGCTGCGCGCCATCTTCGGCGAAAAGGCGAGAGAAGTCCGCGACACCTCGCTCAAGGTCCCGCACGGCGAGGCCGGCATCGTGGTCGACGTCAAGCGCTTCACCCGCGAAAACGGCGATGAGATGTCCCCGGGTGTCAACGAGGTCGTGCGCGTGTACATCGCGCAGAAGCGTAAGATCTCCGTCGGCGACAAGATGGCAGGCCGCCACGGCAACAAGGGCGTCGTGTCCCGCATTCTCCCGCGTGAGGATATGCCGTACCTGCCGGACGGCACGCCGCTCGACATCGTGCTCAACCCGCTGGGCGTGCCTTCCCGTATGAACATCGGTCAGATGCTCGAGGTGCACCTCGGCTATGCGGCGCAGGCGCTCGGCTGGAAGGTCGCTACGCCGGTCTTCAACGGCGCGAACGAGGAAACAATCCGCGAGACGCTCGTCAAGGCCGGCCTGCGTGAGGACGGCAAGAGCGAGCTCTATGACGGCCGCACCGGTCAGAAATTCGATAACGACGTCACGGTCGGCTGGGTCTACTTCCTCAAGCTCCACCACCTCGTCGATGATAAGATCCACGCCCGCAGCACCGGCCCGTACAGCCTCGTCACGCAGCAGCCGCTCGGCGGCAAGGCGCAGTTCGGCGGCCAGCGCTTCGGCGAAATGGAAGTCTGGGCGCTCGAGGCCTACGGCGCGGCTTACACCCTGCAGGAGATCCTGACGGTGAAGTCCGACGACGTGACCGGCCGTGTGCGCACGTACGAAGCCATCGTCAAGGGCGAGAACATCCCGCAGCCGGGCGTGCCCGAGTCGTTCAAGGTGCTCATCAAGGAGCTGCAGTCCCTGTGCCTGGATGTGCGCATCCTCGACGAGAACGGCGACGAGATCGAGCTCAAGGACGACGAGGATGATTTCATCCCCGGTATGCGTGACGAGATGTCCTACAAGTCCGACGATGACGAGATCACCGGCAGCGGCTTCACGATCGAGGACGTGCCGGTCGATGAGGACGACCTCGGCGCATTTGCTGCCGATGACGGTGACGACTACACGGACGATGCTGATAAGGAGGAGGAATAAAACATGAGCTACACCCCGTTTGATGCAATTCAGATCGGCATTGCCTCCCCTGAGATGATCCTTTCCTGGTCCTCCGGCGAAGTGAAAAAGCCGGAGACCATCAACTACCGCACGCTCAAGCCCGAGCGTGACGGCCTGTTCTGCGAGCGTATTTTCGGACCCACGAAGGACTGGGAATGCCACTGCGGAAAGTATAAGAAGATCCGCTATAAGGGCAAGATCTGCGACCGCTGCGGCGTGGAAGTCACGCGCGCAAAGGTCCGCCGCGAGCGCATGGGTCACATCGAGCTGGCCGCGCCCGTGAGCCACATCTGGTACTTCAAGGGCATCCCGTCGCGCATGGGTCTGATCCTCGATCTGACCCCGCGCATTCTGGAAAAGGTGCTGTACTTCGGTGCGTACATCGTCACCGACCCCGGCATGACGCCGCTGCAGCGCTGCCAGATCCTGTCCGAAAAAGAGTACCGCGATATGCGCGAGAAGTATGAGGACGATTTTGAGGCCGGCATGGGTGCAGAGGCCATCAAGAAGCTCCTGCAGCAGATCGACTGCGCCAAGCTCTCCGAGCAGCTGCGCGCCGAGCTTGAGGAGGCCAGCGGCCAGAAGAAGGCCAAGATCGTCAAGCGTCTGGAGGTCGTCGAGGCCTTCCACCGCAGCGGCAACCGCCCTGAGTGGATGATCATTGACGTGCTGCCGGTCATCCCGCCTGAGATCCGCCCCATGGTGCAGCTCGACGGCGGCCGCTTTGCCACGTCCGACCTCAATGACCTGTACCGCCGCGTCATCAACCGCAACAACCGTCTCAAGCGCCTCATGCAGCTCAACGCGCCGGACATCATCGTCCGCAACGAGAAGCGTATGCTGCAGGAAGCCGTTGACGCCCTGATCGACAACGGCCGCCGCGGCCGCGCCGTCACCGGTGCGAACAACCGCGCGCTCAAGTCCCTTTCCGACATGCTCAAGGGCAAGCAGGGCCGCTTCCGCCAGAACCTGCTCGGCAAGCGTGTCGACTACTCCGGCCGAAGCGTTATCGTCGTCGGCCCGGATCTGAAGCTCTATCAGTGCGGCGTGCCGAAGGAAATGGCCATTGAGCTCTTCCGCCCGTTCGTCATGAAAAAGCTCGTCGAGGACGGCGTTGCCAACAACATCAAGTCTGCCAAGAAGATGGTCGACAAGCAGCGTACCGAGGTCTGGGACGCGCTCGAGGTCGTCATCAAGGATCACCCGGTCATGCTCAACCGTGCGCCGACGCTCCACCGTCTGGGCATTCAGGCGTTCGAGCCCGTGCTTGTCGAGGGCCGTGCGCTCAAGCTGCACCCCCTGTGTTGCACCGCGTTCAACGCCGACTTTGACGGCGACCAGATGGCGATCCACGTCCCGCTGTCTGCGGAGGCGCAGGCTGAGGCGCGTATCCTCATGCTCTCGGCAAACAACCTCCTCCGTCCGCAGGACGGCCACCCCGTCACCGTGCCGACGCAGGACATGATCCTCGGCGCGTATTACCTGACCTACGTCCGCCTCGGCAAGGCCGAGAAGGGCGCCGAGCAGGTGTTCGTGACCGATGCCGGCGACACCGATCTGCCGGTGAATGAGATCGTGGATGCCGACGACTTTGTCGCCGCGCACAAGCAGGCTGAGGCCGACGGCAAGACGCCGCCGAGCTACAAGCCGCTCAAGGTGTACCGCGATCCGAACGAGGCCATCATGGCCTATAACTACGGCGATGTCGGCCTGCACGCGCCGATCCTTGTGCGCGTTGCGCGCGAGGTCGACGGTGAGCTGCTGCACCGCACGATCGAGACGACCGTCGGCCGCATCATCTACAACGAGCCCATCCCGCAGGATCTCGGCTATGTTGACCGCACCGATCCCGAGCACATGTTCGATCTTGAGGTCAGCTTCAAGGTCGGCAAGAAGCAGCTCGGCAAGATCATTGACCGCTGCATCGAGAAGCACGGCTTCACCGTTGCGACCGAGGTGCTCGATAACGTCAAGGCCCTTGGCTACAAGTACTCCACCATCGGCGCCATCACGATCTCCATCGCGGACATGACCGTCCCGGACGAGAAGAAGACCCTCATCGCCGCCACGGAGAAGAAAGTCATCAGCATTGAAAAGCAGTATAAACGCGGCTTCATTACGGAAGACGAGCGCTACCGTCTGGCCGTGTCCGAGTGGGAAAAGACCACCAAGGACGTCACCACGGCGCTGCAGGACTGCCTCGATGAGTTCAACCCGATCTATATGATGGCGGACTCCGGCGCCCGTGGTTCCATGGCGCAGATCCGTCAGCTTGCCGGTATGCGCGGCCTGATCGCGAATACCGCCGGTAAGACCATCGAGATCCCGATCAAGGCGAACTACCGCGAAGGTCTGTCCGTCCTCGAGTACTTCATCTCGTCCCGAGGCGCTCGTAAGGGCCTGGCCGATACCGCACTGCGTACCGCAGACTCCGGTTACCTGACCCGTCGTCTGGTCGACGTTTCGCAGGATGTCATCATCCGCGAGCCCGACTGCGGCACGACCGACGGCATCATGGCGCGCGCCGTGTTTGACAAGGGACAGGAAGTCCAGAGCCTTGGCGAGAGCATCCACGGCCGCTACCCGGCTGAGCCTGTTGTATCGCCCAAGACCGGTGAGGTGCTCTTCGACACCGACCATATGCTCATGCCCGATGATGCCAAGGTGCTCGCCGAGCACGGCATTGAGGAAGTCAAGATCCGCAGCGTCATGACCTGCGAGGCGCGCAGCGGTGTCTGCGCCAAGTGCTATGGTATCAACCTGGCCATCGGCCAGCCGGTCAACGCCGGAGAGGCGGTCGGCGTCATCGCCGCCCAGTCCATCGGTGAGCCGGGCACGCAGCTGACCATGCGTACGTTCCACACCGGCGGCGTCGCCGGCGACGATATCACGCAGGGCCTTCCCCGCGTCGAGGAGCTGTTCGAGGCGCGCAAGCCGAAGAAGATGGCGACCCTCGCCGAGATCCCCGGCATCGTCACCATCGAGGAGACGAAAAAGACGTCTATCTATGCCGTCACGATCACGAACCCGGTCGATGGTGAGACCGTCACTTACAACCTGCCGTACTCTGCCGGCATCCTGGTTGCCAACGGCGACACGGTCACCAAGGGCCAGCCGCTCTCGGGCGGTGCGTACAGCCCGCACGACGTGCTGCGCATCTGCGGCGTGGACGCCTGCCAGCAGTATATCATTCAGGAAGTCCAGAAGGTCTACCGTCAGCAGGGCGTTGACATCAACGATAAGCACATCGAGATCATCGTCCGCCAGATGATGCGCAAGGTCCGCATCGACGATTCCGGCAGCACGGATCTGCTGTCCGGCGCTGTCGTGGATCTGCATGAGTTCCGTGCGGCCAACCGCGCCATCGCCGAGCGCATCGCGGCAGGGGAGACCGACCTCGTGCCCGCCACGGCCGAGCACGTGCTCATGGGCATCACCAAGGCCTCGCTCGCGACCGAGAGCTTCCTGTCGGCGGCCTCCTTCCAGGAGACGACGAAGGTGCTCACCGATGCTGCCATCAAGGGCAAGATCGACCATCTGGTCGGCCTGAAGGAGAACGTCATCATCGGCAAGCTCATCCCCGCCGGCAGCGGCCTTGCCTGCTACCGCAACTTTGAGACGAATGAGGAGCCGATCGCTCCCGCTGAGCCCGAGGACGACGGCGTGGATCTGTCCGATCTCGCCAACATCTCCAACGCGCTCTGATCGCCGAATACCAATTGTTTCACCGGGATATGCTCACATATCCCGGTGAAATTTTCACTTTCGACTTGAATAAAAATACTTGACGAATCTTGTGCAATATGCTAAAATCCTATTTTGCGTGGGCGTGCGCCCACCGCTTTGTCGCGCCTGTGTAAAAAGCACAAAAAGCCCGGAGTTTTCCGAAATAATTCCGGCAGAATCACGGTTTATCCGGTGCTGCTTTTTGGCATCGTATAAATAAATCATTTTTCGAGGAAAGGAGGAAAACCATGCCTACTTTTAACCAGTTGGTGAGAAAGGGCAGAGAAAAGGCTACCTACAAGTCTGCGTCTCCCGCCATGCAGAAGGGTCTCAACACCCTGAAGAACCGCGAGACCGATCTGAGCGCTCCTCAGAAGAGAGGCGTCTGCACTGCCGTGCGTACCTCTACCCCCAAGAAGCCGAACTCCGCGCTTCGTAAGATCGCCCGTGTGCGTCTGACCAACGGCTACGAGGTAACCGCCTACATCCCGGGCATCGGTCACAACCTGCAGGAGCATAGCGTCGTTATGATCCGCGGCGGCCGTGTCAAGGATCTCCCCGGCGTTCGTTACCACATCATCCGCGGCACCCTCGATACGCAGGGCGTTTCCGGACGTATGCAGGCCCGTTCCAAGTACGGTGCCAAGCGGCCGAAGGCAGGAAAGAAGTAAGTTCCAACAGCATTTTTTGCCCTGTTGTTAACTGATATATATTATCGTTGACCTCGGGGCGCAGACGGAGATGCGCTGCATCTTCGAGTACCTGTGAAGTCATTTTTTAATGAAGGAGGGAAGTATAGTGCCCAGAAGAGGTAACGTTCCCAAAAGAGAAGTTTTGCCGGATCCGATGTACAACAGCGTTCTGGTGACGAAGCTCGTCAACAGCGTGATGCTCGACGGCAAAAAGGGTGTTGCTCAGAAGGTCGTGTACGATGCTTTTGACATCATCAAGGAAAAGACCGGCAAGGAACCGCTTGACGCGTTTACCGAAGCCCTGAACAACATCATGCCGAGCCTCGAAGTCAAGGCCCGCCGCGTCGGCGGCGCGACCTACCAGGTTCCTATGGAAGTGCGTCCTGAGAGACGCCAGACGCTCGGCCTGCGCTGGCTGACCGGCTATGCCCGCAAGCGCAGTGAAAAGACCATGAAGGAGCGCCTCGCAGGCGAGATCATGGATGCCTGCAACAACACCGGCGCTGCTGTGAAGAAGCGCGAAGACACGCACAAGATGGCCGAGTCCAACAAGGCGTTCGCACACTTCCGCTGGTAATCTTCCGACTAGGAGCTATCAATTATGCCCAGACAATATTCCCTTGAAAACACAAGAAACATTGGCATCATGGCGCACATCGACGCCGGTAAGACGACCACGACGGAACGCATTCTGTTCTACACGGGCGTCAACCACAAGCTCGGTGAGACCCATGAAGGCACCGCCACCATGGACTGGATGGCGCAGGAGCAGGAGCGCGGCATCACGATCACGAGCGCTGCGACCACTTGCTTCTGGAAGGGCAACCGCATCAACATCATCGACACTCCGGGCCACGTCGACTTCACCGTTGAGGTCGAGCGCAGCCTGCGCGTGCTCGATGGCTGTGTGACGGTCCTCTGTGCCAAGGGCGGCGTTGAGCCGCAGTCCGAGACGGTCTGGAGACAGGCTGACCATTACAATGTTCCCCGCATGATCTACATCAACAAGATGGACATCATGGGCGCGAACTTCTACAACGTTGTGGACATGGTGCATGATCGCCTGCGCTGCAATGCTGTTCCGATCCAGCTGCCGATCGGCGCTGAGGCAGATTTCCGCGGCATCATCGACCTGATCGATATGAAGGCGGACGTCTACTACGACGATCTCGGCAAGGATATGCGCGTCGAGGAGATCCCCGAGGATATGCGCGACGAGGCTGAAGAGTACCGCACGCAGCTGATTGAGGCGGTCGCCGATTTCGACGACGAGATCATGGAGCTGTATCTGGAGGGTGAGCAGGTGCCCACCGAAAAGATCAGAGCGGCCATTCGCAAGGCCACGACGCAGGTCAAGTTCGTCCCGATCGTGTGCGGCACGTCCTATAAGAATAAGGGTGTGCAGAAGCTGCTGGACGCCATCGTCGATTATATGCCGTCCCCGCTGGACATCCCGCCGATCACCGGCACCGTGCCCAAGACGGACGAGGTCGAGCACCGCGCCGCGGACGATTCCGCGCCGTTCTCCGCTCTGGCCTTCAAGATCATGACCGACCCCTACGTCGGCCGTCTGGCGTTCTTCCGTGTCTATTCCGGCACGATCGAAGCCGGCAAATCCGTCCTGAACTCCACGAAGGGCCAGCGTGAGCGTCTGGGCCGCATCCTTTTGATGCACGCCAACCACCGCGAGGATATCACGCAGGTCTATTCCGGTGACATCGCGGCGGCGGTCGGCCTGAAGAACACCACGACCGGCGACACGCTCTGCGACGAGAAGAACCCGATCGTTCTCGAGTCGATGGAGTTCCCGGAGCCGGTTATCCGCGTAGCTATCGAGCCCAAGACCAAGGCCGGACAGGAGAAGATGGACATCGCTCTGGCGAAGCTCGCCGAGGAGGATCCCACCTTCAAAGCCTACACGGACGAGGAGACGGGTCAGACCATTATCGCCGGCATGGGCGAGCTCCATCTGGAGATCATCGTCGATCGCCTTCTGCGCGAGTTCCGCGTCGAGGCGAATGTCGGCAGACCTCAGGTTTCCTATAAGGAGACCATCACCAAGGCCGCTACGGTGGACACGCGCTACGCGCGCCAGACCGGCGGCAAAGGCCAGTTTGCACACGTCAAGCTCACGATCGAGCCCAACGAGCCCGGCAAGGGTTACGAGTTCGTCAACGCGATCACCGGCGGTGCAATCCCGAAAGAGTTTATCCCCTGTGTGGATCAGGGCATCCAGGGCGCGATGCAGGCCGGCGTGCTTGCGGGCTATGAGGTCGTGGACGTGAAGGTCACGCTCATCGACGGCTCGTATCACGAGGTCGACTCGTCCGAGATGGCGTTTAAGATCTGCGGCAGTATGGCATTCAAGGAAGCCTGCCAGAAGGCGGGCCCCACGCTCCTCGAGCCCATCATGAAGGTCGTCGTTACGGCGCCGGAAAGCTACATGGGCGATGTCATGGGCGATATCAATGCCCGCCGCGGACAGATCGCCGGTACGGACATCCGCAACGGTGCGGCGATCGTCACTGCAAACGTGCCGCTGGCATCCATGTTCGGCTACGCGACCGACCTGCGCAGCAAGACGCAGGGCCGTGCAACCTACAGCATGGAGCCCAGTCATTTCGTAGAGCTGCCGAAGTCTCTTCAGGAGAAGATCATCCACGGCGGCAACTGACCTGCGCAACCGGCACAATGTGCCTTATAAGAAGTAAGTCACAACATTATTTTAGAATTAGGAGGATATTCTAATGGCAAAGCAGATGTTCAATAGAAGCAAGCCCCATGTCAATATCGGCACCATCGGCCATATCGACCACGGCAAGACCACCCTGACCGCTGCGATCACGAAGGTTCTGTCCCTGTCCGACCCGAACAGCGCCGAGTTCGCCGCCTACGACCAGATCGATAAGGCTCCGGAGGAGAAGGCTCGTGGTATCACGATCAACACCGCTCACGTTGAGTACCAGACCGACGACCGCATTGGTCCCGACGGCACCGAGATCAAGGGCCGC
>ULTP01029576.1_pt1 | contig 10339 bp, 10 predicted proteins | sample 1957721 | NCBI WGS metagenome assembly ULTP01 (sample SAMEA4835737, study PRJEB28245) | human gut metagenome | biome: gut microbiome; material: fecal sample | place: Denmark | collected 2008 | reverse complement strand
GAATCTTTTTTCGAATATGTACCATTGTTTGTATAAGTCGCACTTGCCCGGTTCGCAGCATTTAATATACCAGCTGCTTTCTGGGCTGTTTTGCCTGCAAAGGAATTGTAACCTGTAAAAACCGTTTTTAATGAACTGATATCTGCTTTCTTCAATTCATCTTCATCCAGCTCCAGCTTATTCCCCTTTCCTATGGTAATACCTATTTTAGAAAGTAAATGACTGGTTTTGTCTGTCATGCCTGTCATCCATGAAGCATTTCTAAGGACATCTTTTGTATTGGATTCTCCTGCCTCCTTAACAACATCATTATAATCATCAATAAAAGACTTCACTTTTTTGGTAATTGCATCCCAGTCATAATCCTCTACCTCTGTTTCTTCCCCCGTCTTTTCATCCTTCTTTTTTATTTTCTTTTTTCCCCAGAGTGACGCATCGTTTAGTGCATCTGCTGATTTTTTCAGGGAATCCGCACTTGTTTTCATCAGTATAAGCTTCTGTGAAGTATCGCCTTTACCCGATAATTTTTCTGCATCCTGCTTTGCATAATATGCTTTCATAAGTTTTCCATAGCTTCCGTTTTTAATCGCAGCATAATCAGAAAGCATATTGGTGTTTCCTACGGATGAACTGTCGGAAGTTCCTCCAAATAATGCGGAATAATCTACATTGCTGTTATACTTACTTGTGTAATCACTAAAACTCTTAATCTCTGACATAATACCATTCTCCTTTACCAACTATAAACGAATATCAATCGGTGTATACACTGCCTGCTGTGTTGCATTCTGTGCATTTTCCAGAGTCGGTGTTTCTACTGTCACCTGTGTTTCCCCTTTGATATCCGTATTCTTTACGCTGTCTGTCTCCTCTGCCGCAACCCCCGCAGATTCCTGTGTTTTCTCGGATTTATCAGTATTGTTCTTTGTTGCAGTGTCTTCTATATTGCTGTTCTCCGCTTTTGCAACTTCTTCTACTGATTTATTTGCATCTGCAAGTGTAGACATCTGTGCTGCTGTCGCCGACTGTGCCTTTGCCTGCAGCTCTGCCAGTTCTTCTTCCTTCTTCTCAGTATTTCCTTTTCCGGCATCCTGTTTGATTTCAGATTCAAGCACACTGGCACGTCCCTGTATCTGTGTTGCCATACTTCCCTGCACCTTTGCCTGTTTCATGGAAGAATCTGCGGAAATCATCTCCTGCATACTTGCCTGTGACAATCCGGTGTCTTTCTTTTTAGAAGTTTTACTTGTTCCAGCCACCATATCATCCATAGATGACGAATTTTTACTCTGCTGCTTACTTCTCTGCTCGATCTGGTGCTGTCTTAACTGCTGATTGAGATTGTTAATCTCCTGCTGTATCTCCTGACGCTTTTTCATCTTATCCTCTAATGGCATTTCTTCATTCGATGATAAATCCTGTAGCTTCTGCTGTGCATTTGCAATCTGATTCTGAATATTTTTACTTACAGAATCATTCCCCTGTCTCATTCCCATTGTTCCTGTCTGCGTATTTGTCCCACTAAATCCATTGATTCTCATTTTAATCCTCCTTGTTTTGCGAGGCAAAATCCGAACCCTTTGGTGAGGAGAGGATTTAGCCTCCTTGAGCTTAAATTCTGAAATCCGTTTCCTTAAAAACCTGTACAACATGATTTCTCTTTACTGATTCTTTCGGCATATCTTTCTTTACAATAAACAGCGATGTTGTGAACCGCCCTTTTTTTGTTGTGAAGCAAATAAAAAAGCACTAAATATTCTGATGTTTCACAGATTACTCAGTGCTTTTTGTCCTTATTCTACCTGTAACATAATACTTAGAACCACTTCCTGATTCTCCTGCTCTAAAGATATATCTCCCATATACATCCTTGCAACCCTCCGGATATTATGCAGTCCAATTCCATGCTCCTTCCCGGATTTCGTTGTTTCCGGCAGGTCACTGTCCTTATAATTTAACTCTCCCTCATATCTGTTCTTTATGGTTATCATAAAAATACTGTTTTTCCGAAAAGAAGAGAGACTGATATAAGGATTTTCTCCACTTACATTTTCCATACAGTTATCCAGTGCATTGTTTAAGATCACGCTTAAATCAAATGCATTTAATTTCGTATCCCCCGGATAATGAAAATCTGATATAAAACGAATCTGCTTTTCCTTTGCTTCTCTTAACTTTTCCATCAGAATCACATCAATGACAGGACTCCCCGTTTTTATCTCGGGAGATATTTCATTCCACTCCTTTTTCAAATGCTCCATATATTCTGCTGCATCATCCATATGATTCTCTGCCACAAGATGTTCCAGCATCTGTATATGATTCCCCATGTCATGACGCAGGCTGCGGATATCCTGATACAGCTTTTCCACTTCCCCGATATGCTTTTTCATGTCACTGACCTGATTTAATATCAGCTCCTGCCCTGTCTGTTCTTCCTGTGCCACCTTCCAGTTTTGAAACATCGTAGTCATAACAAGAATTGCTATGATAGAGATAAAATAATGCACGAAGCTTAAAGCTCCATAAAATCCATAGGTATCTGTCAGGCTCTTTCCTGTATCTTTTTCATAAATATTCAGATAATATTGTAGAATGCCATACCCTGTAACTCCCACGAGAGAAGGTATGATAAGCATTACCAGCTCTTTAACGCTCATTTCATCATTTTTGTATACATATGCTTTATTGATCAGACCGATTGCGACTGCAAGGAAAACGATACAAAGCACAATATCCAGAATTCTCGTTCCAGCATAAAGTACATATTGCAGCCATTGTCTTCCTGCAATCGTATTCCCAAAAACCAGAGCTTTTGTGATAAAATCATCCATTCTGCCTGCCATTGCAACCGCAAGCCAACGGATAGAAAAAAATGTCACTGCAAGAAATATTTTCTGATAAATGTTTCTTCTGTCCTGTACATACATCACAAGAAATGCAGCCACAACTCCCAGCATATATGCAGAAAAATTGCCAATCTGCTGCGGTATCAGATACAGCACAGACATAATTCCAATATAAACAATACTGACCAGAGAAGCTTCCCTTTTCTTTTTCATATATGGATATACAAAAACACCAAAACAGATTCCTGTAATAATCAAAATTGCAATAACAGAAAACTTCGATGTGATCATCCAACATTTTTCCACTAAACTCATCTGACTTCATTTCCTTTCCTCTGGTTATACTTCAGATATTGCTTCACAAACTCCGGATAATTCTTTTTTGCAATCAATGCAGTTCCATTTTTCATAGTTACACAAGTTGCATCATATTTTTCTACATATTTAAAATGTACAAGATAGGCTCTGTGTGTTCGGAAAAATTCTGTTCCTGCCATATCACTTAATTCCTGTAATTTACCATAGTATTCAATATCCGTACTTCGTGTATGGATAATAACTTTCCGGTTATACACCTCGGCATACACAATATCACGCAGAAAAATTTTTATATGACTTCCGGCTGTCTGTACCATGATATATTTTTCGTCTTTTTCAAGTCTGGAACCCCTTTTTATGTTATGAACTGCCTTTGTCACAACCTCTTTAAATTTCTCATCGGAAAATGGCTTAACCAGATAATGAAATGCTCCGACATCAAATGCCTGAAAAACATACGCCTCTGCTGCTGTCACAAAAATGAGTATCATATCCTCATTGTCCTGACGAAGCACCTTTGCCGTTTCCATCCCATCCATTCCCGGCATCTGAATATCTAGAAAAAGAATATCCGGCTTACTGCCACTTGCGATCAGTTCATCACCCGATAAATATTTATCTATAACCGCATCTGGCAATAACTTTTTTATCTTTTTCTCCAGTATCTGAACCATAGATACTTCATCATCGCAGATAGCTATTTGCATATTGTCACTTCCTTGCTTACATATATTTATAGCTATTATATCGGATAAGTTCTTGCAATATCTATCTGGAATGTTGTGAAATGACCTTTTTTTGTTGTGAAAAGGGACTGTCGCTTTAACGATTGAAAATCGTTGAGGCGACAGCCCCTCCAATTACTTTTAACTTTCCAGCTTAGTATTCATCTTCCAAAGCTTTCCATGCCACTCTGTTTCCTTCCACATAGCGGTTTTCTGACTGATTTACCTCAACCCATGGCTGTGGCGAATGAATGATCATCATGACCAGATAATCCAGACCCATTTTTTCCAAAGTCTCATCAATACTCTTGGCTGCCGACTCACAGGTCTTATGCTCCGCAGCGACCTTCGATACGACAAAAAGCTGCTCTCTCGGCACACCACAGGTTCTGACACCTTCACCGACACCGCGCTCATTACCGTAAGCCTGCGCTGTATCAATATGACGGTAGCCCGTTGCAACAGCAGCCCTAACTGCATCTGCCGCGTCCGCATCATCAATAAACCATGTTCCAAGTCCAAGCTTTGGTATCTCCACACCGTTGTTCAATGTATAATTTTTGCTCAAAACACTCATCAGTTCTTACCTAAACTTTTCAATTAATCTTCTTTCCATACTTCCTTAGCCATGTTGAATACAGCCCATGCCTTTGGCCATCCCGCATAAAATGCTACATGAGTGATAACAGCAGCAATCTCCTTTGCTGTAACTCCGTTATTCTTAGCATTTTCAAGATGATACTTAAGTGATGAATCTGTCACGCCTGATGACATCAGCGCAACTACTGTGATTATGCATCTTGTCTTTAAATCAATATCTTCGTTGTTCCAGTTCTCCCCGAAAAGCACATCATCGTTAAAATGTGCAAACTCCGGTGCAAACTCTCCCAACGCATTTTTTCCTGCTGTCTGTACAATCTTAGCCATTGTAATCCTCCATTCCTGCCATATAAGACACTATCCTAATCTGTTATATTCTTCATCAGTTACAGGCTCACACCATTCATTACTTGTATTCTCTCCCGGAATCTCTGCAGCAATATGTGAAAACCAGCTGTCCTTCTTAGCTCCATGCCAGTGCTTAACTTCTGGTGGAATTGCGATTACAGTTCCCGGCTCAAGGCTTACAGGCTCCTTGCCCTCTTCCTGATACCAGCCCTCTCCAGCTGTACATATAAGCATCTGTCCGCCGCCCTTTGTTGCATGATGGATATGCCAGTTATTACGGCATCCCGGCTCAAAAGTCACATTTGCAAGAAAAAGCCCGCACTTAGAATCTGTCAGCGGATTCAGGAAAGAATCACCAATAAAATACTTAGCATATGCTGTATTTGCCTGACCTGTTCCGAAAACATTCTGCTTTTCAAAATCATCCTTATCCATAAATTTCATGATAATAACACCTCTTCTTTCATAAAAATGTAAATTATTTGATACCTGTATGATACGACTTAAAGTCAGCTTTAGGGCAAGCGGTTTATGGGATTTTATATAAATTTTTGCACAAATGTGATGTCTGGTCTTCCGCTTTGGTGCACCGACTTGCGTTTTGGACTTTCTCCTGCCTCCTCTCCACTTCAAAGTCCATTCCGCAGCTCTTTCTCACTCCACCACGCAAAAAAGGCGGATTGCAAAGCAATCCGCCAGTCTCAATCCGCCAGCCTAATCCTCCATCAGCCAATTCCACCAAGTAAAGCACCTGCAATAAGTGCAACAAGTGAAAGTGGAACAAGGACATATTTGCCAAGTGGTACAAACCACTTTCCAATAGGCTTATCTGCACCTGCATTAACAGCATCAACAGCAAACTTCTTTCCTGCAACCCAGAAGAACATAATTGCTGCGAGCATTGCGCCAAGTGGGCAGATATAGATAGATACTGCGTCCATCCAGCCTGATACAATACCCTGTATTACAAGTGAAACAACACAGCCAGCCACTGCGATAATTCCAACAGATGCAACACGGTTAAGCTTAAGCTTCTCCTGAATAGTTGCAACCGGAGCTTCATACAGATTAACAAGTGAGCTCATGCCGGCAAACAGAACACATACATAGAATACAATTCCTACAATCTTGCCACCCGGCATACCATTAAATACATTTACAAGATAGATAAACATAAGTCCGGGACCACCTGAAGATAACTCGGCACCGCCTGCTGCCATACCCGGAATAATAACAAATGCAGCTAATAAAGCAGCAATAGTATCAAAAACTGCAACATTTCTTGCAGAAGACACAACATTTTCCTTATCACTAAGATATGAACCATAGATAACAGTTCCGTTACCTGCGATAGACAGTGAGAAGAATGCCTGACCAAATGCATATATCCAGAGCTTTATATCAAGAAGTCCCTTAGGATTAAGAGTAAAAATATATTTATAACCTGCACTTGAACCTGGAAGTGTGAAAATGTATATTCCAAGACCTACAAACATGATAAAAAGCAAAGGCATCATGACCTTGTTTGCTTTCTCAATTCCGCCTGCAATACCAAGTGCCATAATAACAGCAGTTACAACCATCGCGATTATAAGCCACATATTATTGCCAAATGCGCTTGCTGTACTTCCAAACATACCACCAATAGCTGACATATCATTGCCCATTGCTGAAAGCTTTCCAGAAAATGCAAGATAAGTGTATTTGAATATCCAGCCAACAACTACAGTATAGCCCATTGCCAGAGCCAGTGAGCCAAGCACAGGAATAAAACCAATTGCCTCACCTGCTTTTCTCTTTCCTGTACGCATCTGCATACAGTCACCAAATGCTTTAATAGGTCCGCCCTTAGTCGCACGGCCAAGTGCCATCTCCTCGATAACACCTGTTGAACCTATCAGTATTACAAATATTACATAAGGTATTAAAAATGTCATACCACCCCATGCAGATACCATATATGGAAAACGCCATATATTTCCCATTCCTACTGCCGAACCGATACAGGCAAGAATAAAACCTGTACGACTCTTAAAGCCATCTCTTTCCAATTCAATTCCGTTATTTCCCATAGCTTTAGTTCCTTTCTTCCTCATATTGTGAATAGCTGTATTTGCTATACATTCTCCTGCAAAGATATCTTATACGCAAAAAAGGCAAAGGTGCCAGAAACCCTTCCGGGTCATGGCACCTTTGCCTTTGATGTCTGTATAATATACCATTGTGTTATTCCTGTAAAATACATGTTGGTTATAAAACCATAACCATAAGCAATGATTATTTATTATATTATTTATATACTTGTTTAATATATACTATCATGATATAATTTTCAGTGCTACCCCTCCTATACCTGGTAGAGAGAGGAGGTGCATTATATGGACATGTTTATGTCTCTAATTATCACTATTATGGCTGAGATAGTTTCATACTATATCTGCAAATGGCTGGATAGTGATAATCACAGGTAGCCAGCCTGGGGCTTAAGCCACCCTTCCACAATGGAATAGAAAACCCCACGAGAAAGCAGCTCGTGGGGTTTTCGTTCATTATATGAACATGTTTGTCTTTACAATGGAATTATATCACACCCCATTGTATATTACAAGTATATTCTCTTTTTATTTAATTATACCATTTAAACAGTCTGATTCATGTGTACTTCTTTAGAATATCTCCTACATAATCCACATCTGTGCCAGATACATCACAACTGGCATTGTAATAATTGAAAACAGCGTTGACAGGCAGACCATACATACTGCCCGCTCATAATCCTGCCCGAATTTCTGTGCAAATATTGCCGTACTCGTTCCAACCGGTGTTGCCGCAGCAATCAGTGTAATCATTCCAATCTGACCGTGTCCCGCCGGTATAATATAAAGTACAAGTAGTGTAAGCAGCGGAATTATTATAAGCCTGACAAACGATGCCAGATACAGGGACGGATTAAGCAGTAAGTCACGGATCCTGACACATGACAGATAATATCCCAGTACTATCATGGCTGCAGGTGTATTAAGTGCCGCAACTCCAGCCATCGTGCTGTTTATTACACCTGGCAGTTTAATTCCCGTAATAAAAAGAAACAGTCCTATAACAAGTGATATTGTCACAGGATTGACGAATACCTTTTTTATATTTATCATATCCTTGCGGCGGGTTATTATCACAATTCCATATGTCCACTGCAACAGATTAAGAATACTTGCAAATGATGCAACATAGAATGCCGCTTCATTTCCAAATACCGCAGTTACAAGTGGAATTCCGATAAATCCTGCGTTACAGAAAGCAGTTCCAAAGTTGTCTATCGGCTTTCGCATGCCGTATATTATATATGATACAGCTATCGCCACTGCAAATGCAGCTACAGCCAGTACCGCCGACATAAGAAGTCCATACAGCTTCTCCATCGTGAAATCTGTTATATAGCTTCTTATAATTACACACGGAATAACCGCATACAGCAGAATATTGGCCATATCCTTACTGCCATGTTCTGTAAGCAGACCTGTTTTAGACAGAATCAGTCCCAGAATCATAAGAATAAACATTATAAATGTCTGCGTTAATAATATTTGTGTTATCATAATCGTAAATATCCTGATTTCTATATTATGTTAATTGTAATTTTTATAAAATACTACATACAAGAGAGGTGCGAACATGGAATTATATCAGCTCAGGCAGTTTCAGTCTGCCGCCAGACACAAGAATATGACCCGTGCTGCCGGTGAATTGTGCATAGCACAGCCAGCATTAAGCAAGACAATCCATAAGCTTGAAGAAGAATTTGGCGCACAGCTTTTTATCCGTAATAAAAAAGGGCTCGAATGTACCCGTCAGGGAGAAATTCTGCTTGAATATGCAGACAGAATACTGGCTCTTTCAGAAGATGCTGCGCGTGCTGTCAGTGAAAGTCTTGGCGATGCAGGCGAAATAAGGCTCTGTCTCCGCTCAAGTGCAGTTCTTGTCAGCAATGTACTTAAAGATTTTATCCATGAGCACCCTCATGTCAGCTTTTCAATATCTTCTGAACCAAAAGGTTGTGACCTGCTGATTGACTCTGTCTCATCAGCTTATGATATTCCAGACAATGCACATCTTCTTATGACAGAAGAAATCTGCCTTGCCGTTTCATCATCACATCCACTTGCCCATACCGGACACATATCAGTAGAACAGATGATGGACGAGAAATTCATTGACCTTGCAGATACTCCATCTTATGCCGGAGTGTTCAATTCAATATTCAGTAAATGTAAGAAAACTCCTCAGATAGCCTACTCATGCAATGATTACATATTACAGGGCAAACTCATAAGTCTCGGTCTTGGAGTATCATTTGTTGCCTCTGTAACATGGACAAGCAGCAGCCTTCCTGAAAACATAAGCCTGCTGCATATAGATGACTGTCCACATTTCAGAAGCATTTATTATCAGCCGCTTGGCTCATTCTGCTCAGAAAATCAGCGAATCTTCGAGCACCAGCTTGAAGAATATTTCAAGAAATTGAATAATTAATGCACCTGTGTATTTTAATGCACTTCTAATGGTGTGTCTTCACCGGCTGCAAACTGCACAACACTCTTAACTGAAGACTCAACCATGTCAGACACAGCCTGATCTGTGAAAAATGCAACATGAGGTGTGACAATAGTATTCTGGAAAGACTTAAGTATGATGTAATCGTGATTAACAACAAGGTCATCATACTTACGGTCTGTACGGATAAATTCATCCTCACCCTCACAGCAGTCAGTTCCAACTGAACCAATCTTGCCACTCTCAACAGCCTCAATCAGATCCTTTGTATCAACAAGCGCGCCCCTTGCCGCATTTATAAGGATAACGCCATCCTTCATCTTTGCAATTGAATCCTTATTAATCATATGATATGTCTCATCGCTTAAGAAAGTATGAAGCGAGATAATATCTGCTCTGGCATACAATTCATCAAGAGTTACATATTCAACATTTTCAAGGTCTTTTGCAGGGTATGGGTCATACGCAATAATCTTACAGCCAAATCCTGAAAGATTCTTAATCACTGCCTTTCCAATTCTTCCTGTTCCGATAATACCTACTGTCATATTCTGCATTTCACGTCCACATATAGGACCAAGTGAATAATCTGCTGTGTGTGAACGCATCATTACATACAAAGCCTTGCGGATACACATAAGCATAAGCATTACTGTATAATTGGCAACTGAATATGGCGAATATCCGCTGTGTGCAACACGGATTCCAAGGCGCTTTGCTGCCTCAAGGTCAACACTGTTATATCCGATTGTCCTGAAACCGATGTACTTTACACCCTCTGCTGCAAGCTTTTCAAGAACAGGTGCTGACAAGTCACACATGCCATCGCACACCGACATAGCCTCACAGCCTTTGACACTTTCTATATCATCTGCTGTAAATCCGCTCCTATTAATCTGTAATTCCACCTTGTATACATTTGCAAATGTATCAAAATACTGTTTTTCATCT
>ULTP01009191.1_pt1 | contig 10372 bp, 9 predicted proteins | sample 1957721 | NCBI WGS metagenome assembly ULTP01 (sample SAMEA4835737, study PRJEB28245) | human gut metagenome | biome: gut microbiome; material: fecal sample | place: Denmark | collected 2008 | reverse complement strand
TGCAAAGGTACAAATCATTTTTAAATCTACAAACTTCCTGCTATTTTTTTCACGAATAAATCGTACTTTTGCAACATGATATACCCGCAGAACTTTGAATATAAAATAGGTTTCGACCAAATACGCCAGTTACTAAGTGAAAAATGCCTTAGTACGCTAGGCGCCGAACGAGTTACCGATATGGCATTCTCCGATCACTTTGAGGAAGTGGAGGAGCGCCTGAACCTCGTGACTGAATTTGTACGCATTATACAGGAAGAAGACAACTTCCCCGCACAGTATTTTTTCGACGTCCGTCCATCCCTCAAACGGATACGCGTTGAAGGAATGTATCTGGACGAACAGGAACTTTTCGACTTACGCCGTTCGCTGGAAACGATACGGGACATCGTACGCTTTCTGGAAAAAGAAGATATGGAGGAGGAAGATTCCCCCTACCCTTGCCTTCGGAATCTCGCCAAAGATATCCTGGCATTCCCGCAATTGATCCAGAAGATAAATAATATACTTTCACCGTACGGAAAGATAAAAGACAATGCTTCATCCGAACTGGCACGTATCCGCCGGGAATTGACAAACACCATGAACAGTATTTCCCGTTCATTGAATGGTATCCTGCGCAACGCCCAATCCGAAGGTGTGGTAGACAAAGATGTTACTCCTACTATGCGTGACGGACGTCTGGTAATTCCGGTTGCTCCGGGGCTGAAACGGAAAATAAAAGGTATCGTGCATGATGAATCGGCAAGTGGAAAAACCGTGTTCATAGAACCTGCCGAGGTAGTGGAAGCCAACAACCGTATCCGTGAACTGGAAGGAGATGAGCGTAGAGAGATTATCCGTATTCTGGTGGAATTCTCCAATCTGCTGCGTCCTTCTATTCCCGAGGTATTGCAATCTTACGAATTCCTTGCCGAAATAGACTTTATCCGTGCCAAGAGCTTGTTTGCCCTGCAAATATCCGGTATAAAACCCGCACTTGAGAATACGCGCTTACTGGATTGGACCATGGCAGTCCATCCGTTACTGCAACTCTCCCTCTCCAAACATGGGAAAAAGGTAGTTCCCCTCGATATAGAACTAACCGAGAAACAGCGCATATTGATTATATCCGGTCCAAACGCCGGTGGTAAGTCCGTTTGTCTCAAAACAGTAGGGTTATTACAGTATATGCTGCAATGTGGTATGCTCATTCCCATGCATGAACGCAGCCATGCGGGTATTTTCAGCAGCATATTCATTGATATAGGTGACGAACAATCCATTGAAGATGATTTGAGTACCTATTCTTCTCATCTTACCAATATGAAGATAATGATGAAGAACTGCAATGAACGCAGCCTCATCCTGATCGATGAATTCGGCGGCGGAACAGAACCGCAAATCGGTGGTGCCATAGCCGAAGCCGTACTGAAACGTTTCAACCAAAAGTTAACTTTCGGTGTTATTACTACACACTACCAGAATCTGAAGCACTTTGCCGAAGACCATGAGGGGGTAGTAAATGGAGCTATGCTATATGACCGCCACCTAATGCAGGCCTTATTCCAGCTTCAGATCGGTAACCCCGGAAGTTCATTTGCCGTAGAAATAGCCAGAAAGATCGGTCTTCCGGAAGATGTGATTGCTGACGCATCCGAAATTGTGGGCAGTGAATACATCAATGCTGATAAATACCTGCAAGACATTGTACGTGACAAGCGATATTGGGAAGGCAAACGCCAGACCATCCGCCAACGCGAGAAACATATGGAAGACACCATCGCCCGTTATCAAGCAGAAATGGAAGACTTACAAAAATCTCGCAAGGAGATTATTAAAAAAGCCAAGGAAGAAGCAGAACAACTGGTACAAGAGGCCAATGCCCGAATTGAGAATACCATCCGTACCATTAAGGAAGCACAGGCTGAAAAAGAAAAGACTCGCCAGGCACGCCAAGAGTTGACGGAATTCCGTCAATCGATGGAAGCTCTTGCCTCTAAAGGACAGGAGGAGAAAATAGCCCGTAAAATGCAGAAATTGCAGGAAAAGCAGAATCGTAAGAAAGAAAAGAAAACAAAAGATACTGATAACGGATTATCAGCGCAGGAGCAGGCTGCGCAAAAAGCCAAGCAGGAAGCAGAGCGCCTGGCAAGCATTGTACCGGGAGCGATGGTGAAGATAAAAGGACAGAATTCAGTAGGCGAAGTCCTGGAAGTAAATGGAAAAAATGCCGTTGTAGCATTCGGCAGTATAAAGACTACCATTAAAGTGGAACGTCTGGAGCGTACAAACATTGTTCCGCAAAAGGTAGACAGTTCTACCAAGAGCACATTCGTCAGCAACCAGACGCAGGACAGTATGTACGAAAAGAAACTGAACTTCAAACAAGACATCGACGTACGCGGTATGCGGGGTGATGAAGCTTTGCAGGCAGTGACCTACTTTATTGACGATGCCATTCTTGTTGGGATGTCCCGCGTACGTATTCTTCACGGAACAGGCACAGGCATTTTACGTACACTTATTCGCCAGTACCTGCAAACAGTTCCCGGTATCAGACACTTTGCCGATGAGCATGTGCAATTCGGCGGTGCAGGAATTACAGTTGTTGACCTATAAATAAAATAGTATGAAATCAATCAAAGAACTCTACCGTATCGGTACAGGGCCATCAAGCAGCCATACAATGGGCCCTCGCAAAGCTGCCGAGCTATTTCTGGAAAAACATCCGGAAGCCTCCTCATTTAAAGTTACTTTATACGGTAGCCTTGCCGCCACCGGTAAAGGGCATATGACTAATATAGCCATAACCGATACCCTGCAACCTGCCGCTCCGGTAGAAATCATCTGGGAACCAAAAATATTCCTCCCTTTTCATCCCAACGGGATGAAGTTCGTTTCTGTAGATGCAGCAGGCAATGAAACAGATTCATGGACAGTATTTAGCGTGGGCGGTGGTGCTTTAGCCGAAGAAAACGATGGTGCATCTTCCGTCAACACTCCTGATATCTACTCTATGAACCACATGACTGAGATTCTGCAATGGTGCGAAAAAACCGGAAAAAGTTATTGGGAATACGTTAAGGAATGTGAGGAAGAAGATATCTGGGATTACTTGCAAGAAGTTTGGAAAACCATGCAGGCAGCCGTTCGCCGCGGACTGGAACAGGAAGGCGTATTGCCCGGTCCATTGAACCTGCGTCGCAAAGCCTCTACTTATTATATACGCGCCAGCGGATACAAACAATCCCTGCAATCCCGTGGACTGGTATTTGCCTATGCCCTTGCCGTAAGTGAAGAGAACGCTTCAGGCGGAACCATAGTTACTGCACCTACCTGCGGTTCCTGCGGTGTAATGCCGGCAGTGTTATATCATTTGGCAAAGAGCCGCGATTTCAGCGATATCCGCATCCTCCGCGCACTTGCCACTGCCGGTCTTGTAGGAAACATTGTAAAGACAAACGCATCCATATCGGGAGCGGAAGTTGGATGTCAGGGAGAAGTGGGGGTAGCTTGTGCTATGGCCTCAGCCGCTGCCAATCAATTATTCGGTGGCAGTCCGGCTCAAATAGAATATGCAGCTGAAATGGGATTAGAGCATCATCTGGGAATGACCTGTGACCCGGTTTGCGGATTAGTACAGATCCCCTGTATCGAACGAAACGCCTATGCCGCCGCCCGTGCACTGGATGCCAACCTTTATTCCTCATTCACCGATGGAATGCACCGCGTATCTTTCGATAAGGTTGTAGAAGTAATGAAAGAAACCGGAAACGACCTGCCTTCACTCTATAAAGAAACCAGTGAAGGGGGATTGGCAAAAGATTACCGACCAATGTAATCGAGTTACAAGCTACGAGTTACAAGTTGCTGCGCTATGTCAGTCCTTGAACTGCTAAACGCTATCAAGCCGCAGGACTCTTGTAGCTCGTAGCTTGTAGCTTTCTCACTCTTCCGGTGGATAAATCGTATCATCCTTTCCCGTTACATTCACAGTATTCATCAGCCCTCCATCTTCCGAATAGAATAACTGATACTTCTGATTCCCCTGCTTCACTTCAATCACATATTGCATGGGTTGCAACGGATACAGCAAAAAATAATAATCATCTTGTACCCAGTTTGCATATTCGCTATTATTAAATGCAGTCTGGACAGCTCCGGGAACATCATTCCAGTATATTTCCGATTCTGTCATCCACCAGTTTCCATTGGCATCAAACCATATATCGGAATCTTTTCCGTCCAGCCAGCAATCGGCTACAAAATACGAGCTTTTCTGCTTCCAGTCTACGTCCGTAGCATTTGGATATTTCTGCTTCAAAGCCTGTGTTACAGCCTCCGGCACATTGATACTCTTATCATCGTCATCATCATCGCTGCATGCACTGAATGTCAATGCAGTCATGCACATCATCATCGCTAACATCAAGAATCTTGTTTTCATCATTTTCTCCCTCCATTAGTCATCCAAACTAACAAACTGTCCTTTCTTATTGAATTTCAAAGAGAAATCATTGGCAAGTTCCACCTCAATCCCCGTACTTTTACGCTCTATCTTAGTGATAATTTCATTAGGAAAATTAGCCTTTACGTAATCTTTTACAGAGGCTGGGATAAGGGCGGCAGGCACAGCATTCTTTTTACAGTCTACTTCCGTCCAATTACCTTTCTTGTCGAAGTCAATCTCCGTGCGGTCAGTCAGTGTCACTTCATACTTCTTGGACAGGAACTCACTGTCTATCTTGATGTATGAAATCTGCGGTTTACTGAAATACTGATTGATAAAGTTACGCGCAGTCAATGGAAGTTCCTTTACGTCTTTGGTAATCACATCACCGGCAAAAGCGAACTGAACGGCTACGATAGCCAATACGAGAATAGATAAAACCTTCTTCATAATCGTTATTGTTTTTAAGTGTTACTAATTTATTTCCTGTTTTTATTCACACTGCAAATAACGATACTGAATCGGGAAAGATTTGGGAATATTCGCCTTTAGCTTTTCTTTTGAGATTCTTTAACAAGCAAGAACAGATGCATTCCTTCCTGCCATTTATAAGTCAGACTGAGAGAGGCGGACAAAGCAATGGAACGGGCGATGGCAAGCCCCAAACCGGTAGAATCCTTCTTCCCGTCAATACTGCGATAAAAACGCCGGAACAACTTTTCTCCATCCAACGGATGTTCACCACTGTTCATGATAGTAAGAGAAGAAGGCGTAGTCGCTATATGCAGTTCACCGCCTTCACGATTATGCACCAAAGAATTTTTCACCAAATTGGAAACCAAAATCTGTGCCAGGGAAAGGTTGCAGCGAATCACGAAAGGTTCCGTCTCTTTCGTACGTACCAGATGTATTTTCTTGCCTTCATATATATCCATCAAATCAGGCAATAGTTCATCCAAGACTTCATCTACCGAAACATCTTCTGTTTCGGTATATTGTCCGTTTTCAATACGGGAAAGCAACAACAAAGATTTATTCAGTCTGACAGCTCTGCCCAATGTAGTATATATTTCATCCAGCTCTTTCAACTGTTCTTCCGTCATCGACTCATTCTCCGCAAGCAACTCAATCTTGCCACGAACAATGGCAAGCGGTGTCTGCAACTCATGCGAAGCATTTTCTATAAACTGCTTCTGTTCCTCATACGCCTTATAACTACGGTTTCCCATATCCACAGCCGCATCACCCAACTGCTGAAATTCCCGTATCTTCGTCGGGTTGTCCAACACCGGAAGCTCCTTGCCCGGCTGAATTTGTTGCAGCCAGTTCAGCAGGCGATGCAACGGGCGAAATACACTTTGCAGTATCAGTCGTGTCCCGATGGATGTGCAAATCAAAAACAGCAGAAACAATGCTCCCAAATACCACAGGATAGCCTCCACCATATCATCACGCTCCAAGATGGAAATCATCAGTTCCAATTCATAAAACTGCCCATCCGGCATACGGAAAGCCGTCTTTAGTACCCTCACCGGCTCATCTTCATCTTCGCTTTCTATATAGACAGTAGAGTCATAAAACTCTTCATCATAGTCCTCAGCTTCTTCTTCGGATATAGGCCGGAATTTGTAGAAAGACATCAATGTCCCCTCCGTATCAAGAATAGACGGGTCCATCAAGGCATTATTGATTAATATCTCACTGTAATTTTCAAGCGTATCATCCGTTTCATCCATCACTTCGTCAATAATGGCATAATAAAACAATACCCCCCATACCGCCATCAACAGCAATAGCAGCAATGAGAGTTTCCGATAGGTATAATGAAGCAGTTTCATACTTCAGAGAGTTTATAGCCAAAACCATATACTGCCTTCAGTTCTACGGTAGCCTCAGCTTGTTTCAGTTTACGACGAAGATTTTTCACTTGTGAGTAAATGAAATCCAATGAATCTACCTGGTCGATATTATCTCCCCACACAGACTCCGCAAGACTCATTTTATTAATAACGCGATCAGGATTGACTATAAAATAATAAAGCAGATCAAATTCTTTCCGGTTAAGTTGTAAAGGCACTCCTCCTACCTCTACCTGGCGCTTGTCAGGATACAGCAACAGATTTCCCATTGTAATGGAAACATCACCCTTTGCTTGTCGGCGGCGAATAACAGACTTCACCCGCGCATTGAGCTCGGCCAAATGGAAAGGCTTCGTAAGATAGTCATCAGCGCCCAATTCCAGCCCTTCCACCTTATCATCCAAAGAATCCTTGGCAGAAATAATCAACACACTGTCACTACGATGCAGGCGTTTGAGTTCGCGCAGCAAATCCAGACCGCTTCCACCAGGCAGCATAATGTCCAGCAGGATACAGTCATAATCGTAGTCATTCACTTTATCCAGTGCCGAAAAGTAATCGGCAGCAGTTTCCACAACGAAATGCTCTTTTACAAGGGAAATGCGGATCGTTTCCCGCAAATCCGGTTCATCTTCTACAATCAGGATTTTCATACCGGCAAAGGAAACTCATAAATTAGGAAACAATCTGGAATCTTTGATCAAATGCTGTCTGTTTCGTGCAAATCTTCCAGCAATTCTTCTTTCGCCAAGGATATTTTGCCATCGGCAGATACAGTAATCGATAGTGGAATGTAAAGGTCGGACTGCGGATAGCACACACTTGCCGCATAAACGATCCCCTGAGGTGTGGTCTTATCATACACCAGTCCCTCAAGGATAGAATGTTTCATGAACTTTGCATCCACTAACGAAGCAAAACTCTCTTTTGTAAACACCTTGTCAACAATAGACTTGCCGCCGGAAGTTATACGCAGAGTAATGCTGTTATCAACAAATTTATCTCCTTGTTCATTAATCACAACAGGTAAACTGTCATCCGGCCTGCGAACCACGCTCGATTGATATTCCTTACCTTTATACGTAAAACTGGTCTTACTATCAGATACCTGCATACGTTGCAAACCATTGGCATCCACACTGTCTTTCATCAGTACCTGTATATCTCCCCTATCCTCTTTTTTCTGAGAAGAACAAGCTGACAACAGCCACATCGCTATACATATCCAGAAGTAAAATACGTTTCTCATTCTACCATTTGTTTACAATTAACGGGAACAAAGGAACAAAAAGGGAGGCAAAAATGCAAGGGAAAAGCAAAAGAAATAAAAACGGGCGAAAATGTTCCGCCCGTTTCATAAAACTAATACCATACTATATTTTATTTATACCTATTGAATCTTGATGTTTATAAGACAACAGGAAAAGCAAAAAGTTTAATAGGATCTTTCGTTTTAACATAAAAAAGGAATACAGCCCGATATACCCTATCGTCTGCATCAAAGCCCGGCATATTACACTAATAAAGGCCAACAACTTACGGTACCCGGCTTCATTGAATTTCATAAAGCGCTTCCCATAATTTCCGGAGACAAAGAATACACCACTGCTTCCGGAAAAACAATCGTGATCAAAGCTAATCCCCATATCAGTGCGGCAGATTTGACTTTACGCATCGACTGTGAAGATCCGCTTTATAAGAAAATGACCGATGTAATACCTCAGTATAAAGTTTCTTTCTCTGCCTATAGCCACCAAGGAAGCTGGGCTTATCCGATACGCCCTGCCCATTGTCGGGAAGGCGTGGCTCTGATGTTAAACCTAGCATACGCATTCTCTTCACAGGAATTCGCAGACGAACTGGAGAAATACAGAGGAAAGCTACATAGCGATAATAATAAGACAGTCATCAATGTCGATCAATTGAAACAGAAAGTACTAAACCACGGCGCATACCTTCTCGGACACGTCAGTGGTGTAAACGGTTTGGGTGGAGGCTACACTTTAGGTCTGGCAGAATGGTGCTTTCTACAGCATTATCCCGATGATGAATACAACATACATACCATCTTCCACGAAATAGGGCATTGCCTCGGATACGGGCACGACGGTAACATGACCTATGAGCAGACAGGTCCCGGATGGATCACCCTGGGACGTGCTGTCTATCTGAAGTTAGGTCAGGAGAAACGTCTCCCTGTTTACTCACGGCGTTTTATGCATACCCGTAAAAATGCGACTACCCTATACGGTAGTTCTAAATATGTAGGTTCCACATTCGTCATAGAAGATCCGGAACTGGATGCAATAGACGGCGGCCTCGGTTTTCATCCAGTAGAAGACAACGAAAACATTGCAGACGGTACCCCATTATCGGTGTCATTAAAATGGTCGGACGTGCCCGAAGCTACGGAAACGACTTTCAAACCTAAAGATGTTACAGCCTATCAGGATCGCATTTACATAGTTAATAATGCTACCGGAAACTATAGTATAGAAGTTTTCCAAGAGAAGAACGGGCAAGTAATCCATTGTGGACGTATCAGAAACTGGACACGCAACGGCACATCCGAAACTTTTGCCGGTGAACCCAATGGAATTACAGCCGCCCATGGCAAAATATATGTAACCAATACGAGTAGCCGGACAGATGTTTTTGATGCCACGACACTGAAATTTATAACATGTATCGGAAACGAATAGGGTGAAGGTAGCTATCAAACCGTACATGCTTTCGAAACTTTAGTAAAAAACGGTTGTGTATTCATCCGTGATAAAAGGCGTGTTTGCGTCTTTATGGAAAAAGATGTCACAGCGGATAATTGTATGCGCATACCGAACTACTGCCGTTTCAACAATGTAGGCGAAGTGATGGGAACATACGGAATGACAATAGATAAAGACAATATACTTTATACTACCCACATTGGTAAAAAGGAAATCTATGCCTATGATCTTACTACCATGCGTGAACAGAAAGTATTAAACCCGGTCCGCACCCTGAAGTTACCAACGCAAGCCTATGATGTGGTTTCCTGGGACGGTCGTATGTTTGTGACTTTAAATCAAAAGACAGAATGTCTTGTAGAAATCAATCCCCAGGATGGAAGCATCTTAAAAGACTATTCTACCATAAACGGAAAGTCTTTTAGCAATCCGGAGAAAATAGCCCTGGCCCGCCAGACTCTCTTTGTGATAAACCGCGGAACAGGTACAGTGACAAGCATCCCATTAAATGAATTGAAGTAAGAAGAAAGAAATGAAGATAATATATATACTATTCGCAGGTTTATGCCTGCTTTCATGTGAAAAGACAAAGATAGAAGACGTTATCCGGGAAGTGGAACCGGACCAACCTTCATCCATACATTATTACTACTCATACAAAGCCGGAGAAGTGATTAATGCAGAAAAGCTTGGGTATGCTTCCGATGAATTCATGCCCGGTTGTACATATATATACGGTGACACCCTTTTCATTGCCAATACTCAAAACGGACATTTCAGCGTGGAATTATACAGTTTGTCCGCTCATCAGAAATTAGGTTCATTAAATACATGGACCTACAATGATGTAATGCAAACATTCGGTAATTACGTAGAGGCCATTTCCGTAGCTAATGAGAGGCTTTATCTCGCCAATATAAGCTCGTGCATTGATGTGTTTGATGTACATACACTGAAATTTATCACCCGAATCGGGAACCGTAACTGGGGGCATGGAAACACACAGTTGTTTCATACACATGCAATGGCTATTGTAGACGATTACATAATAGTGCGCATGAAAGATGGTCTGCAAGTAACCTTGCAAAGTGATGTGAGTGCGGAAAAATATCAGAATATAAATTACTACTCACGTGGAAGTCTGGATGGTTTCGATGTAAACAACGGATTTTATTCACATCAGATGGCAGTAGATACAACCGGATTGGTATTTCTCGCCGATTACGGACAATACGGCAACCGGAAAATACATGTGATCGATACTACCCTTATCCAGAAGGGAAGCAATATCACAATGACTACCAGTCAGACGCTGAGGTTGTGTCAAAATTGAACTGCACCCCAAAAGTTAGACA
>ULTP01025536.1_pt1 | contig 10377 bp, 9 predicted proteins | sample 1957721 | NCBI WGS metagenome assembly ULTP01 (sample SAMEA4835737, study PRJEB28245) | human gut metagenome | biome: gut microbiome; material: fecal sample | place: Denmark | collected 2008 | reverse complement strand
AAGCATGTTCCGTTAATGGAAGAGAATCCCTGTGAAGCTGTGCTGGTCAACGTTGTCGGCTCTCGCCAGGTTGCCGATATGGCAGTTGAATACGGAGCTGAGAAGATGATCATGGTTTCTACCGATAAGGCGGTGAATCCTACCAATGTAATGGGATGCTCGAAACGCTTGGCGGAGATCTATGTACAGAGTCTGGGCTGTGCCATTCGTGAGGGAAAAGTGAAAGGTCATACCAAATTTATCACTACCCGCTTTGGTAACGTCTTGGGTAGTAATGGTTCTGTAATTCCCCGTTTTAAGGAACAGATTGAGAATGGTGGTCCTGTCACAGTGACTCACCCTGATATCATTCGTTTCTTTATGACTATCCCCGAAGCTTGTCGTCTGGTAATGGAGGCTGCCACTATGGGTGAAGGCAATGAGATTTTTGTCTTTGAGATGGGGAAGGCCGTGAAGATTGTTGACCTGGCTACCCGTATGATCGAACTGGCCGGTTATCGTCCGGGTGAAGATATTGAGATAGAGTTTACGGGATTGCGTCCGGGTGAGAAGCTTTATGAAGAAGTCTTGAGTGATAAGGAGAATACAATCCCTACAGAAAATAAGAAGATAATGATAGCAAAGGTACGTCATTATGAATATACTGATATCCTTGAAACTTATGGAGAGTTTGAGAAGTTATCCCGTACGGTAAAGATCATGGATACAGTGAAGCTGATGAAGAGAGTGGTACCTGAATTTAAATCCAAGAACTCACCGAGATTTGAGGTCTTGGATAAATAACTAGAATAATTCTGAACACTAACATAAATCAACAATGGATACAAAAGAATTGAAGATTGCTGTTGCAGGTACCGGCTATGTTGGTCTTAGCATAGCAACGCTTTTGTCGCAACATCATCAGGTGACGGCAGTCGATGTGATTCCTGAGAAAGTAGATATGCTTAATCGTAAACAATCGCCTATTCAGGATGAGTATATAGAGAAATATTTATCCGAAAAGGCATTGAATCTGACTGCTACGCTTGACGGCGCCAAGGCCTACAGTGATGCTGATTTTGTGGTTATAGCAGCTCCTACTAACTATGATCCGGTGAAGAACTATTTTGATACTCATCATATAGAGGATGTCATAGACCTGGTTTTAAGTGTCAATCCTGATGCTGTGATGGTAATCAAGTCTACTATTCCTGTAGGATATTGTCGGGGACTTTATTTGAAGTATGCCCGTAAAGGAGTCAGGAAGCTTAACTTGCTTTTTTCTCCGGAGTTTCTTCGTGAGAGCATGGCCCTTTATGATAACCTTTATCCAAGTCGTATCATTGTCGGTTATCCGAAGCTGATTGATGGCGAGCTGTTTGATGAGGAAAATGAAGCGATTAAGTCTGTTGCGGATCTTCCTATCCTTGAGGAAGCTGCACGTACTTTTGCCGCATTGCTTCAGGAAGGTGCAATAAAGGAAGATATTCCTACACTTTTTATGGGTATAAAGGAGGCGGAAGCTGTTAAACTGTTTGCTAATACCTATCTTGCATTGCGTGTCAGTTATTTTAATGAATTGGATACTTATGCGGAGATGAAAGGTCTGGATTCTCAGTCAATCATACAGGGTGTTGGTCTTGATCCTCGTATTGGTACGCACTATAATAATCCTAGTTTTGGTTATGGTGGTTATTGTTTGCCGAAAGACACCAAGCAACTTCTTGCCAACTATCAGGATGTACCTCAAAATATGATGACTGCTATTGTCGAAAGCAACCGTACAAGAAAAGATTTTATAGCTGACCAGGTCTTGTTTAAAGCCAGATATTATAGTTATAGCAATCAAAATCACTATAATAAAATACAAGAGAAAGCATGCATCATTGGAGTCTATCGCTTGACGATGAAATCCAATTCTGATAATTTCCGCCAAAGTGCCATTCAAGGCATCATGAAACGCATCAAGGCGAAAGGAGCATCTATTATTATTTACGAACCTGCCATGCAAGACGGTGATACTTTCTTCGGCAGTCAAGTGGTGAATGATCTGGCAAAGTTTAAAGAGATGAGTCATGCTATCATCGCCAATCGTTATGATAGTTGCTTAGACGATGTGATGGAAAAAGTCTACACTCGTGATATTTTTCAGAGAGACTAATAAACGGGTAAAATCAATTAAAGAAATCTAAAATATATAGCTTCTATTTGTCTCATGCGTGTAAATATTGGGGAATAAGGAGCTTTTAAATAACTAACGTATTAATTGGACGCTTACTTTATTGCATTTATAGAGATTGTCCTGTTTGATAATTATTGAAACATATTGCTAAGCCTATGAAAACTATAACAAAAGATCAAATTTTCAAACTGGATCAGCGAGTAGGGGAGGTATGTAAAGCCAAGTATAATGAAGTAATGGAAGAATATCGTAAGAATCGTTCTAGAATTAAGTGTTTAAAGAGTAAGAAGGATAGAAAAATGGAAATAATTAAATGCTTTAAAGCGATTACAATTGCAGCCTGTACGACCCCTGAATCTTCAAGAATTGTTTGTGAACAAAATGGTCCTCCTCCTAATATATGTATGTTCAAACAAGAGATTAAGAAAATAGAGAAGATGCGTAAGGATTGTAAAATGCCCAAACCGAAGAACAAATTTGGACGTTGTGCAGAACAACGAGGGGCTAATACTTTGATACAATCTTTTCCGTCTAAAGTTTCTCTTGATGATATATTCTTTAGCGTAGCTCTTCGACCTAGAACTTCTCAAGTAGTAGAGTATTGTGAGAATTGTTGTTATCTGTTTAAAACGCTACGAACATGAAACTTGATACTGATATTATTCGTGATCTAGATATTGATTGGTTAGGACGAATAGGGGATATTCCTATACATGTTGCCTCTGGTGGCGGTGGTTTACCTAGAGCCGTAAATAATGATGAGTATTTGATTCAGTGCTTGGAGTGGCTTTCTGAATTAGACGATGTGGTTAATGTTAGTGAAGTATGTGTTAACACAAAACTGATAGAACGAATTGTTCGGGATGATATCAGACGCATGGTGAAGCACTATTTTTTTTTTGTTTGCCGAGGAGGACAAAGGTTATGTCACAGAGTTGGTAAATGATAATCGAGTAGAAGAAAAGATAGAACTCTATCAACAGAGTTTCGTCTCGTATGCAAAGAAAGGTTTCTTTAGCTTTGATAAGGCTAACTTGAATAATAAGTCCAGAAACACGTATAATCTAATTGCTTGTCCTTGCAATTTGAACCATTGTAAAAACATTCAAGCTCCATTTCCTTTGAGTGAGTTTTATTGTGAACCTTTCAATATGTTGAGAGATTCTTTTGATACTACTTCTTTTGATAAATTCAATAGGATAAATCTCAAGGAAGTTAGTAGGTAATTGAATATGCTCAGCTGAATTCTTATACGGCTGAGATTAACTTATAATGCCTTACATGATAATGAAAACAGTAATGTTAGTTTTCGGCACTCGTCCAGAGGCCATCAAAATGGCTCCTCTTGTCAAGGAGTTTCAAAAAAATAGTGCTGACTTCAGAACGATAGTTTGTGTTACAGGTCAGCATCGAGAAATGCTTGATCAAGTATTGCAAATTTTCGACATTCACCCTGATTATGATTTGAATATTATGAAGCAGGGGCAGGATTTATACGATGTCACAGCTAGAGTCTTGACTGGTTTACGTGACGTACTTGAGGAGGTACATCCTGACGTAGTCTTGGTTCATGGAGATACAACAACTTCAACAGCTACGGCATTAGCTGCTTTCTATGCACAGATACCAGTGGGCCATGTAGAAGCAGGGCTTCGTACTCACAATATCTATAGTCCTTGGCCAGAGGAGATGAATCGACAGATTACGGGTAGAATTGCAAATTATCATTTTGCACCGACAGTTCTTTCACAGCAAAATTTGTTGGCAGAGGGTGTAAAAGAGGAGTGCATTCATATAACAGGCAACACGGTTATCGATGCATTGTATTGGGTGGTTAATCGAATTAAGGAGAAGGTAACGCTCTCGGATGAACTTACTTCATTGCTCAAGGATTCTGGTTATGATTCTACTCGCCTGGAAAAGGGTAAGAAACTTGTTCTTATAACGGGACATCGCAGAGAAAACTTTGGGGAAGGCTTTAATCATATGTGTCAAGCCATTAAGTTTTTGACGGAAAAGTATCCGGAGGTAGATTTCGTATATCCTATGCACCTTAATCCGAATGTGCGTCGCCCTATACACGAAGTCTTTGGTGAAGACTTGGCTTGCTTGAAGAATATGTTCTTCATCGAACCCTTAGAATATCTTAGTTTTGTTAACTTAATGGAAAAGGCTCATATAGTACTGACGGATAGTGGTGGCATTCAAGAAGAAGCACCAGGTTTAGGCAAGCCTGTACTCGTAATGCGTGATACAACAGAGCGACCTGAAGCTTTGTCTGCTGGTACTGTCAAATTAGTAGGTACTGATTATGATAAGATTGTGAATGAGGTGTCAGCCTTGTTAGACGATGCTGTCGCCTATGAAAAGATGAGTCATGCGGTAAATCCTTATGGAGATGGTAAGGCTTGTGGTAGGATTGTAGATGTCTTGAGATAAGTTGAACAGGAATAATGTCTCTTCTACAACTTGAAGAAGAGAAAAAACGAGATAAAATCAAATGGTTGGAATTGTCACATGGCATTACTATACAAATTTTGGTAGTGCTTTGCAATGCTATGCGCTTAGTAATACTATTTCTAAGTTAGGTTATAGAGTGCAGGTTATTAATTATAGAAATCCTAAATATTTACAGTCAAATCGTTTTTTAGCGTGTTTGAAGGGGGTAATAGAATCATTGCTTGGATTGTTCCCACCGTTAAGGTTTAGGTATGGGCAGACTTTTAAACATTTTTTGTCTGAAGCTATTTCACAGTCACGTTTATATACTTCATCGGATGAAATAAAGAAGGATGCACTCTCTTACAGTACAATCGTAGCAGGTAGTGACCAAATTTGGGCACCGAACGTTTTCAATCCTGTGTACATGATTGATTTTGTCGATGGTAAAAAAGTTAATAAAGTTTCATATGCTGCTAGTATCGGTTTGAATGAAATTCCTGAGAAATATGTAGGCCAATATTCTTCCCTATTAGGCGATTTTACTTCGCTTGCAGTTAGAGAGGAAGAAGGTGCGCGTTTGTTGAAAGATAGATGTGGTATTGTGGCAAATATTGTGTTAGACCCGACTCTTCTTGTCAATGTAGCAGAGTATCGTGCCTTACAGAGCACTAAATACCTGCCTTTTCTTCCTAGTAAATATATTTTCTGTTACTTCTTAAATAAAAAACATACGTATAAGGCTAGAGTAGAAGAATATGCAAAGAAGAATAGTTTTTCTGTTGTAGGATGGTCTGCAAAGCCGGAAGATTCGATTTGGATGACTTTATTTCAAAGAATAGGACCTAGAGAATTTTTGTATTTAATAGACCATGCAGAGTGTATAATTACGGACTCGTATCATGGTACTATTTTTTCAATGCTGCATCATAAGTCTTTCTTTACTTTTCAACGCTTTGCACAAACAGATCCGATTTGTCAGAATAGTAGAATACGTCAGTTGAATTCATATTTCCATTTTGATGAAAGAATAGTCGTAGATCAAAATATTCCTTCGGATTTGCTGAATTACGATTATAACTCGTTTGAGGAAATACTTTGCAAGGAGCGCGAAAAATCAATGAACTACCTAAAACAGTCGTTAAGATAATGCTTTCTTTTACTCAAGATAAAGGGCACTGTACAGGTTGTACAGCCTGTAAGGCTGCTTGTCCTAAACAATGTATTTCAATGGTTCAAGATGAAGAAGGTTTTCTTTATCCTAAAGCTGATATGGAGAAATGCATTGATTGTGGCGTTTGTGAAAAGGTTTGTCCTATTCAAAGTCCTATCAAGCCTACTGTTAAACAGACTGCTTATGCGGCTGTTACGCGGGATAAGAATATTTGGAAAAGGAGTGCGTCGGGTGGAGCTTTTTCTGAAATATGTATGGCTTGGGGTGATGAATCAACTATGATTGTTGGTGCAGCCTGGGATGGATTGAATCTTCATCATATTAGTATAATAGGTACGGAGAAAATTGCACCTCTATGTAAGAGCAAGTATGTAGCAAGTAGCTTGGAGGATGTGTTTATTGAAATTAAGACACATCTTAAGTCGGGGAAAAAGGCTATTTTTTGTGGAACTCCTTGTCAAGTTGCTGGCTTACGTTCGTGCTTACGGAAGAATTATGAAAACCTTCTTATCATGGATTTGATTTGTCATGGCGTTGGTAGTTCTGCAGTCTTTAAAGCATGTATGAAGGCGATAGGAAAGCAATTGGATTCTGAAGTTATTAGTTATGAATTCAGAGCAAAAATGAGCGCATTTGAAGCAGATTACCTCTCTAGTGTTACAATATGTAGAAATCAAAATAGAAAGATTTTCTTACGAAAAGACCCATATATCGAGCTTTTCTTGTCGCAAAAGATTCTTCGACCTTCTTGTGGTAAGAATTGTATTTTCAGAGATAGGCAAAGACAAGGCGACATTACAATTGCGGACTTCAAAGGATTGACCAAAGTGTTCCCTTCTTTGATTGGGCAAAAGTATAATTACTCGACAGTTGTAAGCAATAATTCAAAGGGTGACACAATTATTGAATTACTTAAGAATAGAATGGTAATGCTTGAGTGCATTATTGAAGATATTGAAAAGTTCAACCCTTTGTTCTCAAGGCATACATGGTTTTCGAATGAGCGCGATTCTTTCTTCCAAGAATATAATGTTAATTCAGAAAAGGCAATATTGCATCATACTCATCAAGCCGTTATTTATAAGTCGTCTTTGTTGCGTACTATATACGATTTGTTGCCTGTAATAGTAAGAAAACAAGTTTATAAGCTAAGAGGAATCAAGTAGTTATGGCCGCGAGTACTCTAAATAATTTATTTTGGAAGTTTGCTGAGCGTATTTCTGCACAACTAATTAGTTTGATAGTATCTATTGTATTAGCAAGACTCTTAGAGCCATCTCAATTTGGCTTGATTGCAATGGTTCTTGTATTTATAGCGCTTGCTGATACTTTAGTTGTTGGTAGTTTTAGTGATGCTTTAATTCAAAAGAAGGATGCTGATGAATTGGATTTTTCCTCAGTTCTCTGTTTTAACATAGGATTCTCTATTTGCTTATATATCATTCTATTTTTCTCAGCTCCTTTTATAACGAGTTTCTATGGAGATCAATATTCGTTGCTCACTCCTGTGCTTCGAGTACTCGGGCTGCGTATTTTGATTTCCGCAATTAATGCGGTCCAAAATGCTTATGTCGCAAGGCTATTTATTTTTAAGAAGTATTTTATCGCGACAATTTCAGCCACTTTAGTTTCTGCTGTTATAGGTGTAGTTATGGCTTATATGGAATATGGTGTTTGGGCACTTGTTGCTCAGCAACTCGTTTCTTGTGTTGTAAATACGTTTACTCTAAATCGAGTTGTACGGTTTAATTTATCTTTGAAATGTTCTTACGATAGACTTAAGGTCTTGATACCCTATGGCTCTAAGGTCTTAGGGACTAGTTTGTTGGTGACGGTATTCATGGAATTAAGATCCTTAATAATTGGTAAGTTATATAGTCCGGCTAGTCTTGCGTATTTTGATCGTGGACGTCAATTTCCGAACTTATTAGTTGCTAATATAAATACATCCATCGGTGCTGTTCTCTTTCCAAAGATGTCGTCTCAACAAGATGATATTGAATTGGTCAAACAAACAACACGTAAGTCAATTCGTCTTTCTTCCTATATAATGTCGCCATTGATGTTAGGCCTTGCAGCTGCTGCAGAACCATTCGTAAGATTGATTTTAACAGAAAAATGGATTGATTGTGTACCTTTGTTGCAAATATTTTGCATCATATTTTTGTTTCAACCAGTACATACTGCAAATACCCAAGCTATAAAGGCGATAGGTAGAAGCGATATAACTTTGAAACTTGAGTTTATTAAGAAGTGTATTGAAATTGTTACTCTATTATGTGTGATGTGGATAAGCGTAGAGGCTATAGCTATCAATATGGTTGTATTGACTACTTTGTTTACACTTATCAATGCAAGGCCTAATATAAAGTTGCTAGGATATAGCTTTAAGGAACAGATGAAGGATATTCTTCCAAATGTGGGGATGGCTGTGCTAACGGCAATAGTAATGATTTCTGTTAATATAATAAATCTTTCTCCTGTATTGAGTATAATAACACAGATAATTCTAGGTCTTTTTATTTATTCATTCCTCTCTAATCTATTTAAGGTAGAAGAGTTCTTTTATATTAAGAGACTCCTGTCTGAATTTGTTTCTAAAATCAAGAAATAATGTGTATTCATTTTATTTATCCGAGTTATTTAACGCCTGATGGTGTTAAAATGTCCATTGGTGGCGTTCAGACATATATATATAATTTGTGTGCAATTTTCACAGAAGAAGGATATGATGTCTCAATTTATCAACTTTCTAATGAGTTCTTTATTAAGACTTTTGGTAAAGTTACTGTTTACGGTGTAGACAGAATGAATGTATCAGTCAAAAAAAGGGCTGGTACACTTTATGAATTTTTCCGTCCCAAATGGGAAGAAGGTGATTTGCTAATTTGGGGTACAGATGGTTGTATCTGTAAGAATGACATAAAGAACAGCATTGTTATCCAGCACGGTATTTTTTGGGATATCCCTAATGAGTCAAATTCGTATTACTATAATAGCCTAATTGGGTATTTGCATAAGGCTATGATGGCTTGGAGGATGATACAGAGAGCGAATATGGCTGCTAAGATAGTTTGCGTTGATTATAATTATGTGAATTGGCATAGAGCTATTGTACAAAAGCCCAAAGTCTTATTTAATGTTGTGCCCAATTTTACTCATTTGCCAGCGTCGGTTCCTGTTAAGTTAGAAGATGGAATTGTGAGAATTATTTTCGCTCGTAGGTTTTATGAGTATAGGGGAACAAGAATATTTACGGAGGCTATTAAAAGGATTCTGAATGAATATGCTAATGTAGATGTAACGATGGCAGGTGATGGTCCTGATAAAGGATGGATGAAGGCACAGTTAGTGGATTATTCAAATGTTCATTTTATCAGTTATAAGAGTAACGAGTCGTTATTGATTCACTTGGATAAAGATATAGCTGTTGTACCAACTGTAGGATCGGAGGGGACGTCTCTTTCTTTATTAGAAGCTATGGCTTCAAAATGTGCGGTTATTTGTTCTAATGTCGGAGGAATGACGAACATCATTCTTGATGGCTATAATGGTTTAATGATAGAACCGACTTCTGACAATATTTACCTTGCGCTTAAGCAGTTGCTTGATAATCCTGAGCAACGAGGTTGTCTAGCATGCAAAGCGTATGAGACCTCAAGTCACGCATTTTCTTTTGAAAATTGGAAAAAACGTTGGTTAAACATTATCAAGTAATTTATGAAATCTCTATTTCAGATATTCAAACTTCGAAGTTTCAATTCGCCTCAAGATAGACGAATTACTTTTATGCTAGCAGCGTTGTTGCTCGTTCCAAGTTTAAACTTTTATGCCAATTATTATGTGCAGTATGTTTTCGGACAGCAGTCAATAAGTGTAGTTTCTTATCTTGTATTGGCATTAATTGGTATCTTCTCGTATAAGTATTTATTTACTAGTTCAAGTAAACTTCTTATTATTGTCACTTTAGCAGCTCTATTTGGTGCTGTATTGTCATACCTTTTGTATCCTTCTATTAGGTTAACCCTTTTGTTACCTGATTTCAATCCGATTGAGAGTGGTATGCTGATGCTTGGCTTCTATTGTGTTCCAGCTTTGCTATTGGGATACAACAATAAGAATTGGACATTCATTAGATTGGCATTTTATTACCTAGCATTTTTTGTCATTCCCTCTTCTCTGTATTTCTATAACGCATATTATATAGGAATCAGTTTGATTGATAGGGTAGATTATATGACTTACTCTTATAATGTACTTCCTTATACATGTGCTTGTTTATACGAGGGCTTTACGAATAAAAAAAAAATGGGTATCTTGGTAGGGCTTGTTGGCGTAATTGAGATTTTTGCAGTAGGTGCACGTGGTGCCCTAGCTTGTGCCTTGTTATTTGCTTTATTAGTGACTTTTACAAATAGTTCCTTAAAACTCAAATTCTTTTCTGCTTGTGTGGCTTTGACCATCTATCTCAATCTTACAAAAGTTTTGCTATGGTTCTCAAATTTATTCGACTCATTCCATGTGTATTCCAGAACTCTAAGCTTAATGTTGAATAATGAGTTTGATACTTCAAATTCGAGAGAAATGATTAGAAATGCATTGT
>ULTP01039444.1_pt1 | contig 10384 bp, 7 predicted proteins | sample 1957721 | NCBI WGS metagenome assembly ULTP01 (sample SAMEA4835737, study PRJEB28245) | human gut metagenome | biome: gut microbiome; material: fecal sample | place: Denmark | collected 2008 | reverse complement strand
ATTTGCATTATATTTTTAATTACTAATATAATAATTGATATATGCATTCCAGATATTGCTAAAATATGCGAAATATTAGCTTTAGTAAAATCTTCTTTAATTTCTTTTTCTATTTCATTTGTTTCTCCTAGTAATAAAGTTTTTAAAAATCCACTTGCTGTATCTGAATAATTTTCATCAATATATTTATTCAATTTTATTTTCACTTTAGAAATTTTGCAAAGCATACTATTTTTTCGCAACAAATTTACTTTGCTTGCCATTATATTTCCATCTATTTTTTTCTGTTTCAAAAATTCTCTATAATCAAAACAATACTCATTTGTTGCTTTATTAACTTTTGAAAAATTTCCTTTTACTTCTACAATATCTCCATAATCAAATTCTTTTTTTGTATTTACATATAAATAAAATTTTTTTCCATATTTTGATTTAACAATATACTTATCTTTGTATTCACCTTTTATTTTTAAGCTTACTATTTCTGCTTGAATTTCTATTTCTGCATTTTCTGGTATTTTATCATAACTTTTTTCCAAATAGTTCATATACATAAATGCAAGTATCGAAATTGTTATAAAAATAAAAATTAAGCGTTTTTTATTTTGCAAATATAAAATTACACCTATGCTACCCAAAATAATAAAAAAAGAGCAGATATTTTTTAAATATCGCCCCCAATATAATCCGAATAGAAATGAAATTAAAACAATTTCCATTTTCTACTCCTTATTACTTATTTATTAATCTATTTTAATTTATTAAAATTAAATTTTTTTATTATATTTCCAAACTATTCAACAATTCTTCTTGCTGTTACAAATCTTGTATTGTAATATGAATTTGTACTTAAAGTATCTGTTACAACACCTCTTTTAGAATTTGCCGCATGTACAAATTCATCATTTCCCATATAAATTCCTACGTGACCTATTTTTGTTTTTCCTTCATCGTAAAATAACAATAAATCTCCAACTTTCAACTCACTTCTAGAAACTTCTTTTCCACTTGAAACTTGATCTGCAGCAACAGAACCTAATGTATATCCGAAATTTTTAAATACATATTTAGTAAATCCAGAACAATCAAATCCATTTTCTGGTGATTTTCCACCTAAAATATATTTACATCCTAAAAATTGTTTTGCATAATCCACAACTTCTTGACCTTTTGATGTATTTGAACTTTCTGTTTTTGCTGAATTAGATGTTTCTGTATCTGTTTTATTTGTAGCTTGTGTATTTACTTCTGTATTAGTATTTTCATTGTTTGTATTTGTATCTGCATTTTGGTTTTCTGTATCTCTTAATTCAGCTAAACCTCTTGAACTAACATTTCCTATTGTAACTAATTTTTTTAGTATATAACCAGTTTTTCCTTTAGCTTCTATTTGATACCAACTATCTTTTTCTGCTTTTATTGTTACTTCATCAAATTCATCTAGAGTATTTACTAATGTAGATGTTTTATCTGCTTTTTCTCTAACATTAGCTGTTTCAACATTTATATATCCTTTTTTATTTACATTTGAATTATTTTCTTTTTCTGATGTATTAGTTGTTTCAGCTGGTTTTTCTGTAGTATTATTGTTATTATCAGTAGTATTATTTGCAGTTTGTGTAGATTCATTGTTTTGACTTACTATTGATTTTGCTATCCAACCTTGATTTGAATTGTATTCTACTTTTAACCAGTTTTTTAAATCATATATTACTTTTACTTCTTTTCCATTTTCTATTTTAGAAATTGTATTTGAAGAAAATGTAGGTAATAATTTTAAATTTGTTTCTTTATTTAATTTAACATTTTTTCCTGTATAATCTTCATCTGTTGCATTTTCTAAATTTGAATTGTTACTTGTACTTTCTGTATTAGATGCATTTTCAGAATTATTTGAAGTATTATTTTTTTCATCTTCATTTGATTGTGAACTTGTAGAATTTGATGTGCTATTTGAACTAGCTTTGCTTTCATTATTGTTATTTGTATTTGTAGCATTTGCGTTACTACTTGAATTGCTAGTATTTGCATCACTATTTGTGTTTGTATTATTAGTTGTATTATTTTTACTACTTGATGTTTGTGAATCTTTATTTGTTATGTATTCTTTACTAGCATACCCAGTATTACCATTAAATTTTACTTTGTACCAATCTCCTGTTTCGCCAACTATTTCTACATTATCATCTTTATATGCTACATCTATTACTTCTGATGTAGTATTAGCTTTTTCTCTGATACGTAAAGCTTCAATATTTACCTTACCAGTAGCAGCAAAACATGTATTTAAACTTGCAAGTAATACTAAACTAGTGCCTAAACCAAATAAAAATTTTTTATTCTTTTTCATTTATTCCATCCTTATTTTAACAAAATTCGACCTTAGTATATTATCTTTTGTAAATATTGTCAATAACAAAAGTGGACATTATGATAATTGCAAAAAGCAAAATTTTATTCAACAGTCCACGTTTTTATTTATCACACCAAGTTTTGAAAAAAACTTGTTAATCATCTAATTTTAGAGCAATATGTACTTCTTCTAATTGCTTGTCAAACACTTTTGATGGTGCATTCATTAACATATCTCTAGCTTTTTTATTTTTTGGAAAAGCTATTACTTCACGAATATTATCTTCTTTTGCAAGTAGCATAACAATTCTATCTAATCCTGGTGCAGCTCCTGCATGTGGAGGTGTTCCATAGCTAAATGCATTAAATAATGCTCCAAAACGATTTTTTACATCTTCTACTGTATATCCAGCGATTTCAAATGCTTTAATCATTATATCTTGATCATGATTTCTTACAGCTCCTGATGCTAATTCATAACCATTACATACTAAATCATATTGATAAGCATATATATCTAAAGGATCTTTTGTACATAAAGCTTCCATACCACCTTGTGGCATTGAGAATGGGTTATGGTTAAAATCTATTGTTCCTTCATCTGATAATTCATACATTGGAAAATCTACTATAAAGCAGAATTTGAATATATTTTTCTCTAATAATTCTAATTCTGTTCCTAATTTAATTCTAACTCCACCTGCAATTTTTTGTGCTTTTTCAAACTCATCTGCTATAAAGAATATTGCATCTCCACTCTTTATATTCATTTTATTGAATATTTTTTCTTTTCTATTTTCATCTATAAATTTGCTTATTCCACCTTGCAAATTATTTTCTTCATCAACTTTTACCCAAGCTAAGCCTTTTGCACCTAATTCTTCTTGAGCAAAACTTCCCATACTATCAAAGAATTTTCTAGAATGTTCTTGCATATTTGATGCTTTTATTGCTTTTATTGTTTTTCCTTTAAAGGCATTAAATTCTGTTCCTTCAAAAATTTCTGTTAAGTCTTCAATAATTAAAGGATTTCTTAAATCTGGTTTATCAGTTCCATATTTTTCCATAGCCTCTTTGTATGGAATTCTTATAAATGGTCCTTCTTCTACTGTATAATCTGTATTTTTCTTAAATACAGTTGGAATAACTTTTTCAATTACATTTAATACATCTTCTTGTGTAGCAAAACTCATTTCAAAGTCAACTTGATAGAATTCTCCTGGTGAACGGTCTGCTCTAGGATCTTCATCTCTAAAACATGGAGCGATTTGATAATATTTGTCAAATCCAGACACCATTAACAATTGTTTAAATTGTTGTGGTGCTTGTGGTAATGCATAAAATTCTCCTGGATGTAATCTACTTGGTACTAAGAAATCTCTTGCACCTTCTGGTGATGAATTTGCTAAAATTGGTGTTTGAATTTCAGTAAAACCTAATTCATCCATTGTATTTCTAAAATCTTTCATTATTTTAGAACGAAGTTTTAAATTTTGATGTATTTTTTCATTTCTTAAATCTAAGAATCTATATTCTAATCTTAAATCTTCTCTTACATTTTGCCCTTCAACATTTATTTCAAAAGGTAAAGCATTTCTACATTTTCCTAAAACAGTAATTTCTTCTGCTACTATTTCTATTTCTCCTGTAGGTATTTTATCGTTTTTACTACTTCTTTCTACAACTTTTCCTTTTATTGTTATTGTGCATTCTTTTGTTAAATCTTTAATTTTAGTTTCAAATTTTTCAACATCAGATATTACTATTTGTGTAATTCCAAATTCATCTCTCAAATCTATAAACATCATCTTTCCAAGATTTCTTATTGTTTGTACAAATCCTGCTAAACGTACTTCTTTTCCAACATCTGTTAGTCTTAATTCTGCACAATTATTAGTTCTATATTCATTAGCTATCATTTTTTGTTTTATTCCTTTCTGCTTTAAATTATCTAGTTCTTTCTTGTCTTTCGTGTCCACCTTTTTCTCTATCATTTGATTTTTCTACTGTTCCTTTTGCATCTACCATTAGTTCATCAAATTCATTTGGTAACTCTTGATACTGTTCTTGTTCTTTCTTTTTCTTCTTTTTCTTTTTAACATCATTTATAATTGATTGAGCTTCTAGTTCTGTTTTTGCTTCTTTTAATTCTTTTTCATCTATTCCTACTTCTTCATCATCTCTTCCAAAAGTATATTTTGTACTTGTTGCTTTTTTCATTTCTAAATCTACTACTTGTTGTTGTTTTATTAAAATTGCTACTCTTTTTAAATCGTTTTCTATTTCTTTTTTAGCTTTTGGATCTGATGTTTTTGAAAGTGTTTTTCTTAATTCTATTTCAATATCTTCAAGTGTTTCATTCTCTCCTACCGTCTGTTCTGCATTAGTTGGTAAACTTAAAAATGTTTTTCTTATTTCTGCAGGTGTTGGATTTTCTCTATTATAATTTTCCATAATTTTAGTCTAATTAGACTTTTCACCTCTCTTTTCTCTTTAAAAATCTAGAAATATTATAACAAAAAAGACCTTACAAAGCAAGGTCTTTTACACATTTTAGCTCATATAATCTTTTAATCTTTTACTTCTACTTGGGTGTCTTAGTTTTCTTAATGCTTTTGCTTCAATTTGACGAATTCTTTCACGAGTTACTTGGAATTCTCTACCAACTTCTTCAAGTGTTCTAGCTTTTCCATCTTCTAGTCCAAATCTTAATTTTAATACTTTTGCTTCTCTTGGTGTTAATGTGCTCATTACTTCTTCTAGTTGTTCTTTTAATAGAGTATATGCAGCAGAGTCATGTGGAGCAGGTGATTCATCATCTGGTATAAAATCTCCTAAATGACTATCATCTTCTTCACCAATTGGTGTTTCCAAAGATACTGGATCTTGAGCAATTTTTTGAATTTCCATAACTTTTTCAACTGGAATTTCCATTTCTTCTGCAATTTCTTCTGGCGTTGGTTCTCTTCCTAATATTTGAAGTAAGTGTCTTGATGTACGAATTAATTTGTTAATTGTTTCTACCATATGAACTGGTATACGAATTGTTCTAGCTTGATCTGCAATTGCTCTAGTAATTGCTTGTCTAATCCACCATGTAGCATATGTTGAAAATTTGTAACCTTTTTTGTAATCAAATTTTTCTACTGCTTTTATTAATCCCATATTTCCTTCTTGAATTAAGTCTAAGAAAAGCATTCCTCTTCCAACATATTTTTTAGCAATACTAACAACTAATCTTAAGTTTGATTCAGCTAATTTTTGTTTTGCTTCTTCATCATTTTCTAATACTCTTTTTGCAAGTTCTAATTCTTCTTCAAAAGAAAGTAATGGTATTCTACCAATTTCTTTTAAGTACATTCTAACAGGATCGTCTACACTAACTCCATCCATATTAACAACATCTAAGTCGTCAATTTTTATGTTTTCTACTTCTTCTAAATCTTCGATATCTGGTTCTAATAAATCATCTTCATCTTTTAAAACATTTACACCTAATTCTTCAAAAGCATCAAATACTTTATCTATTTCTTCTGGATTAGCTTCTCCAAGTTCTGCTGCAAGTTCCCCATAAGTGATTTTTCCTTTTTCTTTTGCAGTTTTTAAAATTTTCATTACTTTTTCTTTTTCTTTGCTATCTTGGATTTTTAAATCTGGTGTATTGTTTTCTGTTTTTAAATTTTCTTCTTGTTTTTTTGATGTAGTTTTTTCTTTATTTTCACTTTTCTTTTTTGTTTCTTTTGCTTCAGTTTTTGGAGTTTTTTTGGCAGTTGCTTTTACTTCTTCTAATTCAACTTGTCCATCATCCACTTTTTTCATATTCTAATAACCTCCTACTTCTTTTTAGCTAATTCTATAATTATATTATTTAATTCTTTTTCTAATTTAGCTATTTCTTCTGCTGAAAGATTTTTTGCATTATCCAATTGTTTTATAATATCCATTTTTCTATTATTTAGTCTTTCTTTATTATAAATAATTATAATATCTTCTATACATTTTTCTACAGAAGTAATTTCGTAATCTGTAACCATAATTTCGCTAATATGTGCTTGTATATCTTGGTCTTCTATATTTGAAATTGCTGATAAAATTTGTTCTTTGTTTCCATCTTTAATTTCCATTATTGTTTTAAAAATTTTTTTGTTAAGTTCAACCTTAAAATCATTTTCAGAAATTACAGATTTTATTTTTTCAAAAGATTCATCATAATTATTTATTAGTAAATATAGAATCATTTTTTCTCTTTTTACTATTGTTTCATTTACTTCTTCTGTTTTTATTGACTCACTGCTTATTTTGTGATTTAAAATTTCTTTTGTTGGTGCACTTGTATAAGCTAATTTATTTACTTCTGCATATATTGCTTCTTTTGAAATTTGGTATTGCTCTGCTACTTTTTCGACATAAATTTCTCTTTCGATTTTGTTTTCAACTTTTGCTAAAATTTTAGTTATTTCTTTTAAAAATTTTACCTTATCTGTTGCATTTTCTAAATTATATTTATTTTTTAGCATTTTTATTTTAAACTCTACCAAAGAAATTGCATTATCTACTAGAAGATTAAACCTACCACTACCATATTTTATTATGTATTCATCTGGATCTTTTGCACCTTCCATTTGGATAACTCTAGCATCACAACCTAATTTATTTAAAATCTCTAAAGCACGTAAAATTGCTTCTTGACCTGCTCCATCAGAATCGTAACTTAATATAATTTGCTCTCCATATCTTGCTAAGAGCCTTCCTTGTTCTTCTGTTAAAGCTGTTCCAAGTGATGCTACAACATTGTGTATTCCTCTTTGATGAAGTGATATTGCATCCATATATCCTTCAACTAATATTAACTTTTTTTCATTTGTTTGCTTTGCTATATTTAAAGCAAATAGATGCTTCTTTTTTGAATATATTAAATTTTCGTTAGAATTGATATATTTAGCCATTTTCTCGTTGTTGTCTAGTCTTCTACCACCAAAAGCAACTACTTTTCCATTTACAGTCATTATAGGAAACATTAATCTTTTACGAAATCGGTCTATAAATTCGCCTCTATCGTTTTTATTTACAAGTCCTGTTGCCAATATTTCTTCGTCTTTAAAACCTTTTACTTTTAACATTTTGTACAATTCATTGTATTCGCCAGAATAACCTATTTTAAAAGCTTTTAATGTAGCATTATCCATTTTTCTTTGTTTTACGTAATCCTGTGCTATTTTAGCTAATGGCTTGTACAATCTTTCATGATAAAAAAGTGCTGCTTCAAGGTTTATTTTAAACATTCTATCTTTTAAATATTGTTTTGCATTAAATCCTTCATTTTCAATTGTTGGTAATTGAATTCTTGCTCTTTCAGCAAGTATTTCTACACTTTCTTTAAAAGATACTTTTTCAATTTCACTTATAAATGTAAAAACATCTCCTCCTTTATGACACCCAAAACAATGAAAATATTGTCTATCTGGTGAAACAGAAAAAGAAGGTGATTTTTCATTGTGAAAAGGACATAAACCAAAGTAGTTTCTTCCACTTCTTTTTAATACAACATATTGAGATATGACTTCAACGATATCATTTGCTGATCGAATTTCTTCTTTTAATTCGTTACTATATTGAACCATTACATCATACCTTTCAAATATATTATTCGACAGATTATTTTTAAATCCTTCATTTTTTCATAGAAAAGTGTACATAATTTCTTTACTTATTATTTTGTACTTATTTTCTACTTTTTTATACATTTTATTACTTTTATTATTTCTTAATTTGTATTTCATTTAAATTTCTATTTTTATTCTTATTTTATATTTTTGGTTTTATAACATTTAATTTGTTACTATGCATTATCACACAAAAAGATGATATACTTGCAAGTATATCATCTTTAGTTTGTATGTATTCTTAAAACTATGCTTGAATAAATTTTTTCATAACTTTTGGATTTGAAGTTTCATTTTCAGCTATAGTTTCTGGTATTACATTGTGCAATTCGTAAGAAATATTTATTTTTTGATCTACTAACTCTTCTACTTCATCTTTATCTTTATCTTCTACTAAAACTAATTCACTTACAAGAATTTGTTTTGCATTTAATAACATTTTCTTTTCAGTTGTAGATAAACCTTTGTCTTTTTGTTTAAATGTTAAATTTCTTACAATATCTGCTACTTCGTAAATGTCTCCAGATTTCATTTTTTCAACATTTTCTCTGTATCTTTTGTTCCATTTCATAGACATTTCTGTGCATTCTTGTTCTAATACACTGATTACTTTTCCGGCTGTTTCTTTGTCTATTATGTTTCTAACTCCTATTTGTTCAGCTTTTGCAGTAGGTACCATAACCTTTACTTCACCTGGCATTTTAATTATGTAATAGCTTTGTTTTTCATTTCCAATTGCTCTTTCCTCAATTGATTGTATAACACCAGCTCCATGCATTGGATATACTATTTTATCTCCTACTTTAAACATTTTTGTCACTCCTTCCAAGTAATTCTCTTGATTACTACATTTCTATTATACTACAAAATATAGCAAAAGTCAAAGTTTTTTACCAAAATTTACATAAGAAATTTCTTTTTTTATATTCTATTTTTTTATTTTTTTGAACAAATAAAAAATAGAGTTATTTAGCTTAATTAATCTCTAAATATCTCTATTTTTCTTTTATTTTCTATATAATAGATTTAGTTAAATTTATTTATGCAAATTAATAAATTATTTGCTTGTTGAACCAAATCCACCTTTTCTAGTTCCTTCTGCATTATCATTATCTACTATTAAATATTTCATAAAAATAGCTTGTCCTATTGCATCACCTTTTTTGATTTCAACATCATGATCAAAAAAGTTATAATATGCAAACATAAAATGTCCATCATTATCTTCATTTCCGTAATAATCGCTATCTATTATTCCAACACTATTTGCCATTACCAAACCTTTTTTTCCTGGGTTTGAGCTTCTATTGCAAAGCATATAAAATTCATCTGGTTCACAATATGCTTTTAATCCTGTTTTTACTAATGTTGGTTTCTGTCCTGGTTTAAATGCTGGAACTATTGTATCTTCAGCTGCTTCTATATCATAACCAGCAGAATTCTTTGTTTTTCTTACTGGTAAATTTATTCCTTTATCTTCCCATCCTTTTGCTATTTCAAATCCTCTTTTTCTCTCCATTTTCTTATTGCACAGTTTTTTACTGTACTCTCCTTTCTGTTCTTCATTTTTTATTATTATATATTCTACAAGCTCTATTTTCAAGTGTATTTTTTACGAAAATTTAAAGTTTTAGAAAGAATTATCAAAGACTGGATTTATTTTTCTTTAAGTATAATAACATAATTGAGCCAATTTATTTACTTATATTCCATGTTGTTACACCATCTGTTGTCGTAGCTGTTCCTTTGACTCCAGATGATAGAGAAACTACGGGACGCACGCCATAGTAGCCATAACCATAGCGTTCGCCACTCATATGTCCTCTACAGTTTACACGCATCATAGCATTAGTGAAATTCGCAGCTGGTGTCGCCAACCAATAGCCCTCGCAAGTGTTCCATGAATTTCCACTTATATTACCATGAGGATAATATAAACTATCATTAAAACCTGATTTTGTTTGCATATCAGAATATCCTATAACATTACATAGGCTATCTTCAGTTAAACCTACTCTGTATCCTGTTGTATCAGTATCAAATGCTAATGTATCTGTATATTTTTGATTCCAACTTGCCATCCACATTTCTATTGTTACACTTCCTATTACTGATGTCGATACATTATCTACAAAGGTTGTATTCGCAAGTGTACTCCATTTGCTTGAATCTAATAATGTTGCCACTGCTTTATAATTTATATTTTCATTATTTACATTTGATAACTTTGTAAATAAAAAGTTATTATTACTTGTTATAGTTCCACTTGTTGTTAATTCTTTTTCTAACCACCATCCACAATATTTACCATCATTTTCTGCAAATACATTTGATGGATATTTTGATGTTGGCAAATAATCACTTGCTAT
>ULTP01072166.1_pt1 | contig 10441 bp, 9 predicted proteins | sample 1957721 | NCBI WGS metagenome assembly ULTP01 (sample SAMEA4835737, study PRJEB28245) | human gut metagenome | biome: gut microbiome; material: fecal sample | place: Denmark | collected 2008 | reverse complement strand
ATTATAAAGCTTTCAATATAATATCTTAATTCCTGATTTTTATAAAATGGATATATTAAATAAATAGTAATAGGCACAAAAAGTGAAGTAAAAATTGATAAGTCTCCTTTCATGAATGGTAAAACATTTGAAAGTATTATATCTAATATAAAACTGCTTATAATAATAAGTATTTTTTTCATTTTCTATCCTTTAAAACTGTTACATAATGTATATTATTAAAATCCTGATTAATTTTAATATATACTACTTTGCTTAAGTTGTATTTATCTTCCTTTATTTTTTCTACTTCTCCTATATATACTCCTTTAGGAAATATTCCCCCTATTCCACTAGTTGTAGCCTTATCCCCTACTTTTATATTACTATCTTTATCTACCCCTTTAATTTTTAGTAACTTACTATTTTTAGAATAACCACTTAAAACTCCATAATAATCTCCACTTTCTGTTGATAGTAATACTGATACTTTGTAATTGATATCATCCGCTGTTATTAATTTTACTTCACTAGAATTTTTATATACTTTGACTATTTTCCCAATCAAACCATTTTTTGTGATTACAGCCATATCCATTCCAATATTATTATCTAACCCTTTATCTATAATAATTGTATTTAACCAATAATTTTTATTTCTTGTTAAAACAGTAGCATTGATACACTCATATTCTGTAAATGTTTTATTTAAAGATAATGTATCTTTTAACTCTGCTATTTCACTTTCTAATGATTTATTGATATTTTTTTGAATAGTATAACTCTCACTCTGATCTACATTTTTTTCACTATTAAAGGCTTTAAATGGTATCATTACAGCGGAACTTAAAACACTAGTAATACTCTTAACTCCATTTTCCAAAAAATTAACTCTTCTTTCCAACTGCAGTGAAACATAAACCATCACTAATAATAGAAATGTTGTAATACTAAAAATGATTGTTTTTCTTTTCTTTTTATTCTTTTTCATATAACCCTCTTCTAACTAATGAAAATATTACTCTCCTCATAAAAGCTATAATAATTATTATCACTAACTATAATATGGTCTAAAACCGGAATACCAAATGTATCTCCTATTTCTTTAAGTGCTTTTGTAAAATGAATATCTTCCCTACTAGGTTTAGTATCACCAGATGGATGGTTATGTATACATATAATTGATGAAGCACTCCTCATATATGCTTCCTTAAACACTTCACGTGGATGAACACAACTTCTATTTATTGTTCCCATAAATAATAATTTCCTTTCTATTAGTTCTTGTTTCGTATTAAAATAAAAGCAGTAAAAGTATTCTTGCTTTTTATCTACAAATAAATATTTATTATCTAAATAAATCTCTTTAGCGTTAGTAAACTTTTTTCGGATAGTATTATCACATCTAAAAAATATCCTCTTTCCAAATTCCACTACACTTATTAACTCTATCGCCTTTACCTCACCAACACCTTTAACTTCTATTAATCGTTGTAATGTCAAATCTTTGAAATCTTTAATATCACCAACCATTTTTAATATTTCATATGATAATTCCATAACATTTTTATCCTTTGTTCCAGTCTTTAATATTATAGATAATAATTCATTATTAGATAAATTTTCTACTCCTACATTTTTTAATCTTTCTCTAGGTCTTTCACTACATGGTATATTTTCAATCTTCAAAACTATCACCTCTAATATATTATTAAGAGATGACATCATTTTTTCAGGACTTAATTACCATTTCTTCATAACTAGACAAAATAACCATATTAATAGTATTTATCTCTTCATTGGTTTTAGCAGATTCAATTAATTTATCAAATTGTTCTAGATTAACCAAAAATTCATTATTTAAAACAGACATTTCTTTTATGTAAAGACTATATCCATCATTTTTATAGAGCTTACTTATTTTCTCTAGATTTTTTTTGCTCTTACTGATACCAACATAGACATAATATTTGTCATTTTCTTGTGTAACTATTTTATTTTCGATACCTTTAGTATCCAGCTGCATACTATTTTTATTTGTATAAACTCCTAATTGGAGAAAATACACAGTATTATTACTTTTTTTATCATCACTGGATATTGTTTTGCTATAAACTACTTTAGCTGTTGCTATACCCAAAAGCATTGTAAAAACTACACTTAAAATTATCTTCTTATTCATTACCATCACCACTATCATGGTATCAAACGAGATTTAAATATTTTGTCGAAATAGCTTTCTTAAAAAAATAATTAAGTAAAATTATGACAAATAATGTCTTACCGTTCTAAAATTACTTTTTAAACATTAAAATTTATAGTATTCTTATTATAGGAGGAAGTATATGAAAAATAAAAAAATACCAACATATATCATCTTGGGACTATATCTAGTTACTTTAATTACTAATATCATTTTAATAACTATTTATCACAACAATTACAATACAGCTTCTTTTATAAATTATATTATCTTAATTTTATTTAGTTTATTCTTTACGTTTCACATCATCAACACTAAACAAGAAAGATATTTGCTTGTAAATGTATGTCTTATTTGCTTAACTTTCTATAATATTTTAAATCTAAATACGCAATTAGAAAAAATGACTACTACATCTAAAGCTACTTTATCTGCTCCACCTATTAATATAAGTTATTTAAAGAGCATGCCTGATTTTTCTAATGAGTCTTTAACTAGCGCTGTTAAATGGGCTAAAACAAACAATATTAATATTACTCAAACTTATGAATATAGTGATATCATTGAAGAACAAAATATTATATATCAAAATGTTAAAGCTGGAACTACTCTTTCTAAAATCAAAGATCTTACCCTAGTAGTAAGTGATGGAGCTGATCCAAATAAAGAAATTGTTTTAAAGGATATGCAAGGATTAACTATAGATGAAGTTTTAGATGAAATCGAAAAAGTTTATCTAAATAATGTAAAAATAGTATATGAAGATAGCGAAGAAAAAGAAGATTCACTAATTAAACAAAGTAAAATTGGAACAGTCGCAAGAAGTGATGAAATCACATTTACATTTTCAAGAGGAACCAGTACTAAAAATGAAGTAAAATTACCAGACTTTGCTAACATGACCAAGTTACGTGCAACAGCATACTTAGAAAAATATAAAATAAATTATGAATTTAATGATGATTACAGTACAACAGTGAAAAAAGGAAATGTAATAAAGCAAAGTATTGAAAAAAATAAAGTCATTAAAGTAGATAGTGATAAATTAACTCTTACCATTTCTAAAGGCAAGAAAATAATTGTTCCTGACTTGAAAAATATGTCCCTTGAAGACATTTTAAACTGGGTTTCTAAAAATAAACTAAAGTTAGAAATTGAACAAAGCAATGATGATACCATCAAAAAAGGAAAAATAATTTCTACTAGTGTTAATAAATCTGATGTCTTAGAAGAAAGAAGTAAAATTAAGGTTACTATTTCTAAAGGTAGTATTAAAATGAAAGATTTTGATAATTTAGATGACTTCAAGAAATGGGCTGAAAAGAACAAAATAAATTATCAAATAGAATATGAATCAAACAATGATATTGAAAATGGAAAAATAATTCGTTTTTCTCATAAAAATAATGATGTTATAAAAAATAATGATACCATTACTGTTACTGTTTCAACAGGAAAAGAAACAACTATTCCAAACTTCGTTGGTTTAACAAAGGCTAACATTCAAAAGAAATGTAATAGTCTAGAAATAAGTTGTACTTTCCAATACGCTAATAGTAAAGAGAAAAAAGATATCGCTATTCGTCAATCTCTTTCATCAGGTAGTAAAGTTGCTGTTAATACATCTATTTCTATAACACTTTCTAACGGTAAAGCTCCTACTACTAATAATTCAAAAACAAATACTAACAATAGCAATAACAATAAATCAAACAACAATCAAAATAATAATAATAATCAATCAAATAATAATTCTGGAAATAGCAACAATAATAACAATACCCCAAGTCCTACTCCAGAGCCTTCTTGTACACCAAGTGCAATCACACTTAATAGAAGTTTAAATAACATTTTTTCTAATCCAGAAGGATATCAAAGTGTATACAATCAACTATCTTCATACTTTAATAGTATTAATGTTAAAGTAGCAATTTCAGGAGATTCTAGTAGTGGTAAAGCTCCAGGAAGCTTTATCAGTGGAATTGGTCCAGGTAGTACCGTATATACATGTTGTCCAAATAACTGTAAAACTTACAGTATCACAATTGCAAAATAGATTTTGGTCTATTTTGCTTTTTTTATCATAAATTTAAATGAACATGATTGACAATAATAAGAATCTATATTAAAATTATATATGTCGTATGGGTCTATAGCCAAGTGGTAAGGCATGGGACTGCAACTCCCTGAGCGTTGGTTCAAATCCGACTAGGCCCTCCATTGGGAAATCTGTCCGAACTTTTATAGTTTAGGACTTAATATACAAAGTATCAATTTCAAAAGAAGTTGGTACTTTTTTAGTGTTTAAGTTTAGAAAGGACAGGTTTTAAATGATTAATATTACTACAAAGGAATTAGAGATTGATAATGAGTTAAAAAACAAAATAGAATTTATATGTGATTTTTGTAATGCAAAACCTACTATTATTAATGGTAATATTCGTAATATTACTCGTACAAATTTGAGTTATGTAGAACCACATAGAATTATTATTAAAGGAATAACATTTCTTGCTTTCAATTACTCTAAAACTTTATATGTAGGTAATCTATCAAATAAACTAGAATTAAAAGATTTAGAAACCTTTATAAAACAATTTAACTAAATATAAGTAATTTGTACTAACTTCTTCTAAAATTGCCTTAAAATAGGTAAAAAATGGTAATTATGTCTTGACTTTAACTTTAAATTCTCTATAATAAGAAACCAATAAGGAAGTTTTATGTTTTTGAGGGGTTAATATAAAACAAATTTAATTAAGCAACATAATGAAATTTTAGAGGTGTCAAAGACATAAAACCAATTAGTGTCTTTGTCGCCTCTTTTTTGATGAAGAATAAGAAAGGATTAAAATTTATGAATGAAGAAAAGAAAATTGCAGGAATATACATAAGAGTTAGTACGGAAGATCAAGCAAGAGAAGGATTTAGTTTGGGAGAACAAGAAGAAAGACTTCGTGCTATGTGTGAATTTAAAGGTTATGAAATTTATAAGATTTATAAAGATGCTGGAATAAGTGCTAAAACTGGAAACCATAGACCAGCATTTGAAGAATTAAAAGAAGATATTAAAAAGAAAAAAGTAAATACTATTGTTGTTTTAAAACTAGATAGATTAACTCGCAGTGTTTATGATATGGAAGATATAATGAAATTTTTGGAAGACAACAATGCTTACCTTGATTGTGCAAATGATGATATAAATACTACAAATGCTAATGGTAGAATGGTTGCAAGACTTTTAACAACTGTTTCACAAAATGAAATTGAAAGAACAAGTGAGAGAACTAAAATAGGTTTAGCAGGTGCTATTAAAGTTGGAAATATTCCCCATCGCGCTCCATTTGGTTATAAACATGTAGATAAAAAACTTGTACCAGATGAAGCAACGAAAGACCAAATTATTAGAATATTTAACTTATATTATGAGGGTAATTCTTATCAAACTATTAGTAATTTATATAACAAAGAAAAAGTATTTGGTAAAACAAATTGGTGTGATGGTACTATCCTAAAAATAATAGAAAATGAAATATACAAAGGTGATTTTGTTCATGGAAAAAGGACAAACAATCCAACTTATTATGAAAATGTAGTTGAGCCACTTGTATCAAAAGAATTATGGGAAGAATGCCAAGTACAAAAGAAAAAGAATGCTAGAAATTATAAACGAGATAAAGAATATTTATTTTTACAAAAACTTAAATGTCCTAAATGTGGAAGAGTATTAGGCGGTAATGCAACTAGAAAGAAAAATGGAAATGTTTACTACTATTATCAATGTCATGATTGTAAAATATCAATTAAAGAAACTGATATTGAAAAAGAATTTGATAATTTTATTAATGAAATTCAAGAATATGATTCAGTGGTAAATCAAACCTTACTACCTATGATAAAAACAAAACTTAATAATCCAAAAGACAAATTACTTAAAGAATTAAATGAGCAAAATCAAAAGTTTGAGAGAATTAGAAAAGCATATATTAATGGTTCATTTACTATTGAAGAATACGATAACGAAAAAGAAATTGTAGAAAATACAATTAAAATTCTAGAAGAAAAAATCAAAGAATGTGATTTATGTAATGAGTTAAAATTTACGCCAGAAGATATTTTAATTAAAAGGGATTTAGATTATATAAATGGGCTTGTCTATCCAAAAGAATACGAAGAAAATACTTATATGTGGAAAGACTATACAAGAAGTGAAAAATCAGATTTAATTATGAGATATGTTGATTATGTAGAACTAGAATATTATTCAAAAAATAAAGTAAGAATTGGTGAAGTTTATTTTAGAGAAAGTATGTGTAAGCCATGTAATGAATTATATGATGCTGGATTTCTTGCTAAAACTGATTATGCACTACTTGGTAATATTGTAACAAAATTAAGATTTAGTGAATACTTACCAATAGAAAAAGTTAGTGAAATAGTATTTACTTTAAGACAATATTACAATGTAGGTTATTTTGAAGCAACCTACTATTATGAAGATAAAGTTATGTTCTTTAATAATTATGAAAATAGAAATATTGTTAGAATATTTCCAATAGAAGATTATAAAAAAATGGATAAGTTAGATAAACTACAATTAGGTGTTATCTATATAGGTAATAATGAAAAATGCTTGATAGATAATAAAGAAGATTTATTTACTACTATACCAGAAAAAGCAAATTGTAGAATATATGAATTTGATAAAAATAAAGAAAATAAAAATAATAATGTTAGTCAAGAACAACGATAGTTGCTTGTGAAATTCTTGACTAACAAAATTAAAAACATAATTGAAAAACTTCAAAACAAAAATTATATTTTTCGTTTTGAAGTTACATATCAAAGGAAAAATTTTTGCTAACTTTTTTCTAAAAAAGTTATAACAATCGTGGCAAGTTTTGTCAGCTGTGCTGATGAAATTGGCAATAGATTGTTTAAATAAAATTATGAAAGAATTGCTTACGATAGTTTGCAATTACTTGAATAATTTTTGGAAGATAAAATAAAAAGCAGTGCTTGTTATTTTATCAGAAGTTTTATGTAGTTTTATTTCATTACGAAGTTTTGGAATATTACGAAATAAGACAGGTGGATTCTAAGGTTGCCTAAACCTTAGCCCCATATTTTGATATAAACAAAGTGCAATGTCAAAATATATAGGGGGTTTAGAAATTTTGTCAAAGCAAAATTACCCTACTATAAATAGTAGGACTCTTGTTTATAAAGGGGGTTATGAATTTATGGAAGAATTATCTTATTCATTACATTTAAGTAATGATAAAAATAAAACAAAAAGAGCAAGACAATTTGCTAGAAATAATGGAATTAATGCTACTGCTTTTAACAATAATGCAATACAAAATCATCAACAACTATCAAAAGTTGATAAACATAATTTAAGAAAATATGATGATGATAAAGAATTAATTTGTATAATAAAAGGCACTTCTTCTATTGTAGAAGATACCAAAAATTTATATTTAGAATTATTTGAAGATGCAAGAATTAAATACAATGAAAAGCAAACGAGAAATGATAGAAAAATAGAAAATTATTTTAATCATATATCAAATGATAATAAAAGAGATCTTGCTTGTGAAATAATCATTGAACTTGGAGATATGGATTTTTGGGCTGAACAAGATGATAAATTAAAAAAAATGATTCAAGTTTATAAAGAACAAATATTAGATTTAGAAAATGTTGTTCCTAATTTTAAAATAGCGAATGCGACCATTCATTTTGACGAATCTTCTCCTCATCTACATATTGTTGGGGTACCTTTTAAAGATGGTTCTAAAAATGGTATGGAGCGTCAAGTTGGAAAAAGTGATGTCTTTACAACAAATAGTTTAAGAAATATTCAAGATAAAATGAGAGAGTATTGTATCAACTCATTCAATCGAATTTATCATTTAAACTATACTCTTAAAGCAAAAGAAGATGGTCGCAATCAAGATATAAATGTTAAAAATATGACTAATTATAGAGAATTAAAAAAGGAACAAGAAAAAAATAAAAAGCGACTTAATGAATTAAATGAGAAAGCAGATAACTTACAAAATAAATCTAATCAAATAACTGAAATTATCGATAATTTAAAACCTAGTAAATTAAATAAAAATAACTTCACTATTTCAAATAAAGAAGTTGATGAAATTAAAGATTATATTAAACAAACTACTGATGCAACCTCTAATTTAAAATCTACTAATGATTTAACTACTATACTTGAAAAATACGAAGAAGATTTAAAAAATCATTCCAATGAAGTTAAAAATTTACAAAAGAAAGTTAAAATTAGAGATGAGAAAATTGAAAATTTACAATATAATTTAGATAATGCAAACGATGAAATTGATGAATTGGAAGAAAAAGTAACTAAACTTGAAGAAGCATTAAATTATTTCAAAGAGTTATGGCAAAAGTTTATAGAGTTCTTACAAGATAAATTCTTCTCATCAAATAAATATGATGATTTCATAAATGATTTATATGATGAAGATATAATTGATGACAATGATATTAAGATTATTCAAAACAATTCTAAAGACAATGAAAAAGATGATTTTGAAAGATAATATTTAGCAAGCATCTATCTAAAATAAAGAAAATTTGCTATAATATTAATGAAATGGAGATGATTTTTTTGAATACTATTAAGACTATAGATTTATGGACTGAACAAAATGAAAACCATATTGAATGTTTTAGTGGAGCTTTTGTAGATGGATTTGAAAATGGTAATATTCCCTTTGATACTTATAAAGTAATAAGAAATGGAAATTGTATTATAACTAGTAATCTAAATGAATTAAATATTAGCAATAAACATAATGCTATAGTTTTTTATAAAAATAATATACCTGTAAGACTTATGGTAATTAATCAAAATACTGATATAGATAATTGTATTAATGTGGCATTAAGTCAACAATTTAATGACTTTGCATTAAATGAAATATATAAAAAACTCGCAATAAAAAGATATGATATTGATTTAAGACAGCAACCTATTCACAATAACTCAAACAAGGAAAATGAAATTGATGTTGGATCTTGTGATAGACCAAGTTTATTAAATTGTATGTTAGATGGATGCTACACTCAAAGTGATACAAATTATGGAAAAAGTAATAGTGATAGTAATTATAGTTTTATTCCTGATATTTTTATACAATATGATTTTACAACTGATGCCGAACAATTTCAGATTGAACATCGTTGTGCTTTCTTAAATGAAAATATGACAAGGATAATACCACTTCAAGAAAATTCATTATTAAACATTGAAGAAATAAAAAAACAATTTATACAAGATGATTGCAATAATCTATCAAAGAAGAGATTAAGTAGAGGAATTATATGAAAAGATTGACAAGAAGATTTATCATCAACTCTTTAGATGGTTTAAGCTTAAGTGAAGCAATTAGATACGAAAGATATTATATTAATGATAATCTAAGAATACAAAGGAAAAATGATGCGTATCAAAAAGAAGAGTTAGATAATGACAATAATGTTATTGCAAAAATTGCTATATCAGAAGAAGAATTTTTTGATTTAAAAGAAAAATCTTATTCTGAAATAATTAGAGATAGTTACTTACTTTTAAATAATAATAATATTTCCATAAAAAAATATTTAGGAAAATATAGAGGTTTATTTAGAGTGGAAGTTAAATTTGATTCATTAGATAATATGAATAATTATATTAAGGAAATTTGGATGGGAGAAGAAATAACCAATTCCCCATTGGCTTTTGATAAATATTTAAGTAAATTATCTACTTGTGAGTTTCAAAATGAGTTAGGAAAGTATATAAAATAATATACAAATTTCAAAAAAAATATTGCCAATAAAATTATAAATTGTTAAAATATTATTAGAGGTTGGTACTTAAATAGTATTAAATCCTAATTAGTGAGAAAAAGTTTGAAATAACTTAACCACTCGCTCCATTTGAAATCAACTTACGGACTTAAAAGTTCGTAAGTTTTTATTTTTATATAAAACTTTAAAAGTTCTCTTATCACAGAAAGGAGGACTTTTTTCATGCTTAAATTTAAAGTAATTGAAAATCTAAAACCTAATAAAGATTTAATGGACATCTTAAAAGACTTTAAATATAAGGTTAAATTAGGAAAAATTAAAACTATTATACACACTAACTTAAAAGTAATAACACCTACTGAATATCAAATTACATATCCTGCTACTCTTACAATACTTGAATACAAAGTTAATGAAATATCA
>ULTP01050008.1_pt1 | contig 10461 bp, 6 predicted proteins | sample 1957721 | NCBI WGS metagenome assembly ULTP01 (sample SAMEA4835737, study PRJEB28245) | human gut metagenome | biome: gut microbiome; material: fecal sample | place: Denmark | collected 2008 | reverse complement strand
GCGGGCCAGCCTGGTGAGGGAATCCAGCAGGATGACGACGTCTCTGCCCATTTCCACCAGGCGTTTGGCCCGTTCGATAACCAGATCGGAAACCTGGGCATGGCGCCGGGAAGGTTCGTCAAAAGTGGAGGCGAATACCGGAGCATCCACGGTTTCTTCAAAATCCGTTACTTCCTCCGGACGTTCGTCCAGCAACAGCACAATCAGTTCCACTTCCGGATAATTGGCCCTGATGGAACGGGCGATTGTTTTCAGAAGAACGGTTTTTCCTCCGCGCGGGGGGGCCACAATCAGGCCGCGCTGCCCTTTGCCGAAGGGCGTCATGAGGTCCAGTACGCGCATGGCGGCGGAATTGACCCCCTTGTTTTCCAGAAGGAGGCGTTCCTTGGGGAAGAGGGGGGTGAGGCGTTCAAAATCGCTGCGCGCCCGGTAGTCTTCCGCAGGGATGTCCTCCACGCTGATGACGGAGGCTGCAGAAAGGTACTTGTCATGAGGCCGCAATTTGCGCAGCCTGACCTTGATCTGCTGGCCTACGCGGAGATGCAGGGGTTTGATGAGATTGCCGCCCAGATAAATATCATCCGGAGAGGTGCGGAAACTTTTCACCGGATCCCTCAGCATGGCGTAATTATCCTTGGCTTGTTCCATGACCCCGGAAACTACGACTTCATGGCCCTTTGCCAGAAGCTGTTTCCCCAATTCAAAAACCAGCTGGGACTTGGTGAGGGAGGCCGCGTTCCGGATGGGCAGCCCTTCCGCCATTTCCTGAAGATCGTTCAGGGGGCGTTTCCGCAGTTCATTGATGTCAATCTGCTCCAGAACAGGGGCTGCTTCCTCCTCCTCCCGGACTGCGTTTCCACTATTTTCCTCCGGAGCGGCAGCCGGCTGTTCCCCGGCGGTTTCTTCCGGCGCGGGCAGGGGCTTGGGGAGGGTTTCCTGCGGAATATCTCCGGCGGGGGAAGGGGTGTTGTCGAGTTCTTCAGTCATGAAAAAATGTTGGTAAAGTCTTTGGGTTTGCTGGCGGAGCAGGTCCGGGGGGCCTTCATTCCAGATGACGAAGTCGGCCGCAGCCACTTTTTCCATGATAGGCCGCTGGGCCGCCAGAATGGCTTCAATCATATCCTCCCGGAATCCATTCCTGATAGCCAGGCGGGTTTTCTGCGTTCCCCTGGAAACAGCCACCACGCACACGGCATCTTGGCAATAGCGCGCCGAAGTTTCAAAAAACAGGGGCACGTCAATGACAAACCCGTCCACCTCCGTATTCTGACGCGCCGCCAGCATTTGCGCAAGACATTCTTGATGCAGCAGGGGGTGAATGATCCCTTCCAGCGTTCTGCGGCTTTCCGGATTCCGGAAAACAAGCTCCCGCAGAAAATGCCTGTCAGCCTTTCCGGAGGAGTCTACGCTGGCTGGGCCGAAGACGCTGGAGAGGGGGGCTTTCAGCGTACCGCCATCCAGCAATCTGCCCGCCTCCGCATCACAGTCAAACAGGCGCAGGCGCGCGCCTCCCGCCTCCATCAGCAGACGGATGAATGTAGATTTCCCGGTGGCTATTCCTCCGGTAACAATCAGGGTTTTCATGGGGGGAAGGGAAAGTAAGGCGCTTCTGGGATATAAAGAGCGGGTGAAAGGGTTACCCTTTCACCCGCTCCAATATGGACGTTATGCACGCAGCCTACATGGGAGGCAGCAGGCCTTCGGAGGCGGGAAGGGCGCTTTCCGGAGCGGCCGCAGTGGGAAGGGCATTGCCGCGTACGGGCTGGCCCGTGGCGTCAATGATCTGTCCCGTTACGAAGATCATCAGATTCTTCTTGATGTGGTTGTCGGAGTTGCTGCGGAAGAAGCGGCCGATGAGAGGCAGGTCACCGAAGATCGGCACTTTGTCTTCCACCGTCTGCACGTTTTCCGTGATCAAACCACCGATTGCCACGGTATGGCCGTCGTAGATGAACAGGGACGTTTCAACGGACCTCTTGGAGAAGATCGGCTGCTCGATGCGGTTTTCCGTCAGCGTCAGGGACATCGGCTTGCCGTCGGAACCAACGCCGGTGGACTGGATCGGGCTGCCGTAGTTCACGAAGCCTTCAAATTCCACGATGCTGGGCTTGAAGTTCAGGTCGATGATGTACTTGTTGTCTCCAATGGTAGGCACCACTTCCAGAGTTACGCCGACGGGCTTCATTTCAAACACGCCGGGAGTGGCGGGAGTGACAGGGAAGCTGGATATCTGGGGTTGGATCTGATTGCCCAACAGACCGTTCAGAGTGTTACCGTTGTTCCCATAACCGTAACCATTGCTATAGTCGCTGCCTACGGAGTTGGGGAGTTCCGGCGGTTCGTATTCGGTGGGATACCAGAATTCGCGGATGATTTCAATCTTGGCGGTTTCACCGGACTTGGCGGTCACGCTGGGGGCAGTGAGAACGTCAGACCCTTTTTTCTGGGACAGGCCGCGCATCAGCATCTGGAAGGAGCCTTCGTCATAAATGCCCGTCAGGGACATGATGCCGGGAGCGGCGTTTTTCTGGGAGGCTTCAGAGCGGTTGGTGCTGTTCAGCAGATTGTCCACGGAGTTCTTGGTGATGGCGTAGTCACCCGTGCGGTTGCCGCCGGTAACGAGGCCGTTGATGGTGTCGCTGCCGCTGTTTACAGGCCAGCCGGTCACGCCGCCGGGAGACTGGGTAAAGCTGTCGGAAGTGGAACCGGTGCCGTAGTTCGTGCCGCCGCCCAGGAAGGTGCTGCGGTCATTGCTTACGGAGAACGGGGTGACAATCCAGTCAAAGCCGAGTTCTTCCGTGTTTTCCTGGGTTACTTCCACGAACTTGGTCATGATGCGCACCTGCTGGGATTCGCCGCGGGTGTTTTCAATGAGCTGTTCGATCAGGTCCAGGTTGCCGGAAGTGTTGCGGACGACCAAGGAGGAATTGCCGTTGACAAGGAATGCCGTGGCGCCTTCCGGGAAGCTGATGCCGCTCTTTTGCAGCAGGCTGCGGATGGAGGGCATGGGTTTAAGGCCGGAGGAGCTTTCGCCACCGCCGCCAAAGGGGTCGTCACTGACTTCGCCGCCGCCGTCGCCGACGGTGGTGCGGAGAGCGGACTGGAAGCCCGGGGGCACGGAGAAGGTGCGCTGGTACAGATCCACGTCATTACCGCCGGCAGGAAGGATGGTCACTGCATAGTCTTCCACCTTCTGGCGCAGGCCGGCATTGCTGCAGATGAAACGGAGCACTTCCAGCATGGGAACATTAGTCAGCTTCAACTGGCCGATTTTGCGGGTGCGGATGCTTTCCTGCGGGGCTGCTGCCGGAGCAGCTTCCGTGACTTCCGCAGTTTCTTCGCCAAAGCCGTCTTCATCAGTTGCGGGAACGGCGGGGGCGACGGCAGCGGGCTGGGAATCATTGATGACAAAGTTGATGCCGCGTTCACCGTTCGGGCCTACCGTGCGGTCCAGTTCAATGGACTTTTTGCGCAGATAGTCAATGGCGTCTTCCACGGTGGTGTCTTCAAAAGAGACGGAGGGGATGATGATGCTCTTGAGCTTCATCAGATTGGCCGTGGCGCCGTTGATGTCCGTGATCGGTGCGTTGTCAGTGCCGTCGGCTCCGGTCGGGACTTCCATCGGGATGGGGCGTTCCCACATCTTGTCCACTTCCGCCAGCATGGTGCTGCGGGTTTCGTCGTAAGCGGCTGCATAGTAAGCCATTCTGCGGCGGTTGACCGTTTCCTGTCCGCGGCGGGCCGCCACGTTGTACGGGTCGATGGAGAGAACCTTGTTGAATTCGGCGATGGCTTTGTCGTAGTCGCCGAGGTCATAGTAACCATAGGCCATGTGAAGGAGGGTGTTCACCTTTTCCACGTTTTTCACGTGTTCGGGGGTGAGCGCCGGATTCGTGCGAATCGGGTCCTTCATGTATTCGAGCGTCTGCTTGGCAAGCTTGGCGCTCCGGGGATTGAGCTTGATGGCATCCTGCAGAAGCTTGTCGGCTTCGTCATAGCGCCCCACTTTGATGTATTCCTGAGCAACGGCGATGCTGGCGTCGCCAATATGGTTGGCGATAGCTTCCTTGCGCTGGTCGTTGATCGGCGCGGAAGGCAGCATGTTGTAAGCGGCGTTGTATTTGTCCAGGGCTTCCTTGTACTTGCCTTCGCGGTACAGGTTGCGGCCTTCCGCAAGGAGCTGCATGGCTTCCTGGGTTTGCGCTTCGCGGCGGGCCATGGCTGTGCGCGCTGCACTGGACTGGTATTGGTAACTGCCCGGTCCGGCGTAGGACGATCCCAAGGCACTGGAGGTTCCGACGGCGCCGCCATCACCAGCCTGCGCAAACGGGCAGGAGGCAGCAATGGCCATCAGCGCGATCAGGGAACGCTTCGGTTGATAAAGTGGTGCGTGGTCCATAGTTAGGTTCTTCTTTTTACATGTTTTTCGGATTTGTGAAGCTTTTTTTTCAGAAAAGTTTAAATCCGGCTCTATTTTTTCTTGCTCAGTGTTGTTTGTTCTCCAGTGGTTTTGTTGGCAATGGTTACGGTCTGTGTAGCATTATCAACGGTTTTCAGCGTGTAGATCTGTTTGGCGTCTCCCGGAATCCGGAAGTCGGAACCTTCCTCTACTTCAAAGCTGGTATCCCGTTCGGGGCCGGCGGTGATAGTAAGGTTTACTTTCTTATCAATGATTGGAATGACGTATTTTGTTCCGCGCCTGATGGTGTAGGTTTGTCCGTTCTTGGTCGGCTTCAAGTCCTTGACGACGGCTTCCTCGTCCGTTTCCACCATGTCCAGGCTGGGATTCTTGAATTCCTTTTTGACAACGCTGACAAGTTCGAATCTGGGCTCGTCTTTTGTATTCTTACGGGCGCCGAACTTGCCGTTGGTCTGGACGATGTTTTTCCAAATTTCCTGTTTGGCGCGGTTCATACCCTTAAAGGTAAAGTCATTGCCATCCGCCTGGGTGAAAGCCAGATAGAAGCCGAACTGCTTGATTTCGTCGACAAAAAGCTTGCTGACGAGGGGAGGATGGCTGTTGGGGTCGTTGGGATGTGTTTTGGCCGCATATTCTTCCTGCACCGTAAATCCATCGTTGTCCGGGTCCCGGGTCAGGACGTCCGAGTAAACGAATTCATTTTCCAGTCCGTTGTCCAGGAACCATTTGTTCGGAATATTGCCGTGGATAGGCGGACCGGAGATGATGTCAAAGGGTTCCATTCCCCCCTCCTTAATCCAGAGATTGGGGGCGACGAAGCCCACATACTTCTGTGTTTCCTGGGCAATCGGCTTGAGTTCGTGGGAGGCGGAAAGTTCCTGGCCTACTTCTGCGGCTTTCTTGATGCCGGGAGGCGGTTCGATGGCTTTTTCAGAAACCTGCGTGGTGAATTTGTATTTGTCATTCAGTCCCAGAAAGGTCAGCGTACCATAGGCGGCCACTCCCAGGCCCAGGACGATTCCGGATGCCAACAGGATTTTGTCGTAATTTTGTTTTTCAGACATGTTGAAAGTATTTGCTGCGGTTGGTGTTGCCTTGGTTAATCTTCAGACGGTTCCTGAGCTTTGGGCTGGTTGAAGTGGACCAGATTCAGGGAGACCTGGACAAAGACCTGCTCCTTGCCCATGTAAGGCTTGATGACTTGCTGGATGGCCGGGGCTGCAGGTGCGGTCGCCTCATCCGCCGGAGTCAGGGAAGCCGCACCCGTGGCGGGTTGGGCAGCGGCAGGCTTGGCGGCTGCCGGATTGGCGATGGGAGGGGGCATCATCCGTTCGTTGCGGATACGGATGGAGTTGACCGTGAACAGATAATCCTGCATGCCGGTTATGGCGTTCATGGCTTTCAATACACTTTCCCGGTCGCCCTGGAAGGCTATTTCCAGAGGCATGGGAGTCCATGGAGCCTGGTCGGCTTCGTCCGATTCTTCCGGATTGTTCGCCGGGGTTTCAATGGGGAGCTGGGGGCGGTACACCTTGATGAATTTGGACAGGCCGCATTCCGCCAGTTTGTTGACCAGGCTGTTGATGGCTTTCAATTCAAAACCCAGCGTGGAGGCCGCCTGAACAGAGGGAGCCTGGGTGCTGTAAACCTGGAAGCCGAGCCAGGAGGATGTGTCCGTTATGAGAATGTTCTTTTTCTTGCAGGAGGAGATCAGGGAATCCCTGAATGTTTTCAGTTCATTCTGGAATGCCGTGGGCGTGGTGGGGACCAGCGCGGAGGAGGCAAGGAAGGGCTTGTAGGCCGTTTCCAGGCTGCCCACGGCCTTGGCATAGCGGTTCAGTTCTTTTTCCAGCTCTTCGTTGGATGAGCGGCTCGGAGTGATTTCCGCAGCATTGGCGGACTTGATTTCCTTGGCGGCGATGCTGATTTTTTTGTCCAGTTCACTGCGTTTGGAATTGACGATGTACCCTGTCGCGGATAACCCCAGGAATAAGAGAAGCCCCACGCCCGCGACCATGGCGGCGGGCTTGTTGTCTGTAATCCAATTGCTCATAAAATATGTCTTGTTCGGGTTGGGTAATCTTATTTGTTAAAGTTCACGGGAATGGGCGTTTTTAACGGAAGCACCAGCTTGAAGGGTACAAAGGCCCCTGCCGCCGCGTCCACCTTGGCGTCCTTGGCTCCCAGTTCCATGATCTGGCGGGCTTCCAGTTTGACGTCTCCGGGCTTGAAAGTGAACAGGGATTCCTTGTTCCCGTCTATTTTTGCCTGGAGGTCCTGGATGATTCTCTGGCCGCCCAGGCTGCGCCGGACGAATCCGGTCAGGCGGATGGCGTTGACGCTGTAAACGCCCGCTTCATCCTCGCTGGATGCGTTGGCGGAGGCCTCCGTCCTGATGTCATCCACCAAGGATGTATTTTTGTCCGATGTGAAGGAATCCTTGATGACGGAGTATCCCGTGATTTGGGTGGTATCCTCCGGATTGAAGTGGGCCAGCGGTTCAAAATCCGTAAACCAGTAGGGATAATCCTTGTGTTCCGACTGTTCCAGCAGGTGCCTGATGATGTCCGCGTAGCCGTAGCGCTGAAGCGTGAGCTGCTGGTAGGAAGCCAGGGTGGAGTCCAGTTTTTTCAGCTCCTGTTCTTTCTGGCGCAGGGCGGATTGTGCCGATTTGATGGAAGTAACGGTGGGCTGGACGCCGGCGAGGATTTCCTCCGCCTTTTTCTCTCCCATATATCCTGTGACGGCATAAGCTGCGGCACCAAGAACGGCAATGGCTGCCCCGACGATGATGGCGGGCATTTTTTTCTGGTTGGCCCGCTTTTTGGCAACTGCGGTGGGTTCCAGGCCAATATTGAGAGAGGCCCTGCCGATGGAGTGAATGGCGGTGCCGATCAATCCGCCCAGGATGAAGGCTTCGCGGGAGATGGTGTTCACGTCCACGCCGGAACCCACGCCTACGTTGTGCATGGGGTTGAAGAAGGAGATCGGAATGCCCAGTTTATCTTCCAGGAATTCCTTGGTATAGGGCAGGGAAGCTCCGCCGCCGCACAGGTATGCCTTGACGGGAGCGCTTCCGCTCATCTGGGCGCGGTAATGGTTGGTGGTCCGCTGGATTTCTGAGGCGAGCCTGGTCATGGCCGTACGGATGACGGTAGCCAGATTGGCCGTGGCGGGATCCAGTCCTTCCGTTTGCCCGTTGCTCATGGAAACGAGCCCGCTGGTGGTTTTCAAGCGTTCCGCTTCCATGAAGGAAATATTGAATTCACGGGCGATAGCGGAGGTTACGAAGATTCCCCCCGCGGAAATGCTGCGGGTGAAGAAACGTCCCTGTTCGCTGTAAATCAAATCCGTGGATTTGGCACCGATGTCGATGAGCATGACCGGTTCTTTCTCATCCGGATAACTGTCCACATACGCATTGTACAGAGAGGTAAGCGCGCAGTCCACTTTGCCGGTGGAAAGGCCGTGGGAGACGATTTCATCATTCAGGGAGTCCAGGTCTTCCGCCTTGATGGCAACCAGGATGGCTTCCCGTTCCAGACCTTTGGCGGGAAGCAGATGGTAGTCCCACACGACTTCGTCCAGCGGGAAAGGGACGTGCTGCTGGGCTTCAAAGCGGATGAGCTGTTCCACATCGGTATCGTCCAGAGCCGGAAGCTTGACGAAGCGGATGAAAACGGATTGTCCGGAAACGGAATAGTTGACGACGCTTCCTTTGACGTTGAGTTCCTGGACGAGGTCGGCGATGGCTTCCCCTATTTTCGTCAGGCGCAAGCCTTCTGCTGACGGGTCCAGCACTACGAGGCGCGTAGCATAGCGGTCCAGGATAAGGGCGTCTTTGGAAGTCTTGGAAAAGACGCCCATTGAAACTCTCTGGGAACCTACGTTTAATGCGACGATTGGTCGTGAATTAGCCATGGGTGATTTCTGTTAAATAAGATGAAATGATAGCATTAATGGAACGTTATTCGCCGTCCGCCGGGGGGATCACAGGAGTACCGAACGGGGCGGGGACGGAACCGGAAGCCGCCTGCTGGCTGTTGGGCCTCATAATTTCCGGATAACGGTCGTACCAGAACACGGAGAAAGGCGTTTCATCCTTGTTCAGCAGGGGGTAATAAGAGGTCTCCACGATACTGGGGGACTGGATGGTCCACCATTTTTCCATCTTGCCGCGTTCGGAGGAATAAGTGGCGACAATCTTGCCGTTGTATTCCACCACTACGCCCTGGTACTTCACCCATTTTCCTCTTCCTCCTTCCACACCGGTAATGCGCTTGACGGAGGACGGGGAGAGATACACGGAAGCGTACGTGTTTTCTCCCACCGGAACATTGACGTATTTGACCTCCTTATACAGTTTCAGGTACTGGCGGGCGCGGTCCGGATTAACTACCGCGATGTAAAATTTGAACGTCAGGGCATCAATATAGCCGGATTTGGGGGTGGGAGCGGCTTCCACCTTGAAGGGAATTTCAAAATCCGCCCATTTCTTCGGTTTCGGCAGCGGCCGGGGATCGTCCTGCGTCAGGACGTTGGGGGACTGGCGCATATACAGGGACAGCTTTTCCAGGGAGACCCGCACCTGCATTCTGGGATTGCTGGTGGTCTGCGCCGATGCCGCAGGGACGAAAAGCACCGCAGCCAGCATGGCCGTGATAGTGTTAAGGATGGATTTCATAGCACAATTCGATTCCCTGATTAGTTACACCAAAAACCGAACTGTGGCTAGCAAAAATCTCTTGTTTCTTTCCATGTAGCGAGTGTGGGCATGACACGGCTCCGTCCGGCGGTTCTACCCGGGCGGTCAAGAAAAAAACATGCGGCATGGCTGCGGGCTTGACCTGGCAGAGGTGTTTCCACATGCTCGGCCCATGGCGATTGATACTGATCTGCTGAAAAAGTTTTCAGAGGCCCACGGTATTTCGGGGCATGAGGATGAAGTGCGAAGCCTGGTGGCTCAGGAACTTGAAGGATATGGAGAATTTTCTTCCGATGGTTCCGGCAGCCTGTTTTGCACCGGCGGCGGGGCCGGCCCCCGCGTGATGCTGGCCGCCCACATGGATGAAATAGGTTTCCTGGTGCAGAATATAGCGTCGAACGGTTTCCTTCAGTTGGTGGGGATAGGCGGCTGGTGGCCACATACCCTGTTAAGCCAGCGTGTCCTGGTAAAAACCCGCTCGGGCCGCGGCATCCGGGGTGTGATTGGTTCCAAGCCTCCCCATTTTCTGCCGGAAGGCCAGCGCAACAGCGTCATGAGCATGGAAGCCCTGTTTGTGGACGTGGGCGCTGAAAGCGCGGAACAGGTGAAGAATGAATTCGGTATTCACCTGGGGGATCCCGTGGTGCCGGACGTGAAATTCTCCCCGTTGGAAAATCCGTTCCGGGTCATGGGGAAAGCCTTTGACAACCGCGCCGGTCTTTCTGTGATGATAGAGGCATTCAAGAAATTATGCCGGGAAGGGCATCCCAACACCCTGATTGCCGCCGCGACGGTTCAGGAGGAGGTAGGCACGCGGGGCGCCAGGACGGCCGGCGTCGCCATGCAACCGGATTGCGTGATTGTTCTGGAAGGGCCGCCGGCAGACGACACCCCCGGGTTTGCCGTGACGGATTCCCAAGGGGCCTTGGGTGGAGGCGTGCAAATCAGGCTGTTTGACCCCACGGCCATCACCAATCCCCGGCTGGCCGCCCTGGCCGAAAAAACGGCTTTGGATGCGGGCATCCCATTCCAGTTGACGGTGCGCCGTTCCGGCGGAACGGACGCGGCAGCCCTGCATCTCTCCGGAAAGGGAGTTCCCACTATTGTGCTGGGAATTCCCACCCGGTACATTCATGCCCATAACGGCGTGCTGGATCTGCGGGACTACCGCGCCGCGGTGGAATTGACGGTGGCTCTGGCCCGTTCCCTGGACCAGGAGGCCGTGGAAGCCCTTACCCATTACCTGCCCTGAAAGAAACGCTCATGAATCCGACCGTTTACGTACATGATCTGGACCCTGTCATCTGGCAGATAACGGACTCAATTGCCCTGCGCT
>ULTP01029516.1_pt1 | contig 10466 bp, 8 predicted proteins | sample 1957721 | NCBI WGS metagenome assembly ULTP01 (sample SAMEA4835737, study PRJEB28245) | human gut metagenome | biome: gut microbiome; material: fecal sample | place: Denmark | collected 2008 | reverse complement strand
GAAATGGGAACGGTGCTTATTTTTATAGTATACCGTGATTGCCCCATAAAAACAAGGGCGGGGCAAAAATCGTACGCCGGCGGCTTGAATAGTGAAAATGCGAGAGCGGAAAAGCGATTGTGCATATCACACGGAAAAAGTGGTCGATGGGTTGTATACAGTGGCTAAAAATGCAATTTGCCGCAACTTGGACTTGCTATTTTCACTTTGCCTCGCTATCATGGCGGTAGAGCGGCATGCGCGTGCCGCCCAATATCGAACGAAGGAGAATTTGTATGAAAAGATTGTCTCTGAAAGCAACGTCCCTGATCCTGGCACTTGTTCTCGCGCTCAGTCTCTCCGTCACCGCCTTCGCAGATGATAACGCCGCTTCGATGACCCGCGCCGAAGTGACGCAGGAGGTCATCAAGAACATGGGCCTCGCCGCACAGGCGGAAGCGAGCGCCAAGGATGCGAGCGCATTCAAGGATGTTGCCGAGGGCAGCAAGTTTGAAGGCGCGATCAACCTCGCCTACTCCAAGGGCATTGTCAACGGCGTCAGCAAGGACGCATTTGCGCCCGACGCAGCCGTTACGCAGTTGGAAGCGGCCGCGATGATCCTGCGCAGCACCGGTCTGGACAAGGCGCTGCTGAAGGATTGGCCCGCGGACTATGACGATATGGCCGTCTGGTCCGGCCTGATGGACGGCCTGACCTACGAGGCTTCCAAGCCCGTGACGACGGCGATGCTCGAGCAGATGCTCAAGAATGCCGCGGCGATCGCGGACAAGCCGGTCATCGGCATCAGCTGGTCCTACAACGGCCAGAATTACGACTCCCACAAGACGATCTTCAAGACCGTCGGCGCCATCCCCGTCGAGCTCGATCAGGTGACGAGCACGGCCGTGAAGTACGATGCCGAGGGTAAGATCGAGTCCGCGTATCTCGAAGAGAGCGGCATGCTCAAGCAGGAATACGCTGACAAGGTGAAGGAAAAGGATCTCACGGCCAGCAACGTCGGCGCTGTGATGCAGGCCATCGACGGCGTCTTCTTCACCGGCGGCGAGGATGTGAGCCCGTCTCTGTTCAAGGTCCCCGAGAAGGAAAAGAACGAGGGCGAAGAGATCAACGCCACGCGCGATATCTCCGACTACATGCTCATGGCCTACTGCCTTGAAAAAGACGTGCCGACGTTCGCGGTCTGCCGCGGCGAGCAGGTGATGTCCATCGTCTCCGGCTGCACGTTCATCCAGGATATCCCCAACTACTATAAGGAGCAGGGGAAGACCTACAACGATACGCACAGAATGCCGGCCGACGCGCCTGACCGCACCTATGCCCGCCACGATGTGACCATCAATAAGGACGCCTCCAAGTGGCTCTATAAGATCGTCGGCTCCACGGAGCTGAAGAACGTTTCCTCCTGGCACCACCAGGCGGTCGGCGGCGTTGAGGGCACAAACCTCACCGTCGTCAGCACGGCGACGTATGACGGCGTGGAAGTCATTGAAGCGGTCGAGCGTCAGGACAAGACCTTCTGCCTCGGCGTGCAGTTCCACCCCGAGAATGACTGCAAGTTCGTGCTTTACACCAAGACCCCCGAAAAGGCCCTGTGCGACTATGAGACCTGCCTGAACTTCTTCGAGATGCTGGTCGAGTACGCGGGCAAGTAAGGACACGTACCGTACAACAGAATGCATAGAAAAAGGTCCCGTCTTCGGACGGGACCTTTTTGATGTATTGTAATTGTTTACGACGCCTTCTGCACTTTCAGGATCTTCACCGCCTCGCGGGCGGCGGCACCGGCGTCTTCGGCGTAGTAATCTGCGCCGATCTCGTCGCAGAAGCTCTGGCTGATGGGCGCGCCGCCGACCATGACCTTGATCTGGTCCTGCAGGCCGCGCTCGTGGACGAGCTTGACGACCTCGCGCATTTCCTCCATCGTGGTGGTCAGCAGCGACGAGCAGGCAATCACGCCGCAGTGATTCTCCACGGCGGTGCTGACGAACTGCTCCGCCGACGTGTCTACGCCGAGGTCAAAGACCTCGATGCCGCTGCCCTCCATCATGATCTTGACGAGGTTTTTGCCGATGTCGTGCATGTCGCCCTTCACGGTGCCGAGGCACACGCGGCCGACGGGCTCGGTGCCCTCGCCGACCATCAGGGGCTTCAGAAGTTCCGTGGCGGCGGACATGCAGCGCGCGGCCATGAGCATTTCGGGAACGAACGCGCGGTTGGCGGAGAACGCCTCGCCGAGGCGGTTCATGCCGATGATCATGCCCTTGGAGAGAATGTCGCCCGGCTCGTGGCCTTCGTCGAGTGCCTGCTGGCAGAGGGTGAGCAGCTTTTTCTGCTGGCCGCGCTCGAGCGCGCGGGCGATGTTCTCGAACACATCGGCGGACTCCTGCGCGGAGGCTGCGGCTTGCACCACCTCGGCCTTTGCGGCACCGATCTCACGCTTCGGCACGGCGGGGAGCGGCGTGACGGGAATGTGCAGCCCCGCGTTGTACTCGTTCACGGCCTGATCGAGGTACTGATCCACGTGCGGGAAGACCGTACCGGCAAGGCCGTAGGTGATCGAGGGGATGAAGTGCCCGCCGGGGCAGCAGCGCGCGAGCGTGTCCCTTGCGTAGGCGAGAATTTCGTCGGGCTGCGCGTCCGCACGGTCGATGGCCGCGCCAAAGCCACCCATGAGCGTGAGCTTGCCGCTTAAGTGGCGCTGGAGGGCGGGAATGTCGTTTTCCGGCAGTGTACCCTGCCAGACCTGAATGCCGATCTCGGCCATGTCGTTCACGATGGGGACGAGGTACGAGTCGGCGTGGTGGATGGCGATGACGCCGCGCGAGCGGATGTAGCCATAAAAGCGGCGGTAGGGCTCCTTGAAAAACTCGCGCCACATGTCGGGCTTCATAAAGAGGGCATTTTTCGTGCCCCAGTCATCGTGGGAGAAGATGACATCGGGCTGCAAGCCGTCGATCAGACGGCGGACATAGTCGAGACGGTACTGCGTGATCGTCTCGATGAGCTCGTGCATCTCGTCGGGATGCTCGTAGAGCGCGGTCAGCGTATCTTCAAAGCCCATGAGGAAGTGGCACTGCTCAAAAATGCCTGTGCCCATGAAGCCGGCGAGGAGCTTGCCCTCGGCATTCGCGGCGGCGCGCGAGCGCGTGCGGCACTCCTCCCAGCCCTCGGAGCAGACGCTCAGGTCGGGGACATGGACGGTGTCCTTCCAGTGCGTTACATCGGGACAGACCGTCAGCTCCGGTGTGTGGACGGGGATGGGGCCGGGCGCATCCTCGGGGAAGCTGATGGTCGTGCCCCAGCGGTCCTTGCTCACGGAACCGCGTTTGCGGTTGCCGCGAAGATAGGTGTTGATGGGGTCCGTGAGGCACATGTGCAGCGCTTCATACTGGCAGAGCTGACGCTCGGGCTGGCCGTCGGGCTTGATGAGTTCAAGAAAAATTCCTTTCGGGGTAGACATGGGGAAGATCTCCTTCATCAATACAGCACGCAGGCTGTGTAGGTCAAAGTGCGGGGACCATAGTTGTAATCGAGGTTCGAGCGGATGCAGACATCGCTGACGAACAGTCCGTAGGCCTCCATCGAGGAAAGCCTCTGCTTGGGATGTCGACAGGGACGGTCCGGATAGGTGCAGGTATGGCAGAGCGTGCAGGTGCCCGCCGTCAGCGGCAGGCAGTGGGGATATAAGAGCCGCGCCTGGCGGGCGAAGGTCGAAAAGCGCTTTTTATGCGCCTCCAAGAGCGACGTCATACCGGTGTAATCAAATTCATCCTCGAGCTGCGCGGTGCTCTGCACCAAAATCCCCTGCGAATAGCGCTGAATCTGCGCCCTTGCCTGCTCGAGTGTGCTGCAGGCGGGCGGGCAGCTCCAGCTTTTGCCGTAGCGGCCGCAGCGGTCAGCTTTGCACATGTCGCGAACGGCTTCGAGCGGATTAAGTGCATCCATATTCACCGGTGCGCACTGGGAGAAGCCGACCTCGTGGGCGAGGGTGAGAAGGTCTGCCATAAGCAATGCCTCTTGACAAGGGAATTTATTTCTGCATAAAATACTATTTATACATTATTTATCTATTATATGGGTGGGGGAAGATTGTGTCAAGCATTCAAGTTCAGCAGGGGGCGAAAATCACGCCGGTCCCGTTCGAAGCAGGGGAGACGCTGCTCTCCGCGCTGCGGCGGCAAGGGCCGCTGCGGCAAATGCCGCGTGAAGGTGAACGGCGTGCCGCGCCTTGCCTGCAAGACGCGGGCGCAGGACGGCGATTGGATCGACCTGCCCGAGACGATGCGCGGCGTCATCCTGACGGACACGCTCACACTGCCGAAGGCGCAGGCGGGCCGCTCGGGCCTTGGCGCGGCAGTCGACCTCGGTACGACGACGGTGGCGCTGCGGCTCTTCGACCGCGCAGACGGAAAGCTGCTCGCGCAGGCTCAGGACTGGAACGCGCAGGCGCCCTACGGCGCGGACGTTATCAGCCGCATCCAGCACACGATGGAAACGACTGACGGGCTGGGCGAGCTGTCGCGCTGTATCCGCGCGCAGACCGAGACACTTTTGCGACAGATACTTTCCGCCGCCGGACGGAAGACGGATGAAGTCAAGGAGCTCGTCATTGCGGGCAATACCGTGATGCAGCACATTTTCGACGGGCGCGAGGTCGCGTCCATCGCCCGCGCGCCGTTTCAGCCGGAAACGTTGTTTGAAGACGGCGCGGGCAAGCCGCTTTCGGGCATTCCCGTGCAATTTGCCCCGTGCGTCGCGGGCTATGTCGGCGGTGACATCACGGCGGGACTGTTGGCAGGCGGGCTTTTCGCGCAGCTGGAATTGCGGCTGTTTCTCGATATCGGCACGAACGGCGAAATGGCGCTGGGAAATGAGAGTGGCGCGCTCTGCTGCGCGGTCGCCTCGGGCCCCGCGTTCGAGGGCGCGGGCATCAGCTGCGGCATGCCGGGCATCACGGGCGCGGTGAGCCATGTGCACTACGATAGGGGATTCCTCTGCGACATTGTCGGCGGGGGAGAGGCAAAGGGCATCTGCGGCTCGGGACTGGTCGACCTCGTCGCCGTGCTTTTGGAGCGAGGCGTGATCGACGAAAGCGGGCGGCTGCTGCCGCCGCAGGACGCGCCGGAAGACATGCGCCGCTATCTGACCGAGGATGGCCAGGGCAACGGCGTCTTCCACCTGACGAAGGCCGTTAGCCTGACGGCGCGCGACGTGCGCAACCTGCAGCTTGCCAAGGCGGCGGTGGTAGGCGGTATTCGGGTGCTGCTCGAGCAGCGCGGCGTGACGGCGGACGACATTGCGAGCGTGGAGCTCGCGGGCGGGTTCGGCAACTATCTCTCGCCCGAGAATGTAGTGCGCATCGGCATGCTGCCGCGCGCGTGCCTTAGTAAAATCAGGCCGCTTGGCAACACGGCGCTCGCGGGCGCTTCGATGCTGGCGCTCGACGGGGAAAACTGGCGAAAGCTCGCGGAGATTCCCGAAAAGTGCCGCTATCTCGAGCTTTCCGGGCGCGACGACTTTTCCCGCGCGTTCACCGACAGTTTGACATTTTGAAAATCGTTCCGAACAGGAATTTTTAATGGAGGAAAACCCTATGGAAATGCAGTTTCCCGTGATTTTGGACGGCGCGACCGGCACCGAGCTCCAAAAGCGCGGCTTCACCGGCGACATGAGCGCCGAGCAGTGGGTGCTCGAACATCCCGAGAGCATCCTTGAAATTCAGCGCAAGTATGTGGCGAGCGGCTCGAATGTGCTCTACGCGCCGACGTTCGGCGGCAACCGCCAGAAGCTCGAAGAGCGCGGCATCTTCAACCGCACGGAGGAGATGAACAAAGCGCTCGTGCAGCTCTCAAAGCAGGCGGCGGACGGAAAAGCATGGGTCGCGGGCGATATCGCGCCCACGGGCCGCTTTTTAGCCCCCCTCGGCGATGCGTCGTTTGAAGAGCTCGTCGACATTTACACCGAGCAGGCGGCGGGCCTTGAGCAGGCGGGCGTCGACCTTTACGTCATTGAGACGATGATGACGCTGACCGATGCGCGTGCGGCGGTTCTGGCGATCCGCAGCATGAGCAAAAAGCCCATCCTTGTGTCCTTTACCTGCGATGAGAGCGGCAAGATCCTCTCCGGTACGGACGTGGTCGCGGCGCTTTCCGTGATGGAGGGCATGGGCGTGAGCGCATTCGGCCTGAACTGCTCGACAGGCCCCGAGCAGATGTTGCCGCAGCTCCAACGCCTGCATAAATACGCGCGCGTGCCGATGATCGCCAAGCCCAACGCCGGCATGCCGGAGATCGTGAACGGCGAGGCCGTGTACAACTGCCCGCCGGAGGAATTTGTAGCGCTGGTGCCCGAGATGCTCAAGGCAGGTGTGGCCCTCTTCGGCGGCTGCTGCGGCACGACGGAGGAGCACGTCGCCGCGCTGAAAGCAGCGCTCAAGGACGCGGAATACGTTCGCCCCGCACCGGAATGCCTCGACCTTCTTCCCGCGGCAACGGAGAAGGAAGCCTTCTTCCTGCCCGCCGATGCGACGCACGGCGCGGTGCTGACCGCGGACGGCGATTTGGAGGACAAGCTCTCCGACGCGATGGATGACGAATGGCCGATGGTCGCGCTGAAGCTCGCGTCCTGGGCGGACGTCGACGCGCTGGCGGACTACCAGTACATGATCAGAAAGCCGCTGTGCCTTATCTGCGACGACGCGGAGCTTTTGGAAGCGGGCCTGCGCGCCTATCAGGGAAGAGCCTTGTACGAGGGAAATCTCACCGAAGATGCCCTTGCGCCGCTGGTCGAAAAATACGGTCTGCTGGTGTAAAAAGAGAAAAAGAAGAACGGGACGGAAATGAACATTTCCGTCCCGTTCTCTATATAGTAAAGCGCGTCACGCCGCGGCGCCGCCGGTGCTGACGATGCGGAAATACGCATTCGACGTCAGGCGGTACATCGCGCAGTAGAGCAGCGCGAAAAGAAGCAGCGCCGCGCCGGTCACGCCGAGAAACAGCGTGAGGTTCTGGATGCCGAACAGCTGCATGATCTGCCAGACCATCGGCTGGGCGAAGGCGAGGGGCAGCGCCGCCGCGGCAAGCGGCAGCAGGAAAATGAGCAGCATTTGCGCGTTCACGCTCTCACGGATGTCGCGCTTGGTCATGCCCACGCGCTGCATGATGGCAAAGCGCGAGGCATCCTCATACCCCTCCACGACCTGTTTGTAGTAGAGCATCAGGAGCGTTGCGAACAGAAACAGCACACTTAAAAGAATGCCGAGGAAGAAGAGACTGCCGTAGAGCGAGAAAAACTCCGCACGGACGCCCGCCATTTCCGTGGGATGCCAGTGATTCTGGACGGCAAGCGTGTTGATCGCGTCCTCCGCGCCAAAATAGAGGCTCGCCGTCGAGGCAAGCATCACCAGCACCATCGTCGAGAGAATGCAAATGGAGGCGAGGCCCGCGCCGTTTCGCTTCATGCGGTAGGTGAGCGACGAGAGGGAAACAAAGTTGCGCTTTTTGTAGTAGAATTTTTCATCCTTCTGGAGTGTTTTGCAGAGCGTCACGCTGCCGGAGATGAAGAGAAGATACGTCGATAGAATGACCATGATGACCGCGAGGAAGAAGAGCAGCATCGCCTGTACGGGGTCGTTGATGGTCGCGGCGATGTAGTACGCACCGAGCAGCAGCGCAAGGCCGGGGATGACGAGCAGCCATTGCGACTTCGGCGGCTTTTCGCCGACGTTTTCGCTCTTCAAAAGCGCCGCGCCCTGTGCGTGGCGCAGCGACAGCACACCGCGCACATAGAGCAGCGCGAAGATGGCGATGAACGTGATGGCGCACTGCTTGATGGCGGCAAGGCTCACGGTGAAAGCCGCGGCGGGGAGAGATAAAAGCCGCAGCAGTGCGGACTGCGAGACATAGGAGAGCAGCAGGCCGAGGCCAAGCCCCGCGATCAGCGTGAACGCCGCGGCCAGAAGTGTCTCCCAGAAGAGAATGGCGCTGAGTGCGCCGCGGTCCATGCCGAGCACGCTGTAAAGGCCGAATTCCTTCTTGCGGCGACGCAGGAGAAAGCTGTTCGTGTAGAAGAGAAACAGCGCGATGAACACCGATACGACGAACGAGCCGAGGCTCATCGTCATCGCGACCGCAGAGGTGCCGGAGCCGTTCACCTTGCCATTGACCGTATAGAGCGCGGGGGTGACGGCGAGGTACGCAATGATATACAGCATCGCTGCCATGAACGCGCAGGAGAGAAGATAGGGCACATAGAGCCTTGCGTTCTTTTTGATACCCATCCACGCAAGGCGGGGGTAAAAGGTGGGCTTCATGCGCATTCGCCTCCCGTCTGCTGCTGCGTGAGCGCATCGGTGATACGCTGGTAGAAATGGGAATCCGTGTCCTTGCCGCGCTTTAACTCGAGCGAGACCTCGCCGTCGCGCAGGAACAGCACGCGCGAGGCGCAGCTCGCCGCGCGCACAGAGTGCGTGACCATCACGATGGTCTGGCCAGAGGCGTTGATCTCGCCGAAGAGCTTCAAGAGCTCGTCGGTCGAGCGGGAGTCGAGCGCGCCGGTCGGCTCGTCGGCCAGCAAGATCTGCGGGCGGGTGATGAGCGCGCGGGCGACGGCGGCGCGCTGCTTCTGTCCGCCGGAGACCTCGTAGGGGTACTTTTTGAGCAGCGTCTCGATGCCGAGGTCGTAGGCGAGCGGTGAGAGCCGGTCGCGCATCTCCGTGCGCGACTTGCCCGCGAGCACGAGCGGCAGGCAGATGTTGTCTTCGAGCGAGAACGTGTCGAGCAGGCTGAAGTCCTGAAACACAAAGCCTAAGTTGTCGCGGCGGAAGGCTGCGGCGGTTTCTTCGGGAATCTCGGAGAGGTTCTTGCCGCCGAGCAGCACTGTGCCGCCGGTGGGCTTGTCGAGCGCGGCGAGGATATTGAGAAGCGTCGTTTTGCCGCTGCCGCTCTCGCCCATGATGGCGACATACTCGCCGGATTCGACGGTGAAGTTGACATTTTTGAGCGCCTGGACCTTGCTGCCGCCAAAGCGCGTGGTGTAGGTCTTTTGAAGACCGGAAACAGTCAGGATTTGCATGAGATGACTCCTTTCAAACGAGTGAGTTAGAAGCTGACGGTTGACATAATTTTTAATTCTCAGAAAATTTTGCAGAAAAAAGGGCGCAAAAAAGCAGCCGGAAAAGCGGAGACCTTTCGCGGCTGCTTTTTCGAAAACGCGTTATTCGAGATTCAGTTTTTTCGTCGTGAAGAACCACGTTACGGCGTAGCCCGCTGCGGCGAAGAGCAGTTCGCCGAACATCCCCCAGAGGAGCAGCAGCTCGACGCTCGCGGGCGCGCTGTGAATGTCCAGATTCATCCAGCGCGTGGGGTCGGCGTTGAAAAACGCGCCGATCATGGCGATGGCAGTGAACTGCGCGACCTCGAAGAACACGAGCACAAGGATTGTCGTCCAGAGCGTCTTGTGCTTATTGAAGCTGTAACCGATGGAGAAGGCGGCGTATACCACGAGCTCGGCGGCAGAAACGGCAAAGACGAAATTGCAGAAAAGCTCAAAGACGATCAGCAGCGCGTGACTGCGCAGCGAGGCCTCCATTCCGAAGAACGCTGTGAAAACATCATTGAAAAAATCGGGGACATACTGGAAAGTGCTCCAGCCGGAGGCAGCAATCAGCAGCGAGAGAAGTCCCACGATGAACGCCGCAGCATACCACACGGCGGAAACGATGAGCTTGGAGATGAGCAGCTGATGGAGGCTCACCGGCAGCGTCAGCGTGAGATAGCCCTCGTCCTTGAGCACGTGGTCGCGCCAGCGGACGGCGGAGAGCACCAGCGGCGCAAACGCCAGCGCAAAGAGGCCCATCACAAAGCCGATGACCAGCAGCACGCCGATGAGCTGTAAGAGCCAGGGAATGTGCCCGCCGTTCAGGAGCAACTGAGAAAAACGCATCAGCGCCGTCAGAGCCAGCATTCCAAGAAAGACCGGCCACATGATGCGGCTCGTTGCACGGAATTCATGTTTGATCAGTTTGCTCAGCATCTGAATACCTCCCGGAAGAGCTCGTCAACGCTCTTGCCCTTTTCATCTCGAATGGTCTCCACGCTCTCGTGGAGCATGACCTGCCCCTCGCGCAGGAACACGACCTCGTCAAGGATCTGCTCGACGTCGGCGATCAGGTGCGTGGAGATGATGACCGCTGCGTCCTCGCTGTAGTTGCCGATGATCGTGCGCAGGATGTAGTCACGCGTCGCGGGGTCGACGCCGCCGATGGGCTCGTCAAGGAGATAGAGCTTGGCGTCGCGGCTCATCGTCAGGATGAGCTGCGTCTTCTCGCGCATGCCTTTGGAGAGCGTCTTAATCTTCTGTGTGCGGTCAAGGCCGAGGTTCATCAGCATCGCTTCGGCCACGCCGCGGCGGAAGTCCGAATAAAAGTCACCGTAGTAGTCAAGCGCCTGCGCGATCGTCATCCAGCC
>ULTP01013893.1_pt1 | contig 10470 bp, 7 predicted proteins | sample 1957721 | NCBI WGS metagenome assembly ULTP01 (sample SAMEA4835737, study PRJEB28245) | human gut metagenome | biome: gut microbiome; material: fecal sample | place: Denmark | collected 2008 | reverse complement strand
GCTTCAGCAAAACAAGAAATAGAAATGGCAGCAGCAGCATGTTACACAGAATATATGACAGCATGGGCACAAAATGGAACAAGTGATAGAGCAGCATATTTTACAAAAGATAAAATGGATGCAAATATGAATAATGGAACAGTATCTACACCTACAGTTGCATCAAATAAAGGTTCTTATGAGTATACTTTGAAAACAAATCCAAATAATTTAAGTGGTGGTAAATTAAGTTTTACAATAGATTATTCAACTGGAAAAGTAGAATATTAAAATATAGAATATAAAAAACTAATATAGGCATATGCATTATGTGATGTATATGCCTATTGTTAAATAAGGGGAAAACATTGGATATATTTACATATATAATGATATTTATGATGGGAACTGTATTTGGAAGTTTTTTTACACTTGCAGTTTATAGAATACCATTACATAAAGATATCACACACGAAAGATCATTTTGTCCAAATTGTAATCATAGACTAGAATTTATAGACTTAATACCAATATTAAGCTATATATTTTTAAAAGGAAAATGTAGATATTGTGGGCAAAAAATAAGAATTAGATATTTAATACTAGAAATACTTTCAGGAGTAGTATTTTTGTTGGCATATATGAGTTTTGGTATACATTTTCCAGAATATAATGTATCAACATTAGTTGCTTTTGTAGCATTTGTATTTATGTACATTACAGTTGTAATTATTTCTGGGATAGATAAAGAGTATAGAACAATAAATCAAGGTGCAATACTATTTGGGATTATCATGCAAGTATTGTATATATTATATCTATATATAGTGGCAAAAACTAATGTGTATAGATATAGCATATATTTAGTTTTAATTCTAATTTTTGAATTAGCTAATTTATTATATTTCAAAAAGAAGAAAGAAAATAATTATGTATTAGAAATATTATTATATTCATCATACATAACATTTGTAGTTGGTGGAGAACTATTTTTAGTAATAGCAATTTTAACTACAATATTAATAATAATTAGTAATTTAATACAAAGAGTAAAATTTAATATACATGACAAAGCAGATATATTAAAAGAAAATGTAAAAAAGAAAACACGTATAGGGTTTTACATGGGAATATCAACAATAATAGTAGTTTTAGTGGAAAACATTTTATTATATTGTATAAAATAGCAAAAGAAAGGAGTATCGCATATTTTTTATGCGAAAGGAAACTATGAAACATAAAATACTTAATCTTTTAACAAATTTAAAAAATGAAAAAGGAGCAACAGGTGCAGATATAGTGGTTGCTTTAAGTATTATTGTTTTAACAGTATCTGTTATTTCAATGGTTTATATAAACTTAACAAATGGAAGTAAAAATGTAAATCGTACAGCAGGTGCTACCAGAATTGCTACAAATATTTTAGAAAATATAGATAAAATGAGTTATGAACAATATAATAAAGCATTAGATGCTTTTGCAACAAATGATTCAAAAGGTTGGACTGTAACAGGTGATGCAAATGCAAAAACAATTATATTAGAAGGTAAAAAAACAGGAACTGAAAAAATTTTTGATACAAAAATACCAAAAGGATACAAAGTAGAATTAACTTCACAATCTATAAATGCTGGAGATTCTTTACCAAAATATGATTTAATAAAAAAGATAAATGTAAAAGTTACATTTACTGTATCAAAAACAGAACAAAATGTATCTCTATATACAAGTAAAGAAAGAGAGCAACTTGCTGAAGTAAATAAACCAGATATAGACTCTTTAAATGTTACAGGAAAATCTTATGTACCAATTAAATATTCAACAACACAGCAAGCTTATGTGGTAACAGATGAAAAAGATATTAATTGGTATGATTATAGTAATAAAGTTTGGGCTATGGTATATGTAGATTCTTTATCTAACATAAATAGCATAAAAAATGCAGGAAAATTATCAACAGCACAAGCAAATAGTACTGGAAACATATATTATTGGATACCAAGATTTTCAACAGATGGACAAGCTTTGTATAATGCTTCTAATTATCCAATAACAAATATACAAATTACAGCAATAAATGATAATACAAAAAAAATGTCACTATTTTCAGTAGGAACAGAGACATTATCAGCAGATACAAATGAATTTAATTCTAATGGAAAAAAAGGACTTTGGAAAGCTAAAAATTTATTAAATTCTGATGGTACAATGCAAGCTTTTAATAGAACAAAATTTGGACCAGTTCAATATTAGAAAATTTTGGTATTTAATAAAAAACTATTTATTTTGAAAATTTTATAATGTATAATATATAAAGAATTAGGATTGAACAAAAGAGAAAGGAGAATTTCTAGAAATGGCATTGAACGGTAAAGCACCGATTGGTGTAGAACTTGTGAAAAAAGGTGTAGTAACAGAAGCAGATATAGAAGCAGCAATTGAGTATCAAAAAGAACACCCAAATAAAAAAATAGGAGATATATTAAATATATTAAACCTTTGCCCACAAAGAGATTTGATAAGAGCAATGGGTGAAATATTAGGAGAAAAAGTAATTGTTTTAAGACCAGATTCAATAAATGTAAACGTTACAGAATATATTTCTCTAGATATATGTAAATCATGTAAAGCAATGTTATTTGATGTATTGGGAGGAAAAGCAAAAGTTTGCTTTGCAGATACAGCAAATAAAAAAGCAATAGACCAAGTTCGTTTAATATTATTAAACCGTGGTTTAGTAATGGAAAAATATTTAACATTTGAAACAAATATAGATAATGTTATAGAAAGTTTAGAAGGAAAATCCGGAGACAATATTACATCAACAGGTGATGTTACAGGATTGGTAGATACAATTATAAAAACTGGTATGGACAAAAGAGCCAGTGATATTCATATAGAGCCAATGGAAACATCAATAAGAGTTCGTTATAGAATAGATGGTGATTTGGTTACAGTAGCTAGTATAGAAAAATCCAAACAATCACAATTAATAGGTAGATTAAAAGCTATCTCAAATATGCACCAAGAAAAACAAGAATCACAAGATGGTAGAATTTTGTTGTATACAGATTACAATATTCGTGTATCTTCACAAAAAACAATCAACGGTGAAAAATTCTGTTTAAGATTATTAAAGAAAAATGCAGGAATTAAAAATATATTTGACTTAGGATTCCCACAAGATGATGGAATTTTGAAAAAATGTTTTGATAAAAGAAATTCTATTACAGTTATAGCAGCTCCTACTGGAGAAGGTAAAACAACAACATTATACAGTATATTAGATTACTTAAATAAACCAGAAATAAATATAACAACAGTAGAAGATCCAGTAGAAATTCGTGTTCCTGGAATAAACCAAATTGAAGTAGATGCAAAAGCAACATTTGCTCAATCATTAAGAACAATACTTCGTCAAGATCCAGATATTATACTACTTGGAGAAATTCGTGATTTGGAGACAGCAGAAATTGCATTACAAGCTGGTCAAACAGGACACTATGTATTGTCAACTATACATACAATAAATGCTGTTGAGGTTGTTACAAGATTAAGAAAAATGGGAATATCAGATTACGATATTTCAAGTACATTAGCAACAGCAATTTCTCAAAGACTTGTTAGAAAAGTTTGTCCACATTGTGCGATAAAAAGAAAATTTGATCCAGATGAAAAAGCAATGTTAAATAAATTAGTTTCAAAATACGAACCAGAATTTGATTTTAAAGACAAATTTACATATGATGTAAAAGGTTGTAAAGAGTGTAACTATACAGGATTCTTAGGAAGAATTGCTTGTTTCGAAATACTAGAAATAACAGAACCATTAAGAGAATTAATATCAAATGGAGAATCTAGTTTGAAAATTAGAGATGAAGCATTAAAAGAAGGATATAGACCATTAGTAGTTGATGCTGTTAATAAAGTTGTAAATGGAGTTACAACTCTAGATGAAATAAATAAAAAATTAGCATTGTTCTAAAATTTTCTAAAGATAAAGGAAGGAAAAATACAAATGTTATTAATTGAAAGTATTATAAAAGAAGCTATCGAAAAAGATGCATCAGATATTCACTTAATAAAAGGATTAAAACCAATATTAAGAATAAGAAGGTCTTTAGTAGAAATACCAGATTTAGATGCACTAGACGAAGGAGATCTTTACGATATATATGATTATATTGTAAGAGGAAATATAGAAAAAGATAATATGTATAAAAAACAAAGAAAGTTAGATACATCTTTAGTATATGGAGATATCCGTTTGAGGGTTAACTGTTCATTTGCTGATGATGCTCCAATATTTACAATGCGTATTATCAAAAATGAACTACCAAAATATGAAGACTTAGGATTGCCAGAAATTATTCGTACAATGACATACCAACCACAAGGAGTTATATTAGTTACAGGTAAAACAAACTCTGGTAAATCAACAACACTAAGTGCTTTAATAGATGAAATAAATTGTAGACAAAATAGAAAAATACTTACACTAGAAAACCCTATCGAGTTTAAGCATAGAAGTAAAAAATCAATAATAGTACAAAAAGAAATTGGTCCAGGAAAAGATGCCTTAACATTTAGTGATGGAGTTAAGAATGCCTTAAGAGAGGACTGCGATATCTTGGTAATCGGAGAAATTCGTGATAGAGAAACAATGGAAGCTGCTATAGATATGGCAGAATCTGGTCACTTAGTTATAGGAACACTACATACAAAATCTTGTGCAGAGACAATCGATAGAATGATAAACTTCTATGATGTTAGAGACCAAGCACAAATTAAAAATCTAATATCAACATTACTAAAAATAGTTGTATCACAAAGACTATTAAAAGAAGCAAATACAGATAAATTAGTATTAGTGCCAGAAGTAATGGTAGTAGATAACACAATAGCAGCTTGTATAAGAAAAGATAAATTTAGCACATCAGAAATAGAAGATGCTATACAAGGAAACCTAGAAAAAGGAAGTATAGGATTAATAAATTCATTGGCAAATTTATATGTACAAGGAAAATTATCTTTAGATCAAGTAAAAGCACAAGTAGAAGAAAAGAACTACGAAACATTAAATAGAACAATTATGCAATTAAACTTAAGAAAAAATGCGGCTGCACAAGCACAAGCAAGAAATATGTATAAATAATGTATTATGAAGAGTAAAATATAAAGATTAAATAAATGAAAAGTACAAACCGAATGGAGGAAAAGTAGATGCCAACTTTTATTTACAAAGCGATTACACCTCAAGGAAATGTTGTAAAAAATAAGGTTGATGATGCTAGTAAGTTAAGCTGTATAAGAAAGTTAAAAAGAAATGGCTTAACACCAATTAGTGTAACTCAAACTCTTACAATAACAAGAGGTGGCGGAGGAAAAGTACAAAGGAAAAATATAAAAACTGCGACAGAGTTACAAAATGAATTAATTAATGCAAAAATAGCACCTAAAAATACAGTAAAACAACCATTAATAGAAAAAATAGATAGAGCATTAATGTCAACAGAAAAAATCACATCAAGAGATATAAGAGTTTTTACACAGAATTTCTATTTGTTAAAAAAGGCTAATTTTAACAATATACATGCATTGCAAACTGTTATAGAAACAACAGAAAATCCAAAATTTAAGTCAGTACTAGAAGATATATTGTCTGGTGTTGAATCTGGTGAATTTATGTATACAACAATGGAATATTATTCAAATGTATTTCCATATATATACATAAATATGATAAAAGTTGGAGAACTTTCAGGATCATTAGAAAGCTCATTACAACAAGCCGTAACTTATTTGGATAGCAATGATGCATTAACAAAAAAATTAAAGAAAATTTTATTACCAAATGTGGCAATGTTCGTTGGTATTATAATTATGTTGTTTGTAGCTGTAATTATAGGTGTGCCAATGCTACAAAATGTATTTGATCAAATGGGTGGTGGTGAATTACCAGCAATAACATTACAATTTGCTCATTTTGTTGATTTGTTAATTCAATATTGGTATATACCAACAATAGCAATAGCTGTAGCAGTAGGCAGTTTCTTCTTGTGGATATCAACACCAAAAGGTAGATACAAATTTGATTATTTCAAATATACAATGCCAATATTTGGAAAATTGATATATTCATTAGATTTTACTAGACTTATGAGAAGTGTATTACTTAACTTGCAAAATGGTATGAGAATTCAAGATTCTTTGGAAGTTAGTAAGAACGTTATAAAAAATAATGTAATGCTTTCAGTAATAGAAACATCTATAAATAATATATTTATTGGACAATCATGGATAGATCCATTTGAAAAAACAAGATTGTCTAGCCCTATGACAACTGAAATGCTTAAAATTGGTATGCAAACAGACTTAACAGAAATGATTGCAAAATTACTAGAATATATGGAACAAGATATAGACAATACAATGGAAAAAGTTATAAAAATCTTACCAGAAGTATCTTATGCTTTTGTTGGTGTAGTTTTAATCTTCTTCGTAGTTGTAGTATTAGTACCTTGTATCCAAATGTACATGGGTGGATTCTTATTTGAAGCTTATGGTTACTAAAAATAATAAATGAATTTATAATAAAAAAATCTTATTAGAAAAATTTCTGATAAGATTTTTTTTATTAGATAGACAAACATGAAAATATATTATAAAATAGTACACATAGGAAATGATAATAAGCAGATGTGGTTTTGCTATTTTCTATAATTATTATAACATTTATATGGAAAAGTCAATAAATTTAAAATATGAAAAATCAAAATTGAGTTGTGTAGTAAAGAAAAAATAAATTTGTGTAAAAAGAGAATAAAAAAAGAATACTGTAGAATAATATTATTATTTAACAAAATAGTATAAATGATGTCATAATGTGTATTACGAAATTTCTTGCTAAAAATATAATGTTTTGTTAAAATAAATTTGTAAACAAGTTGAGGGAAAAGTATGGAAAATGATAGTGAGCTACAAAAGTTATATGAAGATTATGTTTCTCAAAATATAGTGATAACAGAAAAATATAACGAGTATTCAAAACAATTTGCCAATAATATGGATAACTTAATTACTAAATTAAATACTTTAGATAAAAACTTAATAAAAGAAATTGAAAAAATAATTGATTTAATGACTAAAATGCAAGAAGAGCAATCAAGGCAAAGTTTTAAATTGGGATATAGCTTAGGTAGAGAGATGAAAATAAATTAAAAAATGAAAAATGAAAAATAAATGATGAAACAAAGGAAATACTAGATTTAATAAAATATGTAAAAAGATAAATAGCAAATAAAAGCATTTGCTATTTATTTTTTTTATCAGGCACGATCGTAAATAAATCATTTGGAGTACAATCTAAGACTTCACACATTTTTTCTATATGCTCATATTTTATAGATTTAGTTTTGTTTGTAACAAGATTGTTATAATTAGTGTAAGTCATTTTTAATTGACTAAAAAGCCAGTATTTAGTTTTTCCTTTACTTTTCAAGATTTCTAGAACATTTAACTTTAACATAAACAAACCTCTTTCAATAAAATGTTACAATTGTATTATAAATAATAATTAATACTTGCAAAACTTATTAAAAAAGTATATACTGTAAACAGTAGATATCGAATTCAAGAGATACTGAAAACAATACATAGTGTTTCGGAGGTGGTTTTCCCTCCAAAATTGACAAGACTTCTTTAAAGTTTTGTTTTTATGGATTTGGGGAAGTCTGAAAAGACTTCCTTATATTAATTATTCTATAATACATATCTATTTTATACTATTTAAACAAAAATTTAAAGTATTAATTCTTAATTTATTTACACTTTTTTACTATTTTAGTAAAAAAAGATAAAAAAATGTGCAACTAAATCGGATTTTTTTGAAATTTTTGCTTTTTTTAGTGTTTTTTAATTAAAGAGTTGGTATTTGGAAAAAATAAAATTTGAAAATAGATTAAACTAAGGAGGAAAAATATGCAAGGGAACGAAAGAGATTTATTTCAGAGCATCACTAAAAATGAAAAAGAAGTAAGAAAAAAAGAAAGAACAATGTCTGTAGAAAACATAACGAAAATAAAAAGTAAAAATGGTATAACATTAATAGCTCTAGTAATTTCAATAATTGTAATGTTGATTTTAGCAGGTGTAAGCTTGAATGCAACAATTGGAGATAATGGAATAATTACACAAGCACAAAATGCAACATATATGCAGAGCGTTGCTGTGTTGGAGGAATATTTTAATAATTATTATGTTGAACATTATGAAGAGATGAATTCAGGGGAAAATAAAATAACTGAATTATTGAACAATTCTGAAAGTTCCTCTTGGATTTATAGTCCAAGAAGAAATGGATATGGTTCATGCGATTATGTCCTAGATGAAAATGGAAAGGCTTATTATATAATTAATAAAGCAAATTTACCAGAAGAATTACAAAAGAATTTAAAAGATGGCAATACTTTGAATAAAACATATAGTGATTTTATAAAATTGGAAGATTTGTATGGAATTACTTCTGATTTAAAGGTCTATTATTGTAAAAATGAAAATAATATTTTGGGAATATCAAAACAAGAATTAGATAATGATGATCCAACTAGAATTGTATTTTCAGAAAATAATAATTGGGCAAAAAGATTGAATAATGGAAATGAAATGACTGCAGAAGATATAAAAAAAGTTAATAGAATAACATTAACTGGAAACATTTCAAATGAAGATATGAAGGAACTATATAATTTTTATTCTTTAAAATCTATTAATATAGTAGATGCTAAAATAGATAGTTTAGATGGTATTGAAAATGCCAATAGAATTGAAGAAATAAACATAGAAAATAGTACAATAGGAAATTATAGTAAATTAAAAAATTTGAAAAATATAGCAACTATTAATTTAAAGAAGATGCAACAAGAACAAGTAGAAAATTTTTTTACAGAAAATTTTGAAGCCGAATGGAATAATTTGCAAATATTAAATATAAAAAATTGTACAAATCTTACAAACTTGGAATTTTTAGAAGGAATGACTGAAGGTACTAAAAAAGCTGTAAAAATCTTTGATTGTAGTAATAGTAAGATAGAGAGTTTAAAAGGAATTGAAAATTATGTGAATATAGAATCTTTTACTTGTGATAGTACAAACATAAAAGATTTAAAAGAACTTAAAAATATGAATAATTTAAAAGAAGTTTATGCAAGTTATTGCCATAATTTAGGAAATAATGAAGTATATGACTTAGCGTTAGAAAACAATGGAAAAAATAAAGATCTAGATTCTTTAGCTAGTTTAGAAGGAAAAAAATTAAAAAGATTATCATTAAGGAATGCTTATAATTTAAAATGGATTAGTTATATAAAAGAAATTTCGAGTTTGCAACAGTTATTTTTAGATGCAGATGAGAAGATAGTAATGGATGATATGGTTTTAATTAAAGATATTGTAATAAATATTTCAAATCAAAATAAGACAATACCTTCAAAATATTTAGCTTTATTTAATACTGAAAAAGCAATAGACTATACTAATAGAAATTTAGAAGATAGTTCTGCTGAAATAGCATCTCTTAAAAATAATAAAGAAGTAGAAAAATTAAGTTTGTATGGTTGTTCAAAGCTTACAAATGAAAGATTAAATGAAATACTTTCAACTAATAGTAATTTAAAGGTTTTACAACTTTATGGTTTAAGTAATTTAACAAGTATTGAATTTGTGAAAAATATGCCAAATTTAGTTGAATTAGATTTGAGAGGTACAAATGTAACAGATTTAAGTTTATTAGAAAATTTAACTATTAACAAAAAAATTTCATTAAAAACATTAGCAATAGATAATGAAAATATAGAGTTAAATACAATTCAAGCAGTTATATCAAATTGTTTAAATGAATCTCAAAAAGGTTTTTTTGATAATTTGACTAGTGGAATTTTAATAACAAATTATAATTTATTAAAAAAAATTAATACTTGTACGGAAATAACAAATTTTTTAGCTACTGGATATAATTATGTACTTAATATAGATGTAAATGAAAATAAATTTATAGATTTTAGTAATTGTCAAAATTTGGTTAATATTAGTATAGGATATCCTAATTTTTCGATTAAAGTACCAAGGAGTTGCAAAAATTATGCTCAAAATGCAACAACATATTTACCAGACATAACAGAAGCAGAAAATTTAAAATATATATTATTAAGTATTACAACTGTAACGCAAGATGGGTTAAATAAATTATTTGAAAATGCAAAAATTTTGAATAATTTGGAAAGTATAAATATTTCAAGTTATAGTTCAGAAATGTTTAATTCATTAGAAGTTTTAAATAATTTTTCAGATAATAATGTTGTGAAACATATAAATTTAGGAAATTATGATTATAATTATTATAATTTGAAATCATTATCTGGAATAGAAAAACTTAAAAAATTAGAGACTATAGATTTTGATAAAACAGGAATATCTTCATTAGATGGATTAGAA
>ULTP01061982.1_pt1 | contig 10613 bp, 7 predicted proteins | sample 1957721 | NCBI WGS metagenome assembly ULTP01 (sample SAMEA4835737, study PRJEB28245) | human gut metagenome | biome: gut microbiome; material: fecal sample | place: Denmark | collected 2008 | reverse complement strand
GACAGGCAAAAAACTAAATAGGGCTGATTTTACAATTTAAGGTCATTCCCTTACATTATTCATTAAAATATAGTATAAATTAAATATAAGTTCTATGGCAAAATCCATTACGGTAGGTAAACGTGAAAATGAAAAAAAGAGACTCGCTAAACGAGAAGAAAAACAAAAGAAAAAGGATAGCAAAAAGTTATCCAGTAAAAGCAGCTTCGATGATATGATTGCTTATGTGGACGAGAATGGAATGATAACTTCGACTCCTCCGGCTGAAAACATTAAAAAGGAAGAGATAAACCTGGATGAGATAATCATTGCAACTCCGAAGAAAGAAGACGAGGAACCCGTTATATTGAGAGGGAGAGTTGAATTCTTTAATGGGGCAAGAGGCTTTGGTTTTATAAAGGACCTTGCCGGAGTTGATAAGTACTTTTTCCATGTTAATAATGTCGTTGGTAATATCTCGGAAGGTAATATTGTAACATTCGATCTTGAACGTGGTGTGAAAGGAATGAATGCGGTCAATATCTGTCTCGAAAAGAAACCGGTGGAGAATTAAAACAAAAAATGTAAGTATTGAAACTTATTTTTAGATATTCATTTGCTTAAGTGTAATATGATAAAATAAAAATCCCTTGAGTCTCAGAGGTTCAAGGGATTTTTTATGCGTAAAAATAGTATTGCAGGTAGACAGGGGAACGGAGGGTAACCGGAAGAAGAATGCAGCATATCGTACAAAAATGGCAAGAAATAATGATTCATTATCTCTACTATTTCATACCTTTGCCCGCTGAGTCTGAAATATTATTAACTTTTAAACGCAGAAAACATGAAGAACTTATTGATTACGGTATTTTTTCTCAGCTTGACTTTGCAGCTCTCTGCGGAGACAGGGGGAAGCAATCCTGTAATTGTAGAAAAAACTACAGCAAGTCTGGCGGAAAAGACGCCTGTTTATTGGCAGAAAATGGCAGATGGTATGTCGCAAGCCCTTATCAAGCATTTTTGGGGCGCAAACTTCAAAGGGTATGAGAATCGGTTTTATTTTAATTATGGTAGTGATCTTTCCAATATGACTACCAATCATTATTGGCCACAGGCACATGCTATGGATGTCATGGTAGATGCATATATGCGTACCGGAAGCAAACAGTATTTGAATATATACCCGTTATGGTGGGAAGGTGCACCGAAATTCAATTTTGCGGGCAGAGAGGAAGACCCGTGGTGGAATGTGTTTGTAGACGATATGGAATGGATTGCTCTGGCACAGATTCGCATGTTTGAAAGCACTAAGAATACCAAGTATCTGAAAAAGGCGAGACAGACCTACGATGATTGGGTTTGGTCTACTTGGGGACCGGAAGATGAGGCTCCGTGGTTTGGTGGCATTACCTGGAAGACGGATGTGGCAAAATCTAAGAACGCTTGTTCCAATGGTCCTGCTGCCCTTATTGCTGCCCGGTTGTATAATTTTTACGATGCTATGGGTAAAAAGGCCGGAAAACCCAAACAGGCTTATCTGAATGAGGCCATTAAAATATATACATGGGAGAAGAATAACTTGTTCGATCGTCAGACGGGGGCAGTGTATGACAGCATGAATGGAGAAGGCAAGATTACCAAATGGGTATTTTCGTACAACTCGGGTACTTTCCTAGGAGCAGCTCATGAACTGTATAAGATTACCGGTGATAAGCAATATCTGGCAGATGCAGTAAAAGCGGCCAATTTTGTGATTGACCATTTGTCGACCAATGAAGGTGTACTCTCCGATGCAGAAGGTGGTGACGGTGGCTTGTTTCATGGCATCTTCTTCCGTTATTTTGTGAAACTGATTAATGACCCTGCACTGGATAGTGCCAATTATAATAAGTTTCGCGACTACATAACTCATTGTGCTACGGTTATGGCAGAGCAAGGAGTGAATCAGAAGACTATGTTATATAGCGGTCGTTGGAGAAAAGCACCTGCTGATGATGAGAGTGTGGGATTGACATCGCATCTGACCGGTTGTATGCTGATGGAAGCTATGTGTGTACTTAAACACCGATAGAGTGAATAAGAAAAGAGATAAAACAAAAATCCCTTGAACTTCAAAAGTTCAAGGGATTTTTGTTACTGAGTTGATAGTGGTGCCACCAGGAATCGAACCGGGGACACAAGGATTTTCAGTCCTTTGCTCTACCAACTGAGCTATGGCACCGTAAGGCTAATTCAACTCAGTTGTTTCTCTTTTGCGGTTGCAAAGGTAGTTAAAGTTTTGGATTCTGCAAGGCTTCTATAAATAAAAAACACTGATAAAAAGCTACTTTGCTTATTATCAGTGTTGTATGGAATGAAATATTTTTCAGTATATAACTGAGAAAATCTATTTATCTTCTTTTAGCGGATTCCATCCCTGAGCCTTCAATTCAAATTCTTGTCCGTCACGGGTAATCAATGCGCAACCGAGTTCGGGTTTGGTGATATGCCCGATGAGGCGGATTCCCTCCATCTGTGATACTTTCTCATGATCGGCGATGGGGACAGTGAAAAGCAATTCATAATCTTCACCGCCATTCATGGCACAAGTGGTCAGGTTCATGTTGAATTCTTCTGCCATGACAGCCGTCTGATAGTCAATAGGAATATGTTCCTCATAGACACGGCATCCCGTATTACTTTGTTTGCAGATATGCATTAATTCGGACGACAGACCATCGGAGATGTCCATCATGGATGTGGGGACAATATTGGCAGCCGCCAGTTTTTCGATGATATCTTTACGGGCTTCCGGTTTCAACTGGCGTTCCAGTAAGTATTCTTTGCCGGTGAAGTCCGGTTGGATATCTTTTTCACCCTTCAGTACTGTTTTCTCACGTTCCAGGAGTTGCAGACCCATATAGGCGGCGCCCAAGTCACCGCTGACACAGATTAAGTCAGTGTCTTTGGCTCCGTTGCGGTAGACCACTTTGTCTTTATCGGCATCTCCGATACAGGTGATGCTGATGGCAAGTCCCGTAAGAGAAGAGGATGTATCGCCTCCGATAATGTCAACATGATACTGTTGGCATGCCAGACGAATGCCTGAATAAAGCTCTTCCATGTCCTCTACGCTGAAGCGTTTGGAAAGAGCGAGCGATACGGTGATCTGCCGGGGCGTACCGTTCATTGCATAGATATCGGAGAAATTGACTACGGCCGATTTATATCCCAGATGTTTCAGAGGGACGTAAGTCAGGTCGAAGTGGACACCTTCCATTAATAAGTCGGTTGTTACTAATAGTTGTTTCTCCGAAGGGTAGGAGAGGACGGCGGCATCATCACCCACTCCGTATTTGGTTGATTCGTTTTCTGGTTTAATTCCCTCGGTGAGGCGGTCGATCAGACCGAACTCGCCGAGAGTTGCTATTTCAGTTCGCATAAATAGAGTTTAGTATTAAGCACGGTTGATAAGTTCACGCATGATAGTGGTCATTTTAGGTTGGGCTGCGTCCGCTGCCTTCTGAACTTCTTCATGCGATACTTCTACAATTTTTCCTTCTACTCCCAAGTCAGTGATGACGGAGATTCCGAATACCTTGATTCCGCAGTGGTTGGCTACGATCACTTCGGGAACGGTAGACATACCGACTGCATCGGCACCCAGAATGTGGAATAGTTTATATTCAGCAGGAGTCTCGAAAGTAGGGCCTTGCGTACCGATATAAATTCCATGTTGTACCTTAATGCCTTTTTCCTGAGCAATCTCGTCAGCTTTACGAATCAGTTCCTTATCATATGCTTCGCTCATATCCGGGAAGCGTGGACCATAAGGTATATTCTTGCCACGAAGCGGATGTTCGGGGAAGTAGTTGATATGATCGGTGATAATCATCAGGTCACCGATTTCAAAAGCTTCGTTTGTACCACCGCTGGCGTTGGATACAAACAATGTTTTGATACCCAGCTCACGCATTACACGTACAGGGAAAGTCACTTCCTTCATGGAATAACCTTCATAATAATGAAAACGCCCTTGCATTGCCATGATGTCTTTGTTGCCCAACTTGCCGAAAATCAGTTTACCGCTATGACCTTCGACAGTAGACACCGGGAAGTTAGGAATATCCGAATACTTTATTTCATACTTCTCGGTGATCTCGTCTGCCAAACTGCCAAGTCCGGTGCCAAGGATGATGGCTGTTTCAGGACTGGTGTGCATTTTCCCTTTCAGAAAAGCTGCTGTTTCTTGTATTTTCTCTAACATAGCCAATAATGTGTTGGTTAAATTTATCTTGTTGATTTTGTAATATCTCAATCTCAATCGGCAAGGCGTAAATAAACGGTTTCAGTTCCTCGCTCAATACCGGATGATGAATCAGGCGGGTTGCATCTTTCTCGGTGGTGACAATCAGTTTATGTTCACCTTTCAGTTTTCCGAATCGTTCCTTGATCTGTTGTATGTCCCGATGACTGAAATGATGATGGTCGTCGAATGAAAGCGAATCAATCTGATCGGTATACATTTTCAACTCTTCGAGAATAGGCGCAGGTGATGCAATGCCCGTTACCAGCAGAATATCCGTATTCGTTAAAGCACTCAGCGGTAACTCATTCACTGTAGAATCAATCTCTGAATTTGCTGATGGAAATACCGGTTGCAGATTTCCATAACGAAACGATGAGAAGTATAACTGCTGATAAGGATAAAGGTTCAGTCGTTTTGTGATAATATTATAGTCAATCGGCTTAATATCCTGCGGACACTTTGTGACAATGACGATTTGTGCCCGGTTTTTACCGTTGACAGACTCGCGCAGACGACCTGCCGGAAGTAAAGTATCGTCGCAGAAGAGGCGGTGATAATCCGTCAGCAGGATGCTTAGTCCCGGCTTGACGTAACGGTGCTGGAAAGCATCATCCAGCAATACAACTTCAATGGACGGTTCTTTGATGGATAGTAATTGTTCTATGCCATGGCAACGGTTCTCATCGACAGCTAGTGTGACAGACGGGAACTTGGTATGCATCTGGTAAGGCTCGTCACCGATGCTGCGTGCAGTACTTTGGGGAGTGGCAAGCACATATCCTCGGCTATGCCTTTTATATCCCCGGCTTAATACTGCCACATGATAGTTATCACGAAGCAGCTTTATCAGATATTCGGTGTGCGGCGTCTTTCCCGTGCCGCCTACAGACAGGTTGCCGATGCAGATGACAGGAACACCAAAACTCTTTGACCGGAGGAATCCCCAGTCAAAGAGTTTGTTTCTTACTGTTACCACTGCCCCGTAAATCCATGAGACAGGGTAAAGCCACTTATGTATCTTGATAAAGTGTTCGTCCATGCAGTACAGTTTACTTGATATTTAGTTCAAACGGAATGCGTGCCTGAATCATGGAACGCTCTTTTAAATTTTTCAGCATACCGAATTGTTGATAATACTCTCCTAACTTGCTTTTCAATATTTGTGATTCCACATAATTAGTGGGTTTCGTATTGAGCAGTGAAGAAAGGAGGTCTTGTTTTGCCGGATAAGAAACAACTGTATATCCTTCGATTCCTGCTTTCCTGACAGCAATCTCCAAAGCTGTATCAATACCTCCGAGTACGTCTACCAGTCCAAGTTCTTTAGCAGCTTCTCCTGTCCATACACGACCTTCAGCTATTTTCTCAATGGCCTCTTTGCTCATATGGCGCCCCTCAGCGCAGCGATTGACGAATGTATCATAACCTTGGGTAATCATCATCTGCATCAGTGTCTTCTCATCCTGATTGAAAGGACGCATGATATTTCCAAAATCTGAAAATTTATTTGTTTTTACCACATCGTAGGTCAAACCGATCTTTTCTGATAATTCCTTAACATTCGGTACCATACCGAAAATTCCGATGGATCCCGTCAATGTAGTCGGCTCTGCAACGATTGTATCGGCTACACAAGAGATATAATAACCACCTGATGCGGCATAATCACCCATAGAAACAATTACTGGTTTCTCTGTTTTCAGTTCTTTCACGGCATGCCAGATTTGTTCGGATGCAAAAGCACTTCCACCCGGTGAATTAACACGGAGAACGACAGCTTTTACATCCTCGTCATCTTTTAGCTTACGCAAGTCACGAATAACTTTTGTGCCTACAATTCCCTCTTCAGAAGTTGAAGAACCGCTGTAATCTGTGATTTCTCCGGAGGCATAATAGACCGCTACGATGTTACCGCTTTTATCTTTCGGCATGTTTTTTTTCACATTGATCATATCACTCAACCCTAGCACCGGAAGGCGGTCATCTTCTTTCAAGTCCACCCACTGTTTAAGATAATTGCGAACATCATTGCGGTAAATCAATGTGTCCGCCAAGCCACATTGCACACTTTCCTCTGCCGGATAAAACATCAGCATACGGTCAGCTAAAGCATTCAGTGAATCTACGGGGAGGCTGCGGGAAGCAGATACCCCTTCGGTAACCTGTCCCCAGATCGAGTTGATAAAAGCTGTCACCTGTTCACGATTGGCAGGACTCATTTCTGTAGAAATAAACGGTTCTACGGCGGATTTATAAGTACCTACTTTAAATATCTGCATTTCTACCCCGATCTTTTGCAGTAAGTCTTTATAAAACAGAGGAGCGGAAGCGATGCCTTTCCACTCAATCATTCCTTTCGGATTGAGCAATACCTTGTCCGCTACACTGGAAAGATAATAAAGTCCTTGTGTATAGCTATCTCCGTAGGCTATGATGAACTTTCCGCTTTCTTTAAAGTCGAGCAATGCGTTACGGATTTCCTGCAAAGATGCATACGAAGTTCCGAGCATACTTGCCTGTAGATAAATTCCTTTGATATTTTCATTTTCTTTTGCTTTTTTGATGGAAGAAAGAATATCGTCCAGCCCGTATGTATTGGAGTCGTCGCTGAACAACTGTGATAAGATACCTAACGGACTCTCCTGAGTGCGTTCGACTAATACACCGTTCAGGTCGAGCATCATCACAGAATTCTTTTTCACTATTGTTTCTGTATCCGCGGTTGATACAATGCCGAACAATGTTACCATGCCGATAATAAATAATACAATGCTTGACAGGATGATACCGGTCACAGTAGCGAGCGTAAATTTCAAGAAATCTTTCATTATACTATTGTTTTTTTGAGTCAGCTTGTTTTAAAGCTAACAAAGATAAATAATTGAGTTGATATTTATTCAATAAGTCGTGCGAATTTTTGTTTTGTCACAATGAATCAGGTTTATTTGCTTTTAGAATGCTGCCCGGAACAGGGTAGATATAAATTTTGAATGATCGGACTTGCGGACCATTTTTCTATTGTATTTTAGTGTAGCATTGAGAATTATTCTCTAAATTTGTAGCATTAACTTAACATTATGATTATCATGAAAAGAAAATCCCCTGTGATGGCCGTTGCTTTGGCGGGACTGTTTATGTACACTTCCTGTTCTCCGACGGAGCAAGCGGAAACGAAAGATTACACTCAGTATGTGAATACCTTTATTGGTGCTGCTGACAATGGGCATACATTCCCCGGAGCTTGCTATCCTTTCGGAATGATACAGACCAGTCCGGTGACGGGTGCAGTAGGTTGGAGATATTGTTCGGAATATACTTATCAGGACTCTCTGATCTGGGGCTTCACTCAGACTCATCTGAACGGAACCGGATGTATGGATTTGGGGGATATTCTGGTGATGCCGGTTACCGGTACCCGTGCCCGTGCATGGGATGCTTACCGCAGCCATTTCCCGAAAGACAAGGAAGCTGCTACTCCGGGATATTATACAGTCGAATTATCCGATCCGCAGGTAAAGGCGGAACTGACTGCTTCTATCCATGCAGCTCTTCATCGTTATACATATCATAAAGCGGATTCAGCTTCTCTGCTGATTGACTTGCAGCACGGACCTGCCTGGAGAGAAGAACAATATCATTCACAAGTGAATAGTTGCGAAGTGAACTGGGAAGATGCTCAGACGCTGACCGGACACGTGAATAACACGGTCTGGGTTGATCAGGACTACTTCTTTGTGATGAAGTTTAATCGTCCGGTAATAGATTCGCTTTACCTTCCGATGGGAGAAACTGAGAAAGGAAAGCGAATCATTGCTACTTTCGACTTGAAGCCGGGAGATGAACTGATGATGAAGGTGGCCCTTTCGACTACCAGCGTAGAGGGAGCAAAGAAGAACTTGCAGGCTGAAATACCAGACTGGAACTTTGACGGTGTGAAGCTGGCTACCCATGACGAATGGAACAGCTATCTGAGTCGCATTGACGTAGAGGGTACGGATGATGAAAAGACGAATTTCTATACTTGTTTCTATCACGCACTGATTCAGCCTAACCAGATTTCAGACGTAGACGGTATGTATCGTAATGCTGCCGATTCGATTGTGAAGGCCGGAACAGGAACATTCTATTCAACCTTCTCTTTATGGGATACTTATCGTGCCGCTCATCCATTCTATACATTAATGGTTCCCGAATGTGTGGATGGTTTTGTTAATTCATTGATAGAACAAGGTGAAGTACAAGGCTTCCTGCCTATTTGGGCATTGTGGGGAAAAGAAAATTTCTGTATGATCGGCAATCATGGTGTATCTGTTATTGCTGAAGCCTACCGAAAAGGTTTCCGTGGTTTTGATGCGGAACGTGCTTTCAATATGGTGAAGAAGACACAGACTGTATCTCATCCGTTGAAGTCCGACTGGGAAGTGTATACGAAATACGGATATTTTCCGACCGACCTGACAAAAGCAGAATCCGTCTCTTCAACTCTGGAATCGGTATATGACGATTATGCGGCAGCTGACATGGCCCGTCGTATGGGAAAAGAAGAAGATGCTGCTTACTTTGCGAAACGTGCAGATTATTATAAGAACTTATTCGATTCACAGACGAATTTTATGCGTCCGCGTAAAGCTGACGGAATCTGGAAATCTCCGTTTAATCCTAGTGATGTAGGACATGCGGAAAGTACAGGCGGTGACTATACGGAAGGAAATGCATGGCAATATACCTGGCATGTGCAACACGATGTTCCCGGTTTGATTGCTCTCTTTGGTGGAGAAGAACCTTTCCTGAACAAGCTGGATTCCCTGTTTACAGTGAAACTGGAAACAACCCAGGCTGATGTGACAGGTTTGATCGGACAGTATGCACATGGTAATGAGCCCAGTCATCATGTTACTTATTTATATGCTTTGGCAGGGCGTCCGGAACGTACACAGGAACTAATCCGTGAAATCTTTGATACTCAATATAAGAACAAGCCTGACGGACTTTGTGGTAATGATGACTGTGGTCAGATGTCCGCATGGTATATGTTCAGTGCAATGGGTTTCTATCCGGTAGATCCGGTAAGCGGTGATTATGTATTCGGAGCTCCTCAGTTACCGAAGATTGTGTTACATCTGGCTGATGGAAAGACCTTTACTGTGATCGCTGAAAACTTATCGAAGGAACATAAATATGTGGATAGTATTACGCTGAATGGCGAACCTTATACAAAGAATACGATTTCTCATGAAGATATTCTGAAAGGTGGTACACTCGTATATAAGATGAAATAGACTGTATACAGAGTAGTATAAAGAAGATCCCTCCAAAGTTTTTTTTCTTTGGAGGGATTTTTGGCTTTATATGCTTTAAATTCGAATAATTCTCTAAATTTGTGCTATTAATCTGACTGGTACATTCATGGAGAATACTGAAACTTTAATAGTGGAACAACTGAAGATAGGCAATGAAAATGCTTATCGTTACATATATGATCATCACTATGCCCTGCTCTGTTATGTTGCCAATGGTTATCTAAAAGATCAGTTCCTTTCCGAAACCATTGTAGGAGATACTATCTTTCATTTATGGGAGATACGTGAGACTTTGGATATTTCAGTCTCTATCCGTAGTTACCTGCTGAGAGCTGTCCGTAATCGTTGCATTAACTATCTTAATTCGGAACGTGAAAAGAGAGAAATAGCATTTTCTGCTCTTATGCCCGATGAGATAACGGATGATAAAATCATACTGTCCGATTCGCATCCGTTAGGTATTTTACTGGAACGTGAACTTGAAAACGAAATATATAAGGCTATCGATAAATTGCCGGACGAATGCCGTCGGGTTTTTGCTAAAAGTCGCTTTGAAGGAAAATCATACGAAGAAATTTCCGGTGAACTGGGAATATCTATTAATACAGTTAAGTGTCATATAAAGAATGCTTTAGCTTCTTTACACGCTCATTTGAGTAAGTACCTGATTTCTCTATTACTATTTTTTTTCAGGTAAAGCGAAAAAAAATCATTTTCTGACTACCCTTAATTAAAAAACAACTGTCTCCTTTATAGAAAGCATAAATATGGAAGAAGAAAATAAACATATTGATGAACTGATTGCCAACTATCTGACTGAAGGTCTGGATAAGAACGCTTTAGATGAACTAAAAACATGGATTGCCGCATCGGCTGAAAATCAGCAATATTTTATCCGTCAGCGGGAGATCTGGTTTTCAGCTGTAAGTCGTGAAGCCGCATCTGTCTATGATAAGGATAAAGCGTTTGAGAATTTTAGAAACCGTGTCGAAAGTCAGAAGGAAATTCAGAGCACTTCTCGTCGAGGTTTTAGCCTGTCAGCGTTG
>ULTP01071817.1_pt1 | contig 10644 bp, 8 predicted proteins | sample 1957721 | NCBI WGS metagenome assembly ULTP01 (sample SAMEA4835737, study PRJEB28245) | human gut metagenome | biome: gut microbiome; material: fecal sample | place: Denmark | collected 2008 | reverse complement strand
GGCGGCCCGCCGTCAGGCAGAATTTGAGCGGGTCAACATACACGCCCTGCCCATCCGCCGCGCGGACGGTCTGCCAGAGGTGGATTTCATCCTGCCGTGCCCACACTTCATCGTCGATGGAGTTCTTGCGGCCGATTTCGCTCGCCCGCTCTACAAAGCGGCGGTATAAGCAGATGTTGTTCGCTTCCTCATACGGCACGATGCCGTCGATGCTCAAGCGGCGCTGCACTTTCGCCTCGTTGCCGTCCTGCGCGAAGTAGGTGATTTCCAATTCGTACAGTCCAGTCACGGGCACATCCACCGTCCAGACCGCCGTGCTTTCGCCGTCGCCGGTGATGATGGCCTCCTGCGCAAGCACCGCATCCCCCGACAAAATCGCCGCGCTGGGCAGCAGTTCAATCCGTGTACCTGCCGGCGCGTTCGGGGTATCCTGATACGATGCCAGCGCCTCGTCATAGCCGATAGCGGTTTCCTCGTTCAGCGCGAAGAAATCCGACCATTCCTCTGCCGACGCGGTGAATGGCAATAAGCAGCAAATCGCCAGAATCAGAGACAGCACGATGCTACGCTTCACTTGGTTTTTCCTCCTCTTCGGCGTGCCCCGCTGCACACCGCCGTCATTTTCGGGGAGATTTGTTTCAAGCGTATTCTCTCACAGGCGGCGGCGGTTTTCAATCTTCAAAATGATGGTTTTTGTGTTTTTCGGTCGTCATTTTCCCATGCAGGACACAAAATCACCACCTAAAAAATTGTAGATGCCCCCTTTTTATATGCAGTATTTGCGTTTTGCCCCCTCTTTCCTTGAAAAAATGGTGGATTTGAGATAGAATAAACCCATGTGACTGGGAGGAGAAGGGAACATGTTCGGGCATCATTCCAAGACGTACTATAAGTATCTGGCATCCTATGGCGCGCTGCTGCTGACCGCCATCATCGCCCTCGTTTTCGTGTCGCAGGTGTTCTTCATCCGGCAGCTGCGGACGAATCTGGAGGACAACCACCGCGCGCTCGTGCAGCAGAGCGTGCAGGAGATGGACAGCGACCTCCAGCAGATTTACGACATCGAGTACCAGATTTCGACAGTCAATCAGAATTTCTTTTCCTATTATTTAGAAGCGCCCAGCCCCGTGCGCGACCTGCGGCTGGTGAACGAGTTCAAGAATCTGCTTGCCCCCTCCACCCTGATTTCCGAAATTGCGCTGGCGGACGCGGACGCCAAGATGGTGTACACCTCCACTGCCGTGTACTCCGCCGCGCTGTTCTTCGACCGCATCTTCTCCTTCCCGGAAGGCGACCCCGTGGCGAGCAGCCTTGCCGACAGCAGCCGCCGCATCATCCGCACGGCACAGCGGAGCGGCAGCGCGGAACGCTATCTGGCGTTCATCAACACACCGTCGGTCTTTTCGCGCCTGCAAAACAGCGTCCTGATTTTCTTCGTGCAGGAGCGGCACTTCCTGTCCTTCCTCTCGCCGGAGAGCACCCCCAGCCAGCAGGGCGCGATACTGGACAGCAGCGGGCAGGTCGTCGTATCGACGATGGCACTGGATGCGCCGCTGACCGACGGCATCAGCACCATCCGCCTGCACGGCACGAATTACCTCATCTACCGCGAGCCGTCCTCCGTCCTGAACTGGACGTACTACTTCTTCCTCCCCGCGAGCGAGACGCTTGCGCCGCTCTACCGCGCACAGGCGATGCTGGCGCTGTTCCTGCTGGTGGTGCTGGCGGCGGGCACGCTGGTCATCCACTATGCGATGAAGGTGAATTACCGCCCGATACAGGAGCTGACCGAATCACTGGGGCGGTCGGATGCGGATGATCTGGAGTCGCTGAAGGATGCGATTGCCTCCCTCGCCGAGCAGAACAACCACATGCGCAGTCAGCTGATGACCTCCCCCGACGGGCAGGCGCTGAAGGATTCGCTGCTGTTTTCGCTGCTCAAGGGCAAATTCGACTCTTTCGCTTCCTATAATATAGAGGCGGAAGCGCTGGGCATGTCCTTCACCAAGCCGTGCTATCAGGTGCTGATGCTGCGCGCCTTCAATCAGGATACCGCCATCCCCCGGCAGACGCTGTCCGCCATCTTTGCGGAGTGCTTCGGGGATGACTTCACGTGGCAGTTCCGCGAGCTGTTCGAGCACTCCATGTTCGTCTGTCTGGTTGGCATGGAGGCGGACGAGGAATCGAAGCTGGCGGATTGCTGCCGCCGATTGCTGGACATCAGCAGCGAAAAATACAATCTCGTGTTCTCCATCGGCATGTCCAACTGCTGCACCGACGTGGCGCACCTCTCCACCGCCTGTTTTGAAGCCACGCAAGCCGTCAAGGAGCACTTCATCCGCGGACAGCATCAGCTGATTCCGTATCACGAGCTGACGCGCACCCTTGATGTGCCGTCCTCCGACCGCCTCGCCCTCCTGAACGACCTGCCCGCCCAGACCCCGCAGCAGCAGATGCAGACCATCCGCCGCTTCATCGACGGGCTGAAGGCGGACTGCGTGCCTTCCCTGCTGGCGAAAAGCTACTGCAACTCCGCCGTGCAGCTGCTGATGGCGGGCGGCGCGCGGCAGGTGAACATGGACGACCTGTTCACCATCACCTATCTGCGCACGGTGGATGATTACCTTGCCTTCATGCTCCACCTGCTGGAGCCCGACCCGAAGGCGCTTGTGCCAGACACCGCCGAGAGCGGCGCGCCGGTGACGGAGCTGCTCCAGCGCATCTACACCTGCATCGCGGACAGCTACGACGACTGCAGCTTCTCCCTGCAGGACGTTGCCGCCAAGCTCGACCTTTCCGCCGGCTACTTAAGCCAGTACTTCAAGCAGCAGACCGGCGACACGCTGACCAGCTACGTCGCTGACCTGCGCATCCGCAAAGCGTGCTCCCTGCTGGAAAGCACGACGATGCCGCTGCAAATGGTGTCCGAGTCGGTGGGGTACTACAATTTGAACAGCTTTATCCGCCGGTTTAAGCAGATTACCGGGCTGACGCCGGGGGAATATCGGAAAACAAGGCAATAAAAAAAGGGCAGGAGACGCGTTTCCTGCCTATTTTTGTGTGGATTTTTAGCTTTTCCCTTAAAACACAGCACGATTTATACTATTTCCAGATAAGAATGCGCCAAGATGCGCCGCGAATTTTTCATTCTGGCTAACGTGAATGGAACGCAGCGTAGCAGCGCTACGCTAAGTGGAATGAGCGGACGCCAACGGGGAAAAGGCGCAAGCAGATGGCGCAGGTGAATTTGGAAATAGTATAAGGGAATCGTAAAGTGCATGAGGGGATTCTCTTCGGATTACACCTCCCGTATCCGCCCCTGCGCCATCTCCTGCACCGTGTCGCACAGCGCGTCGATGTCCTGCGCGAAGTGGCTGGCGAGCAGAATCGTCTTGCCCTGCGCCCTCAAGTCAAGCAGCAGCGCGCGAATCTCCGCAACGCCATTTTTATCCAGTCCGTTCATCGGCTCGTCCAAAATCAGCAGCTCCGGCGCGTCCAGCAGCGCTTGCGCAATGCCCAGTCGCTGCCGCATCCCCAGCGAATACTGGCTCACCCGCTTTTTTGCCGCGGGGTCAAGCCCCACCAAGCGCATCAGCGCCGCCACGTCCTCGCAGCGCGCGCCGTTGCCTAACTTCGCCAGCCACAGGAGATTGCTCATGCCCGTCTCGTGCGGCAAAAAACCGGGGGTTTCAATCAGCATTCCCGTTTTGGGCGCAAAATCGCAGTCCGTGCCGATATTTTTGCCGAATACGCTGATTTTCCCCGCCGTCGGCCGCAGGAATCCGCAGATGCATTTCATCAGCACGGTTTTGCCGCTGCCGTTCCGCCCGATGATGCCGTGGATTTTCCCGCGCATCAATTGCAAGGTAACATCTTCCAAAACCTGCTCGCTGCCGAACGACTTGCTGACGTGCTGCACGTCCACGACGATTTCACGCATCCGAAACACCTCCTGCAAAGTTAAACTGGAAGGTACGCATTTTGATGACAGCGAGCGCCATCAGCAGCACGGTCAATCCACCCCAAATCAGGTAGGAGACGTGCAGCCGCGGCAGCAAATCGTAGCCGAAATTGTGCATGGTGTAGGTGGCGTGCTGCAATGGCGAGAGCCACGCCGCGAGCACGTTGGCGTAATAGCGCATCTCCGTGGGCAGGTGCAGCCACGCCATGAAGCGCTCCGGCGTCAGCACAAATCCGACAAAATTCAACAAAATGGCGGCTAATATGCCTGTTTTCTTGCTTTTCAGCACAGTAAACAGCAGTTGCAGCATGGAAAGCAGCAGCACATACTGGAACATCAGGCCGAAAATCTGCGCGCAGCAGCCCCACGGCGTGGTCAGTTTGACCGTCTTTCGCATGACGGTGAGCGCGGTTTCAAATCCGGCGGGCGCAAAAGAGAGCATGGTCGCGGTCTCGCTCCAGCGATTCGTGGCGTACACATTGCAGCCGATGCACATCAGCATCGAGCTAAGCAGAATCATCAGGCAATAACCGAAAGTTACAATCAGCGTGGTGATGATTTGCCCGATGAGCCAGCTCCGCCGCGTCGTGCGGAAAATCAGGTAGCTTGCCGGCGTGTCCATGCGCGGGAGGGCGGAGAGCATCAGCATCAGCATCAGCACCAGCGCGGCGTAGAGGATGCTGTCCCCGTCCGCGTAGCACCATACGAACGGCTCGACAAGCTGCACGCTGGTCAGGTACGTTCGGCTGATTTGCATCGTTTTGTCCGTCAGCAGCCAGCAGAGCAGGAAACCCAGCGTCAGGCTTAAATAAAACCTTGGGTTTTTTCGCAGGCTGTACAGATTCCACCCCGCGCAGACGAGGGTCGGCTGCATTTTACACATATTCCCGGACACCTCGCTTCAAAAAGACGATTTGCAGGAGGATGGAAACAGTTTCCAGCCCTGCAAGTATCCCGTCGCCGCCGTCAATCCAGTTTATAGGATTTAGCATCACCGCCGCCGGGAAAAAGCGTTTGCCGAGCATCATCAGCGCGTAGCACAGGCACAGCGGGCCGAGGTGCGCGGCGGAGGATGTTTCCGTTGCCAGCGCCATCACGCATCCGACGCTCGCCCAAATGCCCCCGCAGAGCATCCGCCGCAGGAGCGTCGCATTAAACTCTGCATTTATTTCCAGCAGGATGCCCCCGCCGCGGACAGCGTACAGAATCAGCCCCAACAGCCCCGCCGCCGCCGCTTGCAGCACCATGCCACTGAGGATGCAACCCGCCGCTTTGCCCAGAATCCACATCCTCCGCCCTGCCCGGAACACCGCCGGGCGAACCGCGCCGCACTTGATTTCGTGCAGCGCCTGTGCCGCGAAGGGCAAAGCGGAGAGCGCCGGGAGGGTCAGCATCCCGAAATCACCGCACAGCGCCATCAGCAGGAGCTCGCTCAATGTAAACCGCAAGTTTTGTGTGTCATCCATCAGCGCATCGGCGGCTTGCCCGATGGAGAGGTACAGCGCCGCCGTGGTCGCCAGCAGCGCCGCCCAAAACCAGCGCCCCGCGAGTGCGCGGCGGAGATCGCAGACAATCGCTTTCATCGGCTTAGTACCCAAAGCCGCGGTCAATCACCGTGCCGTCGACAGCGCTGATGGTCAGCAGCGACTTCGCCGGGTCGTGCGCATCAAAGAAATCCCACACGGGCAACATGGAAAAATTCTCCGGATTATCCCGATTCTGCACTCGCGAATAGCTGAGCGTGATGCGGTTGACCATCATTCGGTTCGCATCCTGATTCCTGTACGCCAGATACTGTTCCTGAAATTGATATTTCAGCGGCAGCAGCTGCGCGGCGATTGTCACAATCTGGTCGAACGGCAGCAGCGTCGCCGCCTGACCGGACGCAAGGTCAATCGTGTGCGGCGCTTGCCACTGCATCCAAATCGCGCCATCGTAACGGTCAATAATGATTCTCAGCGCTTCGTACGGCGTTTTCAGCTGATAGGTGTCCTCAAAATTGTCGTACGCTCGGCAGTCCTCGCTCGTCCATGCCGTCGGCACGCCGTTTACCTTTCGGGTAAAAATGAACAGGTCGCCGCGCAGGCTGCTCATCCCGCCGTCGTACTCGTAGCCCATGCAGCGCCCCTCGTAAGCGAGCGCCGCCGGGCGGTATCCTCCAAATCGGCAATTTTCTGCTCCACCGTATCCGCCATGTGGTCAAACGCGCGCGCCGCTCTGGATCGCCTGCTGAATCAGCTGGTCGGTCTCCTGTGCCACAAAATGGTACAGACACATGCTGACGGACAGCAGAATCACCGCAAGGGTGACGAGTGTCTGCTTGAGCCACAATTTCACACCAGCACCTCCAACCGATAGCCAATTTTGTACACAGTGGCAAGTTCTCCGCCCAAATCCAACTTGCGCCGCAGTGCCGCGACGTGCACATCCACCGTGCGCGTTTCGCCGATGAACGCGTCGCCCCACACCTGATGCAGCAAATCCTCCCGCGTCATCACCATGCCCGGATGGCGGATGAACGTCAGCAGCAGCTCGTACTCCATCGGCTTCAGTAAAACCGGTGTTCCGCTTTTCGTGACTGTGTGGCTCGCCTCATCGACGGCGATATCGCGATACCGGAACCTCTGCGGATGCTTGTCCGACCGCGCGAGCACCTTTTCCATTCGCACGAGCAGCTCCAGAATGTCAAACGGCTTGACGAGATAGTCCTCCGCGCCCAGCCGCAGCCCGCGCACCCGGCTCTGCACGTCCGCCTTGGCGGAGACGAAAATGACCGGCACGCCCTGCGCGCGCATGTGCGGCAGGAGCTCGAAGCCGTCGATTTCGGGCAGCATGATATCGCACAGCGCCAAATCGAAGGGTTGATTTTGCAGCAGTTCCAGTGCTTGGCAGCCATCCGCCGTGCAAATGAGCTGATACCCGGACAGGCGCAGGTTGGATTCGAGCAGGCGCGAAATCGCCGCGTCGTCCTCGACGATGAGAATGCGTTTTGGCATGATTATCACCCGCTTTAGTATAGCATGGGGCGGCGGGGATTGCGAGGGGCGGGGTGTAAATATGTTGTAAATTGTGGGAGGAGGGCGGGATGCGTGCCTTCTGACACGGCAAGAAACTGGATAAAAACTGCGCGGCTTTGCCGTCATGGTGGCATCGCCGCGCAGCTTCTTATTGTTATTCCCCGCAAAACTTATCGCTGAATCCCCTCATGAAACAGATAGTGGTCAAAAATCCACACAACTTCGTGATCCAGTTCATTCTCCTGCAATTCCATTCCGCGAGTTCCGCGCGAATCTGTGCTTTCTCTTCTTCCGTAAATCTGTCCAGCCGCCGATGATCCATGCACTCGATAGGGTCAATGCACTTGAAAAGCAAGCTGTCCGGATATAGCTGGGCGGCTTCCTGAAACAGCGTCTTCTTCCATTAAACCGCATTGTCGTCCGTTATCTTCCTGCCGTACATATAGTAATAGGTGTATTCCGGATTGAGATAAAAGCACATTTGCCATAGGAACTGCTTGCTCGTGCGGTAGTTTTTCAGCCCCCAAGAAATAATATCCAGCAGAAAAGCCTTGTAGAGCGAATACTCATTTTTCGCCTCCCACAGCGGGGAATTTTCCGAAAATTGAACCACCGTATCCGCATAGGCAACCATCTGCCGCAGTGCCAGTACGGTCAAACCCTCAGACTGCGGCTCCTGCTGCCACATGTCCTGCAAATAATGCAGAATCGGCAGGCGTTTTCCCTGCTGTTCAAGCTGGTATACTTCGGCTTTGATTTTGATGATGTCCATTGTTATCCCCTCGCTTATTTCGTCGGACAGCTGTTTGATATGGTAAAAGCTGCCCGGCGTTTTTTGCCAAACAGGCTATACGACTTCCTTGATGCATTTGTATTGTAGCACATTTTTTCAGCAAAAGCAGCGTGGAATTGTACTATCGGCGCTTGAAAGTTGGAGAAACTGTCAATGAAAAGAAAAAATCTTTCCAGCCGATGTTCTTCGCACGTTTGCCAACACGCACGCGAGAGCATCAGCCAGAAAGAATTGCTTGTTTGGGGATTGAGTCCAATGGGAGTTGAACCCACGACCGACTGCTTAGGAGAGATGCTCACCGCTTCCCTTTCAGAGAACTGCACTGCCCTGTAATGCCCGATTTTCCTGCGTTTCCAGCAGATTTCTACGTTTTCGATGGTGGGCAAAGGAACGTAAAAAACCGCAATTTCCAACCGTGCTGTTAGACAAGTGTTAGATACGCTAACAAAGGCGGTAGTCCCCTTCGCCAACGTCGGAATTTGTTAGATGAAAATGCGTATATAATCATAACAGAGTGGAAGTAAAGCATCAATCGTAGTGTCAAAAATATGATTTCTTAGTTATGCCAAGAAATATACTTTGACCATCCTCTCCGCCTTGTGCGGTCAGCTGCTCAATATTCCTTGCTCAGCAGAAAATCCGCCAGATGCACTATCTTGACTCCGTTGATGTTTCCATCAGCCAGTTATCCAGCGTCACTGATATGCTCCCTATAAAGCGAACAGTGAAAAACTGCAAGCGGAATAGGGGGCATATCACGGCTGCTGACGGGCGCTTTTAATATTTTCGCGGAATTGCGGTATATTTCAAAGCAGACGAATGTCTTTGACCGAGGCGAAGCTGATGAGCTTCGCCTCGGTTTTTTGCAACGTTTGTTATAAACAGTAGTATCGACATCCTCATTTAAGGAGATACAGCACAATTCATTCGTCACTTTATCAACTCATTTGTGCGATATTACCTAAATATTCTTTTTTGTATTATTCACATCAACTAAGATCTGTTAATAGTTTGTGATAAGATAGCTTGGAATCTTGATGGTATAAATACCCGCGTCAAGGTCTACCACATCAACACAGCATTCTCCATTAGGAACAACATAATCATATTTTCCGGGCAGCGTATAAATCAGTCTACATTGCCTGTCAAAAATATCATAGACATGTGTTAATGGATCATATGCCACAATGAGCGAATCCCCAATTAGAATCTCATCATAATGGGCGGCAATTGCAAAGCCTTGACTTGTATCAATTATTCCTACCAATTTTTGCTCATTGTCATTCCTTTCAATAAAGACCCAATAGACATTGCCGTCGTAAGATACTTCATCGTAAATAGGTGGAATGATCCATTCACCAAGGTCATTCTGTACTCCTTCTTTGCCAGAGGAGTCTTGGCAAATCGTATAATATGTAATACTGCTGGGAATTTGCACTTCGATAGGCATCGACTCTGTTTTTTGCGTTGTTGCTTTTTTGGTATCTGGATCATATCGAATCACTGAAAATATACACTGTTCCCGGAAGGTTTCTATATTGGGCTCGTCTTCGTTGTCAAGCACAACAATATAGTCCATTTCCCTCTCATTGTTAGAAGTTCCATAATAATTTGTACTTATTGAGTGATTGGATAGAGCGAGAAAGTCATATTCAACAAAATAAACAATTTCGGAATATTCTTCCAATTGCGTATAATATGGATCATAAATATCAAAATACAGAAACGCCGGACGGATAATCGCATTTTCTTCTGAAGCAGATATTTTAAAATGCAATATTGTTTGGAAACCATCACTAACCGCTTCCTGCAAGCAAATCGTTGTTTCACCAATTGTTGTCACCCATTCAAACGTTTGAACAGTTGATTCTGCTCGTTCCACCAATTCATCACAAAGCAACTTTTTTTTCAGAATGTCATGAATACTGTAGTAAGACCCAAATCGCTGCTGATACAGATTAAAGCCATCGTGTACTTCCGTCGCAATTGCAGGCACACAATTCAGCACAGAGCTCAAGCAACATAGTAACACAAGGATTCTGCGAATAAATTTCATGAAATCTCCTCCTTTGATGCGACGCACATCTCGCCAGTCAGTAAGAAATTCGTTCTATGAACTTGTAGCAACGATTAGGGACCTTCATTGGGAATCAGGGCTTCTTTGGTTTCTTCTCCAACTATTCCATCGACATTTTTTAAATTTGCGTTCCTTTGAAAAGCTTTTACTGCTGCTATCGTTGCTTCATCATACAATCCATTTTCTTCGCCGAAATATACCATCGCTTTTTTAAGCGCATATTGTAGATTTCTGATATATTGAGAAGGTACTGGATGATATGTAGAAATGACCTTCTTCCCAAACAAATACTCCTCAACTCTTGCTGTTGCGGTTACGTTGAATGCCAATGGAGAGCCTTTTACAACATAATCGTCACGTACAAATACGAATCCTCCTTCTATGTATTGTGCTACATAGAATTCATGAGCACCCGTCTGCGTATTATGTTTATAGATATTAACACCAGTTGTTTTCGATTCATTTCCCGCTTTTAGAGAAATAGCATATCCAACATCATTAATAGGTGTAATGTAATAGTAGCCACCCTCGTGTAGCTCAATGCTTGAATCCACCACACAATCTTTACATTCTGGTACTGAGGAAGCTGCATCGCAGTCAGTATAAAGAGCCATGCAAAACGATGCAGATACTTTGGAGAAGCTTCCAGGAATAAATCCTGTCGGATCTTCATAATTAATCGCATCATTGTTGCAATATGAATATAGATTTCCGCTTAGCAACGCATCTTCATTCAAGAATCTTCCAACTACTGCATTATAGTACCGACTCCTGAGATAGTACAGCCCCGTTTCCT
>ULTP01055735.1_pt1 | contig 10649 bp, 11 predicted proteins | sample 1957721 | NCBI WGS metagenome assembly ULTP01 (sample SAMEA4835737, study PRJEB28245) | human gut metagenome | biome: gut microbiome; material: fecal sample | place: Denmark | collected 2008 | reverse complement strand
TTATAATAATAATATAACAAAATTTCAAATAATTATTGAAGAAATTTGAAATTTGCACATTAAATTTTTTCTTTTTCTCTTCTTAAGTTTTTTGCTATTTTTAAAATTTCAGTTTCAGATAAATCTGTAAATTTTCTTATACTTTTTAAATCTACTCCAGAATAAATAAGTTGTACGGCTTTATATTTTTTTATAGAATGTCTTACATGCTGTCTTAATTCTTGTAGATTCTTTTTAAATTCAATATTTATATCTGGTGTTTGCATTGAATATGTTATAAAATTATTAGCTTTATAAAAATCGGTTTTTGTTATACATGCTTGAATAAAAAATTTAATATCTTCTATATTCGTTGTTGCTGTATATTCTAAAGCTGAATTTAAAATTTCTAGAGTATTATATGGCATTTTGGCTAAGTTTTTTTCGTATATTTTTTTGCAACTATTTATATAATCATTTATTATTTTTTTACTATTTTTAGTTTCTTTCATGTCATCAACAATATCAAAACATCTTTTTTGTAGCTTTAAAAATTCATTTTCTTGTTCTATTTTTTCTTTTGCAATCTCTAAATCTTCATCTGTTATACCTAAAAGATTTATCATTTCTTCTTCAGCATTTTGATTGTTTCTAACAATATTTAAAACATAGTTGCTTTTGGCTAATTGCAAATGAGAATCATTTTTAATTTTTTCTTTTAAATCTTCTTCTAATAAATTTGATGAAGCTAATATATCTGTATATGAACTACCATTTCCTAACATAATTTGTATTCTTTCACTTTGTTTAGCTTCAAATTTAGGTTTGTTTTCCATACTCCCAGAAACGGATAATATTCTAAATGTATCATTTTCACCACTAATACAAGCTTTATAGTAAACTTGTCTACTTATTTCTAAAATTTTCATTGCAAATTCAGATTCTGAAAGTACTGTTCTTGTATTTGAATATATCTTTTTAAAAAATTGAGGAGTTATATTTTGTTTATAATATAAAAGATGTTTATCTACAATTTTAGATTTTAATGTTGCAATATAAGCATTGGATAATTTTAAATTTGCAAAAATTTTAGTTTTCCTATCTTTCTTTTCTTTTATAATATTAAAATTACTATTAGTTAAATATAATATGTTTTCTGCAAACTGGTATTCTGAAAGTTTTCTTCCGTATTTTTGATATAGTTCTTTAAATTCTTTATAATCTATCATATCACTAGTATTATAACCACTATTTCTAAATACATCTTTTCTTATTTCATCTATAAATGCTTTATCTAAAATTTCATTTCTTAAGATTGTTGCATTATCTTTTTCATTTCTTAATATACAATTTAATCTTGCTTCTTTTATATCTAAAATTTTTGTTGCAAAATCTTTTTTACTTATTCCAAATCCGTATTTATCATATAGTTTAGTAAATGTTTTTCCAGAAATTGAGTCTTCTATATGCAAATTATTTTCTTTTATAACAATATTTCTTAATTTTTTGATATCTATTCTATTAGTTTGATCAGATATTTTACTTAATATTCTTGCTCTATTATATGTTCCATTTTTTAAACAACCAAATTGTCCTTGAGATATATCTAAAATTTTTGTTGCAAAATCTGTATCCCATACAACAAAACCATATTTTTTATATAATTCTAAAAATTCATCATAGCTTATACTAAGTCCATTATAAACATTTTCATTTTTTATTATTTCTTCTCTTTGCTTTACGAAAAAATCATTTGGAATATCTATGTCAGTTAAAATACCAGCTGTAAACATATCTCCTTTTAAATTTTTATAGCTACATAATGGTATATCTAAAATTTCTGTCGCAAACATTTTCTCAGATAATATTCCTGAATATTTTTCAAATAATTTTTTGAATTCTTGATAGTCTTGTATTTTATCTCGTATATGTAAATTTTCTTCTTGTATAATATTTTCTCTTAATTTTAATAAATATTCTAATGATACATTTTCATTATTCCATATTTGTATTGAATCAATTTTTTTATTTATTATATTTCTAGCTTTTCCTTCAGATAAGCCTAATATTTCCCTTGCAAATTCATAATTAGTATAATAATTTTTTCCGTAAATTTCATATAATTCTGAAAATTCAGTTGAAGTTATTGAATCTCCTATATGTAAATTTCTATCTAATGCAATTGTATCTTTTAAATTTTGATTTTTTTTTGTTTTTTCTATTTGTAATTTTTTTATTTTTTGTATCAATTGTTCAAGGGGTTCTTCTGAAAAATATTCTTTTTCTGTGTTATTAAAAATTGTTGCTTTCTTAGAAGAATTATTTTTTATAGTAGATAAAGAATGACTAGAAACATCTAAAATTTTTTCAGCGAATAATATTAAAGGCAATATAGTTTCTGTATTATTATATAACTCTTCTATTTCTTCGTATGATAATGATTGTCCACTTTTTAAATTTAGTTCTTTAATCATTTTCAATTTTAATGATATTATTTCAGAATCATCAATTTCTTCTTTTTTTAAAACTTTACATCTATTTTTTTTCAAATTATATAAATCGTTTATAGAAAGATCTAAAAAAGAACTGGCAAATTCTGATTCGCTTAATTTATGTCCATATAATTGATATAATTTTAAAAATTTTTCATAATCTATTAAATCATTTATATGAAAGTTTTCTTTTTTTATCATTTCTTTTCTTAATTTTTTTCTATTTCTCTTTATAGAGGATTGCTTCTTTTCGACAGAAAATATCATTTTTTCTCCTAACTATGTAATAAATCTATTTTTTAATTCTTCTTAAAAAATTCAAAGTGTTCATATTATTTTATAATTCGTATATTTTATCTTAAAATTTTGTTAATTATAACACAGATTTTCATTTTTTTCCAATAAAAGCCTTACTTTCAACAAATTAGAAAATAACAATGAAATAATAACTTCTAAAATATAATAATATGTGTTATAATCAAAACATATTTTAAATATGGAGGCTTTATAAAAATGAAATTAAATATAGTAATGGTAGAACCAGAAATACCACAAAATACAGGAAACATAGCAAGAACTTGTGCTATAACAGGAGCAAAATTACATTTAGTTCATCCTTTAGGATTTCAAATCGATGACAAATATCTAAAAAGATCAGGATTAGACTATTGGGATAAATTAGATATAGAAGAGCATGATTCTTTAGATGAATTTTTAGAAAAATATAAACCAGAAGAGCATAATATGTTTTTTGCAACTACAAAAGGAAAAACAAAATATACAGATATAGACTATTCAGGAATGGACGAAGTTTTTGTTTTATATGGTAAAGAGACAAAAGGATTACCAGAATGGCTTTTGGAAAAATACTTAGATGAAAAAACAATAAGAATTCCAATGCTTCCAACTTTAAGATCTTTAAATTTATCAAATTCAGTAGCTATAATTACTTACGAAATTTTAAGACAACAAAATTTTAAAGATTTACAAGAAACAAGTAATTATTTTGATGAAAAATAAATTTAATATAAAAAGTATTTATTTTTTTATTAAAATAAGTTATTATAAAATATATACAAAAGCAAATGGAGGATTTTATGAAAAAGTTTAAAAATTTAGTTTTAATTCTTGCAATGATTGTTATTTTAACATCCTTTTTATTTGTACTTTCAGGTTGTAAAATTTCAGCAGAAACACATGATAATGGGGTGTCAGTTGAAGTAGATGACAGTACAAAAGGTACTTTTGAAAGTATTTTAAAATGGATAGAAGAAAGATTAGGTAGAGTATTTAATACAAAATAAATTTAAAATAAGGAGAAATGCTAAATGAATAAAAAGATTAGATGTTTGTTACTTATTGTTGTTAGTATGATTATGCTTTTTACATTAACAGGTTGTGAAAGTAAAGAAAATACTAATAATACAAATACTAATTCAAGTAAAAGTACAAACACAGCAAAAAATACAAATTCAAATGTTACAAGCAATACTAATACAGAAAATGGAGGAAGAAAAATGAGTGATATAGATTTTAAGGCAGCAGCAGAAAAACAATTATCAAACCCAAATAATGGAGATACAATTGCTATTATGCATGTTAAAGATTATGGAGATATTAAATTCAAATTTTTTCCAGATGTAGCTCCTAAAGCAGTTGAAAACTTTTTAACACATGCAAAAGATGGATACTATAATGGACTTACATTCCATAGAGTTATAAATGATTTTATGATTCAAGGTGGAGATCCAAAAGGTGATGGAACTGGTGGAGAAAGTATTTGGGGAAGTGGATTTGGCACAGAGCTAGATTATACTTTAGTTCCTTATAGAGGTTCTTTATGTATGGCAATGTCTTCTTTACCAAATAGTATAGGAAGTCAATTTTTTATAACACAGGCAAAATATTCTTCACAAATGTATTCATATTATAAAAGTTCTTTCCCAGTATCTTTATTAAATCAATATAAAGAAAACGGAGGATATTTAAGTTTATATATGCAATATACTGTTTTTGGACAAGTATATGAAGGTATGGATATAGTTGATAAAATAGCAGGTGTATCAACAGATAGCAATGATAAACCAACAACAGATGTTGTAATTGAACGTATTGATGTTATGAATTATGGAGAATAATTAGGAGAAATATAATGTTTGCATATATAAAAGGTGAATTAGCAGAAAAAACACAAAACTATGTAGTAATAGATGTTAATGGAATTGGATATCAAATATTTGTATCCGAATTAGCAATAAGTCAAATTGGAGAAGTTGGTAGTATAGTAAAATTACATACATATTATTATGTTAGGGAAGATTTAATCTGTTTATATGGATTTTTAAATAGAGAAGAGTTAAGGATGTTTGAATTACTTTTGTCTGTTAGTGGAATTGGAGCAAAATCAGCAATAGCAACTTTATCAAATATTACACCATCAAGTTTTGCTTTAGCTGTAATCACAGACAATGTAGCAGCTTTGACAAAAATACCTGGAGTAGGTAAGAAAACAGCTCAAAGACTTATTTTAGAATTAAAAGATAAAATAAAAACAGAAGAAGCAGTTGCAAAAGCACCAGAAACACAAATTGTACTAGAAACAAATGAAAATGTAGAAGAAGCTACTGCAGCTCTTCAAATATTAGGATATACAAAAAAAGAAGTAGAAAAAGCATTAGAACATGTTTCGGTAGAAAATGCATCTGTTGAAGAAATAATTCGTAAATGCTTAAGTATTTTAGGAAAATAATAAATAAAAGAGGCAAAATATGGACTTAAATAAACCTTTGGCATATAGGGTAAGACCAAAAAGATTAGAAGAATTTGTAGGACAAGAACAGATACTTGGTAAAGATAAATTGCTATATAGAACTATAAAAGCAGATAGATTATCTAGCATTATTTTATGGGGACCGCCAGGTTGTGGTAAAACTTCACTTGCTAAAGTAATTAGTGAAACAACTAAATATAAATTTACCAAATTAAATGCAGTTACGTCTGGCGTTTCTGATATAAAAAAAGCAATAGAAGAAGCTGATAATATGCTATTAAATCCAAGTGGAAAATGCATATTATTTATAGACGAAATTCACAGATTTAACAAATTACAACAAGATGCTTTACTTCCTTTTGTAGAAGATGGGACTGTTATATTAATAGGTGCTACAACAGAAAATCCATATTTTGAAGTAAACAAAGCTTTAATATCAAGATCTATGGTAATAAAATTAGAATCTTTGAAAATTGAAGATATAGAAAAAATTTTGAAAAATGCTATAAAAAATCCAGAAGGTTTAGGAAATTACAAAATAAAAATTTCAGATGAAACAATTAGAAAAATAGCAGAAGTATCAAATGGTGATGTGCGTACAGCATTAAATGGACTAGAAATAGCAGTATTAACTACAAAAATGAATTCAGATGGATTTATAGAAATAACCAATGAAATAGCAAGTCAATCATTAAATAAAAGAAAATCGATGTTTGACAAATCTGGAGATAGTCATTACGATAATATTAGTGCTTTTATAAAATCAATGAGAGGTAGTGATCCAGATGCAACAGTATTTTATTTAGCAAGAGCAATAAATGCAGGGGAAGATCCAATGTTTTTAGCTAGAAGAATTGTAATTTCAGCAGCAGAAGATGTAGGATTAGCTAACCCAAATGCTTTAGTTGTAGCAAATGCAGCTATGCAATCAGTTGCAACAGTAGGAATGCCAGAAGGTAGAATTATTTTATCTGAAGCAGCAATATATGTGGCAAATTCAAAAAAATCTAATGCTAGTTACAATGCTATAAATCAAGCTTTAAGTGATGTAGAAAATAAAGATACTGGTACAATCCCAATGCATATAAGAAATGCACCAGCAGAAGGAATGGAACAATTTGGATATCATCAAGGATATAAATATCCACATGACTATCCAGGTCATTGGGTAGAACAACAATATTTACCAGATAAAATGCTAGGAACTAAATATTTTATTAAAGATGAAAATATAGAATAGAAAACAAACGTGGATATTATGAAAATTGTCAAAAACAAAATTTCATAATGTCCACGTTTTTGTTTATCGCGTCATTTTTTTATTGTGTATAAAGTTTAGTGTAAGTCTTTATATAGTAGAAAATGCATAGCACTTTTCTATTATTTTTCTGAGTTTAAAATTTTATAATCAGTATAATTTGCAGCATTGAATTGTATTATGTTTGTATCTGTAACTGAATTATAAGAGTAAGAATAAGTAATGTCATAAGTTAAAAGATTATTAGAATATGAACTTATTTTTAATATATTGTAATTTTCAGAATCTATATAGAAATGAGTTTCTTCAGCAAGTGAAGAATCAATATTTTTTGTTAATGTAATTTCAATGCATTTTCTAGAGTTAACTTGTGTTTTTCCAACATATTTATATGAACTAGATGCTGTTGCATTTAATAACAAATCAATTTCTGAAATAGATATACCATCTAATTTTTGGGTATCTACTTTTGAACTAATAATAGTTTTTGTACTAGGAAAAATAGATACTTTTGAACCAGTATTGTAGTTACTCAAAATTTGGTAATCACTGCCATCTTGACTTTTTCCAGTAATAAAATTTACATTATCTTTTAAATAAGAAATATAAGAATAAGAACTAGATTTTTCATTATTATAGTAACTTGTAAAATTAGTTACTATAGACATATTTGGTGATTGCTTTCTAGTTTTTACTAAACTTTGAATATCAGATAAACTAGGTGAAGTAAAGTAAAATTTATATGCAAATATAAATATACCAAATGCTAAAATAATTAAAATATATGCTATATTTTTCTTCATTAGTACAAAGTATGTTTAAACATACACTCCTCTCTTAAAAATCAATACAATTATACATATATTTATTTTTTTATACAATAGTTATTTTATACATTATATTGAAATTTATTATAAAAAGTATAAAATTGGAATTTTTGTAAAATATATTAATATGAAAAATGTATTAAAAAAATATGAAAATATGTTAATAGGGCTGTTTACAGGAATAATTAGTGGATTTTTTGGAGCAGGTGGTGGACTTATATTAATTCCAATTATGACAAAAATTTTGCAAAAAGATGAAACAACAGCAAGAGCTACAACAATTTTTTGCGTATTTTTTATGGTTATAACTAGTTGCGTTTTTTATATTTACAAAGCGACAATTGATTGGAATTTAGGAATAAAATGTATTTTAGGTCGGAGTTATAGGTTCTGTTATTGGTACTAAGTTATTAAATAAAATTAATTCAAAATATATGGAAATTCTTTTTATAATTTTTCTTTTTTATAGTGGGATTTCTTTTATTTTAAAAAATTAATATAAATTAAATTGTAAGACTTATATATTAAGTTATACATAAATCAAAATATAGGAAATGAATAATGCAGGAGTTTATAATTGGAATTTTATCTGGAATAGTATCTGCTTTGGGAATGGGAGGAGGTACAATTTTAATTTTATTACTTGGAATTCTTACCAATCTTGAACAACATTTAGTACAAGGAACGAATTTAATTGTATTTATCCCAGTTTCGATAATAGCAATACTAATAAATATAAAAAACAAAAAAATTGATTATAAAATAAGCTTTCAAATTATAATATTTGGTATGATAGGAGCTTTTATAGGAAGCATGCTTGCTTTTAAGTTTAATAATCGAATTTTAAAAAAGTTTTTTGGAATATTTTTACTTATTATAGGATTTTTAGAAATTTGTTCTTTCAAGTATAGATTACCTAAAAAAGAAGATAATAAAATTAAATAGTAAAATTAAAGAATTTATGGATAGTATTAAGTAATCTATGAAAAATAGAATATGAAAATATTATCTAAAACTTATGTTAGGAGGAATTAAAATGAAATTTGCAAAAGGCGTTATTTTAGGTAGTTTAGTTACAGCAGGTGCAATGATGATGTATTCAGAAGGAATTGATAATAATAAGAAAAAAATAATGAAAAAAGGAAAACAATTCGCTAGAAAAATAAAATTTTCAATGTAAATAAATTAAACTACAATTCACAGTTTGCATCTGTGAATTGTAGTAATTTAGTATATTAATAATAAAAGTGCATATAGTGTATATTTTGTTAATGTTAATGCTAATATTAATATTATTTATTAATCAGATAGAGTAATATAATCTGTACTTACATAAAAGATATAATTTTTATTCATGTTTATCTTCAATTACTTCTGTATTCATATTGCAAGGACATTCAGCTTCTAAATGAGAAGCTTCACAATGTTTATCACAATCTATGTCAACACCTTTTAAACATCTGCCTTTTTTCTCGCAAGTTTTGCATATTTTAATATGATCTACTCTGTTAACCCAAATATCTATTGCATAGTGTTTTTTTGGACAAAGTGGACCAAAAACAAATTCTCCATCTTTATTAGTAAAAGTATGAGAAACAGGTTTTCTTTCAAATTTGCCATCACATATTTTTACAACTTCAATTAATTTTATTACAGCATCTCTTACAGGATCTCCGTAAGCATCTTTTAAAACACCAAAAACAGCATCTCTATTATCTTCTGGTAGAGTTATATCAACATCAAATTGTTTACCATTTTCAATTCCACCATTAATTTCTAATTTATTTCTATCACAGCTTTCACAAATTTCCATAATATTCAATCCTTTCTAAAAAATATTTTGTAATGTCTAATATATATTATGTCTAATAAGTGAAAGTGTGAGAATGTTTTTACAAACTTTCATAATATAATAATAAATTTAAGCATTTGAAGAATATTAAATTTGCTTAAAAAACAGCATAAAAAAACACCACAAAATACATTGCATAAAAATAAAAAATAGTATATATTATAATATACTAAATAAGGAGATGAAATTATGGAGATAGATTCTTTAAGAAAAAAATATAAAGATTTTGAATATCAATATTATGAAATCAAAGAAGATGGAGAAAATATAATAGTAAAATTTGGTTTTGAAATAATAGGATTAAGTAAATTTGAACCAGAAATTTTAATAAGCAAAAAAGATTTCAAATGGCAAAATGTAAAATCTGAAAAAGCTAAAAAAATTGTATTTTATTTAGGAATGGTAGAAGCAATTAGTTATTTTAAAGCAACTTGCTCACCAAATTTTTATATAAAATGTGGATTTTTAAATGAAGAACAAAAAAAATGGTTTTCAAAACTATATTATTTAGGATTAGGAGAATTTAGATATAGAAACAACATTAATATTAAACAAGAGGATTTTGTTAAATTTATTTCAAGTGAAGAATTTAGTGAAGAAAATTCTGAAAGATCAAACTCAAAAAATATAGATAAAAATGAAGAAACAAAAGAAAATTTTGATGGTATTATCATTCCAATTGGTGGTGGAAAAGATTCAAATGTTACTTTGGATTTATTAAAAGATTATAAAGATAAAACATTAGCTTTTTGTATTGGAAGTAAAAAAGTTTCTTTAGAATGTGCAAAACAAGCAGGTTTTGAAAGAGAAAAAGTAATAGAAGTAAATAGAAAAATAGATAAAAATTTACTAGAATTAAATGCACAAGGATTTTTTAATGGTCATACACCATTTTCTGCAATTGTAGCATTTATAACATATTTAACAGCATACTTATTAGGAAAAAAATATATAGCATTGTCAAATGAAGATAGTGCAAATCAAAGCAATGTTAATGGTGAAAACATAAACCATCAATATTCAAAAACTTATGAATTTGAAACAGATTTTAGAAATTTTACTAAAAAATATATAGACACAGAAGTAGAGTATTTTAGTATGTTAAGACCAATTACAGAACTTCAAATAGCAATGCTTTTTTCAAAATTAAAACAATTTCATAGTATTTTCAAAAGCTGTAATGTAGGAAGCAAAACAGAACCATGGAAATGGTGCTGTAATTGTCCAAAATGTTTATTTGTGTATACTATATTAAGTCCATTTTTATATAAAGAAGAATTAGTAAATATTTTTGGAGAAGATCTTTTTGAAAAAGAAAATTTAAAAGAAACATTTATAGAATTATGTGGATTTGGAGAAACAAAACCTTTTGAGTGTGTTGGTACATACGAAGAAGTACAATATGCGATAAGTAAAACAATAGAAAAACTTGAAAGTAATAATAAAAAATTACCATTTTTATTAAATTTTT
>ULTP01074566.1_pt1 | contig 10733 bp, 6 predicted proteins | sample 1957721 | NCBI WGS metagenome assembly ULTP01 (sample SAMEA4835737, study PRJEB28245) | human gut metagenome | biome: gut microbiome; material: fecal sample | place: Denmark | collected 2008 | reverse complement strand
CTGATGCTGCACCGCACCCAGGGATTTGTATTCGATTACGGTATTTTTACAAATCTGGAGCCGGATCATATCGGTCCCAATGAACATGCAAGCTTTGAGGAATATCTGCACTGCAAGGGTTTGTTGTTCAAACAGTGCAAGGTGGGAATCGTTAACGGTGATGATGAACACTGGCAGGCAGTGACGGAGGGACATACCTGTGCACTGGAGAGCTTCGGCATGGGAGAGCACTGCATGCTGCGGGCCGAGAACCGGCAGCTGGTGCACAAGCCCGGAGAACTGGGAGTGACCTTCCATGTGACCGGTCTGATGAATTTTGCTGTGGAAGTACCCATGCCCGGCAAATTCAGTGTGTACAATGCGCTGGCAGCCATTGCCATCTGCCGTCATTTTAAGGTGGATGAGGAAAATATCAAAAAGGCACTGTTACAGGCAAAAGTAAAGGGTCGTATCGAGATGATCAAGGTTTCTGACCAATTTACTCTGCTGATCGACTATGCCCATAACGCCATGGCACTGGAAAGCCTGTTAACCACACTGCGGGAGTATGAACCCCACAGACTGGTCAGCCTGTTTGGCTGCGGCGGTAACCGTTCCAGACAGCGTCGTTTCGAGATGGGAGAGGTCAGCGGCAGGCTGGCGGATCTGACGATCATTACTTCCGACAATCCCCGGTTCGAGGAGCCGCAGGATATTATCAACGATATCAAGACCGGTATGGCGAAGACGGACGGAAAATATGTAGAGATCTGCGACCGCAAGGAAGCCATTACTTATGCCATTGAACACGGAGAACCCGGCGATATTATTGTACTGGCGGGAAAAGGGCACGAAGACTACCAGGAGATCAAAGGCGTGAAGCATCCCATGGATGAACGGGATCTGATCCGGGATATCCTGGCAGAGGGACATATCCCCGGATCGGCAGCGGGTCAGGGCCTATAAGACAGTTTTCCGGGATCCCGGTGAACAGAGAGGAAAACAGATTGCGTACGTTATATGCGGATATCATTGTAGATATCTCTCATGAAAAACTGGATAAGACATTTCAGTACCGGGTACCGGAGAGACTGCGGGACAGATTGGAGCCGGGAGCCTGTGTTATGATCCCTTTCGGCAATGGAAACCGTCTGATCAAGGGTTATGTGGTCAGTATAGGGGATCAGTGTCAGTTCGCTCCGGAGAAGATCAAGGAGATCGCAGGACTGCCGGAAAAAGAGACCGGTGTAGAAGATAAAATGATCGCACTGGCTGCCTGGATCCGACGCAATTACGGTTGTACCATGATCCAGGCTCTGAAGACGGTCCTGCCGGCGAAGCAGACCGTGAAGAAACTGGAGCACAGACAGCTGGTGCGCCTGATGAATAGAGAGGAGCTTCTGTCACTCTTAGGAGAATGCGAGCGCAAAAAACAGGTGGCAAAGGCCAGACTGTTAAAAGCTCTGTCGGAGCAGGAGACGATTCCCTATGAGTGGATCACCGGGAAATTGGGCGTCAGCGCCGCTACGGTAAACAGTATCGTAAAAGTGGGCGCCGCGAAACTGGTCAGCTCCGAGAGCTACCGGAACCCCGTGAAGGTACAGGCGGGAGAGACGACGCATAATACACTTAGCTCGGAACAGCAGACCATCGTTACGGAAGTGCTTACGGATTTTGATGCCGGCAGAAGACAGACATATCTGATCCATGGCATCACCGGCAGCGGCAAAACGGAAGTGTATATGCAACTCATCGGCGAGATGATCAAAAGAGGTCGCCAGGCGATCGTGCTGATCCCGGAGATCGCTCTGACCTACCAGACGCTGCTACGGTTCTATCAGAGATTCGGTGACCGGGTCAGTGTGATGAATTCCACATTGTCTCCCGGAGAAAAATATGATCAGTGCGAGCGTGCAAAAGCAGGCGAGATCGATGTGATCATAGGTCCGAGATCCGCACTTTTTACCCCATTCCCCAATCTGGGCCTGATCGTCATGGATGAGGAACAGGAGAACAGTTACAAAAGTGAGAGTACTCCCAAATACCATGCCAGAGAGACGGCAATGGAAGTGGCGAAGCTGTACAAAGCCAGCGTAGTGCTGGGATCGGCGACCCCTTCCTTAGAGGCGTATTACCGCGCCGGAAAGGGAGAATACAGGCTGTTCCATCTGACAAAACGCCTGACCGGCGGAGAACTGCCCACGGTACACACGGTGGATCTCAGGCAGGAGCTTAAGGAGGGCAACCGTTCTATTTTCAGCAGGAAGTTACAGGAACTGATGACAGACCGGCTAAGCAAGGGGCAGCAGACCATCCTGTTTTTAAATCGAAGAGGGTATGCGGGATTCGTATCCTGTCGTGCCTGCGGTGAAGTTATGAAATGCCCACACTGTGATGTCTCCCTCTCGGAACATAAAGGGGGAAGGCTGATCTGCCATTATTGCGGCTATACACAACCCTTGCCAAAGCTATGCCCGAAGTGCGGATCCAAATATATTCTGGGATTCAAAGCAGGTACCCAGCAGATTGAAGATAAATTGAAAGAACTGTATCCGGGGGTGCGGACGCTTCGGATGGATGCGGATACTACCCGGACGAAGGACAGCTATGAGAAAATTTTGTCAGCATTTTCAAACGGAGAGGCCGATGTGCTCATCGGCACCCAGATGATCGTGAAGGGACATGATTTTCCGAAGGTGACATTGGTAGGGATCCTGGCGGCAGATCTGTCCTTAAACGCATCGGATTACCGTGCCGGAGAGCGGACATTTCAGCTGCTGACCCAGGCGGTGGGCAGAGCAGGCAGAGGGGTGCTTCCGGGAGAAGCGGTGATCCAGACTTATCAGCCGGATCATTATGCCATTACCTGCGCGGCAGCCCAGGATTATAAAAGCTTTTATGAGGAAGAAATCCTGTACAGAGAACTGTCGGGATATCCTCCCGCAGCACATATGCTGGCGGTGCAGATCTATGGCAAAGAGGAAGAAAATGTAAAACAGCTTGCCCGGAGGCTGACAGATGTGGTAAAGTCTAATATGGACTTTTTGCAGATATTGGGACCGACCCCGGCAAATATCAGCAAAATCAATGATATTTACCGGTATGTGTTCTACGCGAAGCATGCGGAGTATGATACGCTGGTGGCGGTAAAAGACTGTGTGGAGGAGACTTTGAGACAGTGGCAGCCAAGACAGCTGAGTATACAATTCGACTTTGACCCGGTAAACGTGTTATAGGAGGTAATAACTGTGGCAATCAGAAATATTCGTGAATATGGAGATGAGGTACTGAAAAAGACCTGTAAGGAAGTCAAGGAGATGACTCCCCGGACGAAGGAATTGATCGAGGATATGTTAGAGACTATGTATGACGCCAACGGCGTAGGACTGGCTGCTCCCCAGGTGGGCATACTTAAGAGAATTGTGGTGATCGACACCACCGGAGAGGATCCGTATATTCTTATTAATCCCCGGATCGTGGAGAGCAGCGGAGAGCAGACCGGACAGGAAGGGTGCTTAAGTGTTCCCGGGAAGTTTGGTATTGTGACCAGACCCAATTATGTGAAAGCGGTAGCTTTGGATGTCAATATGAAACCCATCGAAGTAGAGGGTACGGAATTATTGGCAAGAGCCATCTGCCACGAACTGGATCACCTGGATGGACATCTCTATGTGGAGAAGGCGGAAGGTCCTCTGCAGGACATGACCTATGAGGATGAGGAAGAAGAATAAGTATTCCGGGAAGGAGATAAGCTATGCAGATCGTATTTATGGGAACCCCTGATTTCGCAGTGGGAGCTCTGGAGGCTTTGATCGCACAGGGACATGAGATCACCGCAGTGGTGACCCAGCCGGACAAGGCAAAGGGAAGAAGCGGGCAGTTACAGTTTCCGCCGGTGAAGGAATGTGCTGTAAAACACGGCATCCCGGTATTCCAGCCTCGTCGGATCAAGACTCCCGAGGCTATTGAAGAATTGAAAAAATATCCCGCAGATGTCTATATTGTGGCAGCCTTCGGACAGATCCTGTCTCAGGAGATCCTGGATCTGCCGAAGTACGGATGCCTGAATATCCACGCATCCCTGCTTCCGAAATACCGTGGGGCATCTCCGATCCAGAGAGTGATCATCGACGGGGAGACGGAGACCGGTGTGACCATCATGCAGATGAATGCAGGACTGGACACCGGAGATATGTTGTATCAGAAGAAGATTCCCATTACTTCGGAAGATACTTTTGAAACATTGCACGACAAGCTTATGGTGCTCGGCGGAGAAGCGATCACCGAGGCATTGCCGCTCTTAGAAGCAGGAAAGCTGACTCCGGAGAAACAGGACGATGCAAAGACCTGCTATGCGGCACTGATCACCAAAGAAATGGGCAGACTGGACTTCACCAAAACGGCAGCCGAACTGGACAGACTGATCAGAGGACTGACACCCTGGCCCAGTGCCTACACATTTTATCGCGGAAAACAGTTAAAGATCTGGAAGGCGATTCCCATGGTGATGGCTCACAGGGAAGCCCCGGGAACGATCCTTACGGTGAATAAGGATTCCTTTGAGGTGGCAGCGTCGGAAGGCGGTCTGAAGGTCATGGAATTGCAGCTGGAAGGCAAAAAACGTATGACAGCCCATGATTTCCTGTTAGGCGTGAAGGTACAGCCTGGAGAGATCCTGGGAGAGTGATAAACAATCCAGGCAATTAGAAAGGAGACTTTGCTATGTACGGTGGTTATTATGGATATGGTTATTATTTTGACCCCACGTATTTTCTGGTATTGATCGGACTGGTGTTATGCCTTGGGGCCAGTGCGCTGGTGAATTCCACCATGCGAAAATACAGTAAGGTCCGGAATATGAGAGGAATTACGGGAGCGGAAGCTGCCCGGAATCTTCTCAATAGAGAAGGCTTGTATAACGTACAGATCGAGTGTCTGAACGCAAACGACGGCGATCATTACGATCCCCGGACAGATACCGTAAGACTGTCATATAATAATTATAACGGAACCTCAGTCACCGCAGTCAGTGTGGCTGCCCATGAGTGCGGACATGCGATCCAGCATGCCCATGGCTATGCACCTATGAGTATTCGTGCGGCACTGGTACCGGTGGTGAACATCGGAAGCAACTTAAGTATTCCCCTGATTTTCTTAGGAGTACTGCTCAGCTGGAACCAGACATTGATCCAGCTGGGAATCTGGGCATTTGCCCTGACCGTGATCTTCCAGCTGGTGACACTTCCTGTGGAATTCAATGCCTCCCGCAGAGCAATCGTGAAGGTGGAGGAATACGGACTGTTAGGCAGTGAAGAAGTAAGCGGTGGTAAAAAGGTGCTGACAGCGGCAGCTCTTACCTATGTAGCGGGAGCAGCATCCTCCGCATTACAGCTGCTTCGTCTGATCCTGTTGTATGGCGGTAACCGCAGAAGGAGAGACTAAGCATGGGGAAGCCCGCAACCACCGATACAAGAGAGATTATTGTGGAGATCCTGCTGGACCTGGAAAAGGGGCAGGATTTTTCCCATAAATTAATAAAAGCAGTGCTGGATAAATACGATTACCTGGATCCCAGAGATAAGGCATTTATCAAGAGAGTTACAGAGGGTACCATAGAGAGACAGCTGGAGCTGGATTATTATCTGAACCGGTTTTCTTCCGTTCCGGTCCGCAAGATGAAGCCTCTGATCCGTTGTCTGCTCCGCATGAGTACCTATCAGATCCTGTATATGGATGCGGTGCCGGACAGTGCGGTATGCAATGAAGCCTGCAAGCTTGCGGCAAAGCGCGGCTTTCGTACTCTGAAGGGGTTTGTCAATGCCGTCCTGCGAAATATATCCCGTAGCAAGGACAAAATGCCCCTGCCGGATCCTACGGATCCTGTAAAATATTTCAGCGTAAAATATTCCATGCCGGAATGGATCGTGAATCTGTGGCTTCCGGTATACGGCACGGAGGGAACGGAAACACTTCTCATGGGACTGCTTAAGATTCATCCGGTATCTCTGCGTTTTTGCCTGGAATTGTCGGAAACGGACCGTGAGGATCTTAAGAAAAAGATAGAGGCTACAGGGGTCCACTTAAGCGCACATAAGGAACTTCCCTATGTATATCTGGCGGAAAATCTGGAAAACGTCAGCGAGCTGCCCGGATTTGCCGAAGGAAAATTCACTGTACAGGATGCTTCTTCTGCCCTGGCGGTAAAAGCAGCAAAAATAAAGCCGGGAGACTTTGTTATGGATCTGTGTGCGGCACCGGGAGGCAAGACGATCCTGGCGGCAGAATATACGAAAGAGACGGGACATGTGTTATCCCGCGATGTGTCAGAATATAAGACGGCTTTGATCCTTGAGAATCTGGAGCGCATGCACCGAACCAATGTGAAAGTGGAAGTGCATGATGCCACGGTTTATGACGCAGAGAGGGAAGCATCTGCGGATGTTGTGTTGATGGATGTCCCTTGTTCGGGCTTAGGTGTCATGGGCAAAAAGAGAGACATTAAATATCATGTGACACCGGAAGGCCTTAAATCTATCCATGAACTGCAGAGGCAGATCGTGGAAGCCGGATGGCGGTATGTGAAGCCGGGTGGCGTGTTGTTGTACAGCACCTGCACTATCAACAGAGAAGAGAATCAGAACATGGCAGCATGGATCACGGAAAAGTTCCCGTTCGTTTTAGAGGAGGAGAGACAACTTCTGCCGGGAACGGATGAGACCGACGGATTCTACTTTGCAAGGCTGCGCAGAAGAACGTGAGATATAAGACATGGATAGTAAAAAAGATATCAAATCCCTGAATCTGGAGGAACTGAAGACCGAACTGGAGAGTATGGGAGAGAAAGCTTTCCGGGCAAAACAGATGTATGAGTGGATGCATGTGAAGTTAGCGAGAAGCTTTGACGAGATGACCAATCTCTCCGCAAAATTCAGGGAACAATGCAAGGAAAAGTATGAATATACCTGTGTAAAGCCTGTCAGAATACAGGAGTCGAAGATCGACGGAACGAAAAAGTTTTTATTTGAACTGTCTGACGGCAATGTGGTGGAAAGCGTGTGGATGCAGTACAAACACGGCAACAGTGTGTGCATTTCTTCCCAGGTGGGATGTCGGATGGGCTGCAGATTCTGTGCGTCCACCCTGGATGGACTGGAGCGGAACCTGACGCCTTCGGAGATGTTAGATCAGATCTATGCCATCACGAGACTGACGCAGGAACGGGTCTCCAATGTGGTAGTCATGGGAACCGGAGAACCCATGGACAATTATGATAATATTCTAAAGTTTCTGCATCTGCTGACGGATGAGAATGGATTAAACATCAGCCAGAGAAATGTCACGGTGTCCACCTGCGGAATCGTGCCGAGAATGCGACAGCTGGCAGATGAGAAGCTGCAGATTACCCTGGCATTGTCACTGCATGCAACCACAGATGAAAAAAGAAGAAAACTGATGCCCATTGCCAACAGGTATTCCATCAAAGAACTGATGGAAGTCTGCAGGTATTATTTTGAACAGACCGGGCGCCGGATCACTTTTGAATACAGTCTGGTAGGCGGTGTGAACGATACGGAAGAGGATGCCAAAGAGCTGATCGCTCTGGCAAAGCCTTTATGCTGTCATATTAACCTGATTCCGGTAAACCCGATTAAAGAGCGGGACTTCGTGCAGTCGGATACCGGGCATATTCAGGCGTTTAAAAATAAACTTGAAAGTAAGAAGATACATGTTACAATTAGAAGAGAGATGGGCCGGGATATTGACGGAGCCTGCGGACAGTTAAGGCGTCGTCATACACAGGAGATGCAGAACCCGGACGGACTCTCACAGGAGGAAAATTGACGTGCTCAAGACGTTTTCCATAACCGATATCGGAAGGAAAAGAAAAGTAAATCAGGACTATATCTATACCTCTGAGGAACCGGTGGGAAATCTGCCCAACGTGTTTATTGTAGCGGACGGTATGGGCGGACATAATGCGGGAGATTATGCATCCAAAGTGACAGTAGAGACCATGCTGGCTGAGATGCAGAGTTCTTTTGAAAAAAATCCCACGCTGATTTTCCGCAGAGCGATCGAGGAAGCCAATGAGGTGATCCGCAGGAGAGCCGACGAAGACAAGAAGCTGGAAGGAATGGGAACGACGGTTGTGGTGGCATCCTGCATGGGCAGATTTTTACAGGTGGCCAATGTGGGTGATAGCAGACTTTATGTGGTGAATCGTGAGATACGGCAGATTACGAGGGATCATTCTCTTGTAGAGGAAATGATACGCATGGGCGGATTAGACCGTGCGGATGCAAGAAATCATCCTGACAAGAATATTATTACCAGAGCGGTAGGTGCGGAGGATCATGTAGAGCCGGACTTTTTTACCGTAGAACTCAGGGAAGGCGATACTGTCCTTATGTGTTCGGACGGACTGACTAATATGCTGGAAGATGAAGAGATCCGCATGATCATCAGTGGTGCAAGAGATCTTGTGGAGAAAGCAGAGCGTCTGGTAGAGGCAGCCAATGCAAACGGCGGCAGAGACAATATCAGTGTTATCCTTATTGAGCCGTGCGCATAAGACAGATAATACTCTTAGTTACTTAGGTTATATAAGAATGGAGAGCAATAATGATCAAAATAGGAATGATGATCGGCGATCGCTATGAGATTCTGGAGAAAATCGGAACCGGCGGTATGTCAGATGTCTATAAAGCAAAATGTCATAAGTTGAACCGATATGTGGCGATCAAGGTATTGAAGCAGGAATTCAGCGAGAATGCTAATTTTGTATCCAAATTCCGTATTGAGGCCCAGGCGGCAGCAGGACTGATGCATCCCAATATCGTAAATGTCTATGATGTAGGGGAAGAAAACGGAATCTACTATATTGTAATGGAACTGGTGGAGGGCATTACCCTCAAAAAGTACATTGAGAAAAAGGCCCGTCTGTCTTACAAGGAAGCAGTAAGCATTGCCATCCAGGTGAGTATGGGCATTGAGGCAGCGCATAATAATCATATTATTCACCGGGATATCAAACCGCAGAATATCATTATTTCCAAAGACGGCAAAGTAAAAGTCACGGATTTCGGTATTGCCAAGGCAGCGACCAGCAATACGATCACTTCCAATGTAATGGGAAGTGTACACTATACGTCTCCGGAACAGGCCAGAGGCGGTTACAGTGATGAGAAGAGTGATATCTATTCACTGGGTATCACCATGTTCGAAATGCTTACGGGAAGAGTCCCCTTCAATGGGGAGACGACGGTAGCGATCGCCATCAAGCATATTCAGGAAGAAATGCCTTCTCCCAAGGAATTCGTGCCGGAGATCCCTTCCAGCGTTGCAAGTATTGTATTAAAGTGTTGTCAGAAATCACCGGACCGCAGATATCAGAACATGGCAGAACTGATTGCAGACCTGAAGCAGTCCCTGATCAATCCGGAGGAGGACTTTGTCGTGAACAAGGATCCGGATATGGAAGGCGGCACCCGAATGATCTCGGATGAAGATATGGCACAGATCAAGAGAAAAGTTCCGTATCAGAGTGGCCGGGAGTATGAAGAACAGGATCATGATGAGACGATGCGCCTACGTTCCGATACAGAAGCCATGTATGAGAATGATGAAGAGGCAGAGGGAGAGGATGATTATGATTACGATCCCAAGATGGAACGCGTGACAACGGTTCTGGCAATCGTTGCGGGAGTGGTGATCTGTATTATACTGATCGTACTGGCGGTGAAGATCTTCGGCGGGAAAAAGAACGAAGGCAATAATCCTTCCGGCCCGATCATCACTACGGAGGAAACCAAAGAAGAGGCAGAGAAAGTCGCCATGCCGGATGTGAAGGGCATGAATGTGGATGATGCGAGAAATACACTGACCGGACTGGGAATTCTGACGGAAGTTGTATATGAGGAATCTGATTCCGTGGCAGAAGGTGTGGTGATCAGTACCGACGTCAGCGTGGGTGCCCAGATTGACAAGGGCAGCAAGGTAACACTTACGGCAAGCGCCGGAACCCAGGGCGTAGAAGTTCCGAATGTGGTGGGACTTACTTTTGACGAGGCGAATACACAGCTGGTAAGCAAGGGCTTTTTGGTCAATAAGACAGAGGATTATTCCGACACCATAGAAGCAGGACGCGTGATCGCCCAGACTCCCGCAGATGGAAATAAGGCGCCGAAAGGCAGTGTGATCACCGTTACCGTAAGCCTGGGAAAGGAAGATACGAAGATCCGCGTGCCGAACCTGATCGGACTGTCAGAGCAGGATGGTACGGTGGAAGCAATCGAGGCCGGACTGACAGTAGGCAGTGTGACCCATATTTACAGCGATGAAGTGGGAGAGGGCATGATCTGCTATCAGAGCTATTCCCATGGTTCCTATGTGGATCAGGGAACCTCCATTGATATTAAGGTGAGCCAGGGCGCACAGAAAGTAACCTATAAGTGCAATGTCAGCATTGTGGCACCGACGACTTCCGAGGCACCCCAGTATGTATCGGGAATGGAAGTCGGTATCACCCTGGTGGCGGATGACGGCACTGTGCTGATGGATACGAAGGTTACCACCTTCCCGGTAGCAACCAATATCAACGGCATCGCCTCCTCCGGCGGTACGCTTACCATGACCTATCAGGTGACAACGGAGGGAACCACTACAACGGATACAGATGGCAATACCATTAATGTTCCCGGCACCACGGAGAACCAGTCCTTTACCCGAAGAGTGGAATTCGTGAAGGAATAATG
>ULTP01058511.1_pt1 | contig 10855 bp, 7 predicted proteins | sample 1957721 | NCBI WGS metagenome assembly ULTP01 (sample SAMEA4835737, study PRJEB28245) | human gut metagenome | biome: gut microbiome; material: fecal sample | place: Denmark | collected 2008 | reverse complement strand
CACTTCCAGAAAGTGACAGACGAAGAAATCCGCCAGGTAGAGCATCTGGTGAATGCAAAAATCCGTGCCAACATACCTTTGAAGGAATATCGCAATATTCCTATTGAAGATGCCAAGGAACTGGGTGCTATTGCCTTGTTCGGTGAAAAGTACGGCGACCATGTACGTGTTATTCAGTTCGGTTCATCCGTTGAGTTCTGTGGAGGTACACACGTTGCCGCTACCGGAAACATCGGTATGATAAAGATTGTATCTGAAAGCTCCGTTGCTGCCGGCGTACGCCGTATCGAAGCTTACACCGGTGCACGCGTAGAGGAATTGATGGACACCATCGAAGATACTCTGAAAGATCTGAAAGCGCTCTTCAACAATGCACCCGACTTGGCCGGAACCATCCGCAAGTACATTGAAGAGAATGCCGGATTAAAAAAACAGATGGAAGACTTCATGAGGGAGAAAGAGGCACAGATAAAGGAAAGACTGCTGAAAAACATGCAAGAAATCCACGGCATAAAAGTAATTAAGATTTGTGCTCCGATACCTGCAGAAAGTATTAAGAATATTGCATTCCAACTACGTGGCGAGATTACAGAAAACCTGTGCTTCGTTGCCGGAACGATCAATGAAGGAAAACCGATGCTGACAGTAATGTTGAGTGATAACCTTGTAGCCGGTGGATTGAAAGCCGGAAATCTGGTGAAAGAAGCCGCCAAACTGATTCAAGGCGGTGGCGGCGGCCAGCCTCACTTTGCAACAGCAGGTGGAAAGAACATTGACGGACTGAATGCAGCAATAGAAAAGGTACTGGAACTTGCCGGAATTTAATAATTGACTTGTGAAGGCAGGCGGATTATTATTCGCCTGTGCAAGTAAATAACTGGCAAAAGACTTGACTTTGACATCTTGATGTCGTATCTTTGTCAATGTAATCCTGATTTAGTTTCAGGAAGATATATAGTAAAGAGGAGAAGCGAATGTTTCTCCTCTTTTTTGTATCTATAGAAGTGAAATGAGTTAAGATAGTATGTTTTATATGACAACATACTATGTAATGGACTAAAACAAACGATGTAATCACCCCAAACAAACCATCTGTTTGAGTAAAATACATCATCCGTTTCAGGTTAACACATCATCTGTTTGCAGAAAATAGAAACGGGAAAGCCGAAGCCCTCCCGTTCCGTTAAACATACATAAATTCTCTCTTGACAAAAAAGGTTAGATTAGTATATCTTTTTTAATTATTCTCCACTCTGATTACGTGGTTTTAAGCGTTCCACATGATAAACTTTACATCCTGTCGGGACTTCCACCGGACAGACTTCGGTTACATCTTCCCAAAAGTCGATATATTCCATTACAGACAGCCTGGTAAGATTGGGAGCATTGAAAGTATAAAGATGCTCTTCATTATTATACTTAAATAGCAGACCTGAACGTTCCACTTCACCTTCCATAACCGGTACCCTTTCATATTGTCCTACGAAAGGAGCAATAGTAGAATCATCCGGACGAACACGCAGGATTCCTTTTTCCCACAAATCAGATTCATTATCCGGTATCATCTCATAACGTCCTCCCTCCTTTACGGTAAAGAAGTTAGTGAATGCATCCACTATATTCTTCTTTTGTTCTTCTGTAGCTTCTCCAATAACCACAATGCCATCTTTCTCTTTAGACCAAACAAATTTCACACATTCGTCTACCTTCACTCTCAACATTGCCGAAGAACCACTGCCGTCTCTTACCGTTATCGAAGTCTCACCTATTCCTTTAGGAGTAACCAATATACGCTGATAGCCATTTTCATTTTTCACAAAAGCAGCGGTTACCACGGCATCTTTTCCGTTTATTATGACATAATTGCCATCACCTCCATCCACACCGACAATAATACCTTCCGGTTTATCCTGATAGAGATTCACGGAACCAATCAGATTATCACAAGTCCCAATCTGGTAAATAGGCGCCTCTCCCGTAAAAAATACCATATCACGATAGTCATCCTCGCATGCAGTACCCACAAACAAGAGTGAAATCAACATTAGAATAGAATAGATGTGTTTCATTGTTTTAGTCTTTTTATATCGGATTCGTATAATGAAAATGCAGTAAATAGTTAATTACTGCATGCGAACAGATATTTTTTTTAATCCCAGCTATTTATACGATTTGTTCTTTCGGGTAATTCACCAGATACAAAGTACCTGTGGCACGGGTAAAAGCCGTATATAACCAGCGGAAATAATCCGGTGTCAAATATTCATCCGTCATATACCCCTGATCAAGAAATACATTCTTCCATTGCCCGCCCTGCGCTTTATGGCAAGTAACGGCATAAGCATACTTCACTTGCAAAGCATTATAATGCGGATCAGCCTTCATCTTTTTCATCCGTTCGCGTTTTACAGTAATGTCGGCATAATCTTCGAGCACAGCATAAAACAGCCTGTCATTATCCGCTTTAGGCAAAGCCGGTGCATCACTATGCAAAGTATCTAACAATAGATTAACTTCCAGTTCAAAATCCCCGTAATCAGGAAAAGTGAGCAGAACTTCCGCAAAACGGAAACCATACAACTCACGTGTACGACGCATCCGGTGAAGAACAGCTATCTCACCATTGGCAATGAAATCCATTTCTTTACTTTTTTCTGTCCAGTAGTAATTATTCTTTGCTACCATCAACAAATCGCCCGTGTTCAATTCATCTTCCCGCCAAAGAATTTGCGCGCGTATACCATTATTATAGATATTCGCACGCTTATTGGAACGACATACGACGATGGTTTCATCCATCCCGTCACGGTCGTAACAAGTACTCAACGTATCTATCAGTTCATCGCCCGGAACTACCTTTATATCAGCGAACCCCGATACCTTTATCTTTGGCAGACTCTGGCAGGCATCTTCAGCTATAAGTTGGCGCAACCGGGTAGCATTCCATAATATACCGGAGTCCTGCACCTGACGTACTACCTGCGTCAAATCTACCTCTATCACCTCCAACCCATAACCTTTCAGTGCCTCGGCAAACAAAGCAGGACTCTGTTCTTCACCCACCGGAGGAAGCTGCGCCGTATCCCCCATCAGTATCAACCGACATCCTGTACCGGAATAAACAAACTGTATCAAATCGTCCAGCAAACGCCCTGTACCAAACACAGCACCGGATAACCCCTCGTTCGAAATCATCGAAGCTTCATCCACTATATATAAGGTATGAGTAGTCAAATTATCGTTTACAGAGAAGTTACTCACCTCATTGGAGAAAGACTGCTGACGGTAAATCTTTTTGTGAATAGTAAACACCGGATGCCCCGCATAAGCCGAAAAGACTTTCGCCGCCCGCCCCGTAGGAGCCAACAGAATTGACTTCTGTTGCAACTTATCCAATGTCCGTACCAGCGCTCCGACCAGCGAAGTTTTTCCTGTACCAGCATATCCGCGCAGCACAAAAACCGCATCATTACGGGGAGATAACAAGAAGGCAGCTAATGATTTTAGTACTATTTCTTGCTCAAAAGTTGGTTCATAAGGAAAATTTTCCTTAATTTGCGTTTCTAAATAGTTATTTATCATTTTTGTAATAGAAAAAAGTTACAGGAACTATCGCCATTAGAATTATTTATTTTATTTTTGCGGTACGAATATAACAACTAAAAAACATATTTATCATGAAAACAGTATTTAATATCGTTTTAGGCTTGTGTGCAGTGGTACTGATCTACATCTGCTATGCTAGCATTATGGGTCCTATTAATTTCGAAAAGGCTAGAAAGCACAGAGAGAAGGCAGTTATTGCCCGCTTAATGGACATCCGTAAAGCACAGCAGGAGTATCGTAACTTGAACCACCAACAGTACACGGCAAGTTTCGACACTTTGATCTACTTTGTTAAAAACCAGAAGTTGCCTTTCATCTACAAAGAAGGTGAATTGAATGACAAGCAGTTGGAAGACGGTATGACAGAAAAGAAAGCTATTGCTATCATCAACAAAGCTAAGAAAACAGGTAAATACGACGAGGTAAAGAAAGCAGGCTTGGAAAACTTCAAGCGTGACACAATGTGGGTTGCAGTACTGGATACTATTTTCCCAAAAGGTTTCAATCCCGATTCTATGAGATATGTTCCTTACGGTGGCGGCGCACAATTCGAAATGGCTATCAAGAACGATACAGCTAAATCCGGTGCTCCTTTCTGTCTGCTCGAAGTTAAGACTCCGTATGAAACTTACCTGGGTGGTCTGGACAAGCAAGAAATTGCTAACATGAAAGACGTACAGACTAAGTTGGGTAAATACTGCGGTCTGATGATCGGTAGCTTGGAAACTGCTAACAATAATGCAGGTAACTGGGAATAATTCCCTATCCGCAACACTGTATGATAGAAACGATTGACTTTAGTAAATCGGAACAATATACGTTATCCATCCGCCTCAGTGCGGATGGATTTTCTTTTTCTGTATTCAACCCTCTGGGTGAAGGCGAGCTCTCTTTCTTTGACCGGAAAGTAGAAGAATCACTCTCCCTCACAGCCAATCTTAAACAGACTTTCCGTGAAATAGAATGGCTTAAACACCCTTATCGCCGGGTAAATATACTCATGGCGGACAAGCGCTTTACCCTCGTGCCACTGGAGTTCTTTGAAGACGAACAGACGGAAACACTTTTTTATCATAACCACCCGAAGCGGGAAAACGAAATTGTGCAATACAACATTCTGCGAAAAAATAATGCCGTAGTATTGTTCAGTATGGACAAGAGTGCCCGTTCTTTCCTGTGCGAACAATATCCCGATGTAAGATTTTATTCGCAGGCAAGCTCGTTCATCGAACATTTCTCCAGCAAAAGCCGCCTGGGTAACAGCCGGAAAATGTACGTGCATCTACGGAAAGATGCCGCCGACCTGTATTGCTACGACCGCAATCACCTGTTGCTTGCCAACTCCTTTGAATGTAAACAGACAGCGGACCGCATCTATTACCTATTATATATATGGAAGCAACTCGGCTTTGAACAGGAACGTGACGAAATGCACCTCACCGGTGAATTGTCCGACAAAGAAGCTTTGCTCAGCGAACTACGAAAATTTATCCGGCAGGTATTCATCATGAACCCTGCCACTAACCTCGACCTACAAGCAATAACCACATGCGAGTAATCAGCGGAATATATAAAAGAAGAAGATTTGACGTGCCCCGTACTTTCAAGGCACGTCCCACAACGGATTTTGCCAAAGAGAATCTGTTCAATGTACTTGCCAATTATCTGGATTTTGAGGACGGAGTATCCGCACTCGATCTCTTTGCAGGAACCGGCAGCATCAGCATCGAACTGGTATCACGGGGTTGCGACCGCGTAATCAGCGTTGAAAAAGACCGGGACCACCATGCTTTCATCTGCAAGATAATGCAAGAGGTAAAGACTGACAAATGTATCCCTATCCGTGGCGATGTATTCAAATTCATTAAAGGAGGACGTGAACAGTTCGATTTCATCTTTGCCGATCCTCCGTACGAATTGCAGGGATTGGAAACCATTCCTAGTCTTATCTTCGAAAACAATCTCTTGAAAGAGGAAGGCTTGCTTGTATTGGAACATGGAAAGAAAGATAACTTCGAAGATCATCCGAACTTTGTAGAGAGACGGGTATATGGCAGTGTGAACTTCTCCTTCTTTGAGAAGTTGAAAGTTGAGAGTTTATAAGAGCGGTGCCATCAGTCGCACCACACTCTCGGCAGCTTTCCGCCACCAGGGACGCTTCACCCAGTTTTTAAGAAAGACCTGCACACACTCGCGTTGATCCTGAAGAAAGATTTCACGCATTTGCAGTGCAGTTTCAGTATCATAAATAAAAGCGTTCACCTCAAAATTATGCTCGAAGCTGCGGAAGTCCACATTGGTAGAGCCAACAGTAGTAAGTTCATCATCCGACACCATCAGTTTGGAGTGCAGAAAACCTATCTTATAAAAATAAACTTTCACACCAGCCTGCAATACATCCGCCAGATAGGAACAAGAACCTAAATTCGTAAGGCGATTATCCGCACGCAAGGGCAGCATCAGTCGAACATCAACTCCTGCCAATGCGGCCGTTTGCATAGCAGCCAGTATCTGTTCTGTAGGCAAGAAGTAAGGGGTCTGTATATAGAAATATTTCTTCGCACCGGAAATTGCCATACTCAATCCTTGCATAATTTCTTTCCAGGGACCGATAGGATCACTCGTCACAATCTGTACTAACGAATTACCCGATGCCTCCATCTTCGGAAAATAACGGGAGGCACTGATCAAAGTACGGTCTACAAAATACCAGTCGAGCAAGAAAGCGGTCTGCAAGCCATGCACGGCTTTACCTTCCAATAAAAGATGCGTATCGCGCCAAATCCCCCATGAGAACCCACGCATATAGCGTTCTGCCAGATTCATCCCACCCACAAAACCGATTCGTCCGTCAATCACAACAATCTTACGGTGGTTGCGATAGTTCACTTTGCTGGTGAACAGGGGGAAACGTACTTTCAGAAAGCTGCGTACCTCGATACCTGCCGAACGCATTTCATCATAGAAACGGTTGGGCACATGCCAGCATCCTACATCATCATAGATGACACGTACTTCAACGCCCGCCCGTACTTTCTCTATCAGTACATCCCGCACCATTCGCCCGATGGCATCATCCTCAAAAATATAAAATTCAATATGGATATGTTGCCGGGCTTTAGCCAGTTCCCGCAACAGGGATTGCAACATGGAAGCACCGCTGGTATAAGTCTCTACACGGTTGCCGTCAAAAGGAAACGCCTGGGTTGTATTGCGAAATAAAGAAATGAGCCGGCTATAAGCTATAGGCAAGGTAGTGGCATCCTGCGCCAGGTATTCCACCATCGGTTTATTCAACAGACGGTTATAAATCTTCTGCTCTATTATTCGCTCGCGCCTCCGGCTACGCCCGAAAAAGAAGTAAAAGACCAGTCCCACAACAGGCAGAAACATCAATACCAATATCCATGCCAATGTCTTCACCGGATTACGATTGTCGAGAATGATGACAACAATTGTTCCGATGATAGCGCCAAAGTAAATAATATCAAAGGCGACGGTAGCTACTTGGTTTAGTATATAGTTCCAGTCAATCACAAAAGCAAATATAGAGAAAATAAAAGAATTCCTGTTTTTTTATAAGAAAAAAGAGATTGTCTTTAAAGTATTTACATATATTTGCGTAATTACACACTAATACTATGAAATATGAAAAAACATCTTTTAATCGCCCTCGTGCTGGGCTTGTCAACTACTATCTGTCATTCGCAAGTAAAAATCAGTGTACAAGGTGGAACCGGATTGACCGGCATCACCAAGAATGAAAATTACAATGCTAACTTTGGGTACCGTTTCGGAGTCGGCGTAGAATTCCCTATTGACAAAACTTGGTCCATGCAGACCGGACTACAGCTACTAAACAGAAGCTACTCTATTGATGAAGCAGTAACCGCTTTGGGTATTACGGAAACAGGCAAGCAAATCTATATGGGATTAGGAATCGATTCAAAAATCAATGGAATCTATTTACAAGTTCCCATCAAAGTAGCCGCATATCTGCCTTTGAATAATAACTGTGGGTTGCAATTCAGTGGTGGTCCGTATATCGCTTTGGGAATTGGTGGAAAAAGTAAATTGAACTGGGTGCTTGCCACTAATGAAAGATATGATGATGATGACTTTATCACGCCCAGTGAAGGTAATGGCGCTACATTGGTAAATGGTGAAGCAACGCATAAGACATTCGATAAAAACGAAGGTTTGAAATGCCTTGACATCGGTTTAAGCCTCGGAGTAGATTTCAAATACAAAAATCTTTTTGCCGGCATCGGTGCCGAATATGGCCTTCTTCCCATTGATAAGGAGTTTCCCAAAGATCTCTTCAAATATTCCTTCCAAGAAGACCAGACACTTGTTTCCCCCCACAACATAGGAATAGAATTTCATGTAGGCTTTTGCTTCAACGCAGGGAAACGCTAAAAAACAGAATCCCCTTCCATCTCTTTTCAGCGAAAGCGAATGGAAGGGGAAACTTATAATAATAACTGGTCAGTTTACTTTAAAAACGGCGTCCGCCAAATCCACCGGGACGTCCACCAGGTCCGCCATGGCCGCCAGGACCACCAAATCCACCTCTACCCATCTTCTCACGGGCAGCCTTGTTACCAAAGATATTCAGGCGATAGATAAAGTGCACCATACAGTAGCTGTTAACACCATTGTATTCCGAAACCGAACGACCATCTGCCGTCAATGAACGGCTAATGTTACTTTGTTGTTTCAGGATATCGTACATTTCAAAACTTATCGTTGCCGCACCTTTCAAGAAAGTCTGCGAGAGTTGTGCATTCCAGATCAGCTCATTACGGTTCATACTTGAATCCGTATAACCACGACGGCTCTGATTGGCGATATTGGTAGTGAAAGTCATGTTCCAGGGAGCCATCAACTGGGTATTGGCACCATAAGAGAAAGTATAAGGTTCCTGGTTATTGTCCGGACGCAGTTTATTACGCTCGGCAGTGTAAGAGATAGAGCCATTCAACCCGAATTCGAACCAATCATTGCGGTAGGCACCGTTCAAACGTTCACTCAGCGTCAAGCCCGTTGTCGTATTCTTATCATCAACTTTAGTTTCCTGATTGTACAGATACGCCACATTATTCTGATAATTAATATTAGAGAATGAATTGATGGTATACTTCTTATTCTTCAGTGCCGTATTGAATCCAAACATACCGAAAGCACTCCAATTACCATTAATATTTTTCGGCGTCGTGGTTCGTCCACCGGTCTGTTCATTGTATTCGGTACTGTTACTGATGCTGTTCTGCGTAGCCGAGAAGCTGGCATGCGTCATGATACCCCGTTGAAGTTCCGCATTATACGTATTGTAGAACAAACGCATAGAGTGCGTGAAAGAAGGCTTCAAGCCCGGGTTACCGACACGGATATTCAACGGATTGGAGTTATCCACAATCGGCAACAGGTTTTCCATACTCGGCTGACCGGTACGTCCGCGATAGTTAAAGCGCAACTGGCTTACCTTGGAGAAGCGATAACGGAAATCGACATTCGGAGCAAAATTGAACACGGAACGCGTCGTATCGATCATATAATTTCCTTTCTTATAAGAAAGCTTGGAACTCTGTGGTTGGAAAGACATACCTGCACTCAACTGATACTTTTCACGAATGAAACGCAGCGATACGGATGCATCATGATTATAATATCTATATTCGGCATATTTACCTAAGCTATCCACTGCATGGTTCTCGTAACCGGTAGGCAACGGCTCGCCAATTCCCCACTCCGGATTGATCTGATACAAATCATAAGTCGTCTTGTCACTCTCGCTGTATTTATACTGGAACTGATAGCTGAATTGCAAGAAAGTGGCCCGTGCAATAGGTTCGCTATACGTAATTTGTGCACTATAATTATAGTTATTGGTCGGAGTAGTGATATACTGATTACGAACCAAAGTAGAGTCCGGGTTCGTAGGAATCTGATAATAACGTGTCGTAGATTCCGTATACTGATTATTGTCATTATCACCGTAACCGAAGCGTCCGCGGAATGTAATGTTACGTCCTTTATCATTCAGCTTACGGTTAATTTGTAAAGTCGCATCTGTCGAAATGCTCTTGCTGTCGGAAAGTGTCCCGCTGTTCGTAGCATTTACACGAATATCCTTCAACGGGTCCCCGGCAATTATTTTATCAAAATCAAGATAATCGTTCGGATTGGCAACCAGACTGAATGGGTCTGCATCAAAAGTTCCCGACAATGAGCTCGAAGCATTATCCGTCTTACCATAAGAGAAGTTCGGGCGGAAAATGATATTCGTCATTGAATCCGGCTTCCACTCCATACGGAAATCGGCTCTGAATGTAGAATTCTTGTTCCGGTTGACTGAGTTGGAATTGGAATATGAATTACCATTCTGCAAGAAGCGCTCGGACGAGTTGATATTAGAGATATCAGCGTCATTATAATTATATTGGGCACTTCCTCCCAGTTCTATCTTCTTATTCTCTGTGGCAAAACTGATACCCAATTCTTTAGGTGCGTTTAAACCATTGTTACGACGCCAGCGGGGTCCACCTCCACCACCTGAAAAGCCCTGGTTGTTCACGTTATTGGTAGAACCAATAACGGTTACCTGTGTCTTATCCACAAAATGATTTACATTTAAACGGGCTGCGTAGCGGTCTTCAGTACCCACGGCTGCATCCGCATTACCAAACCATCCACGGTTCATACCTTTCTTCACCGTCAAGTCAAGTACGGTTTCTTCCTCACCGTCATCAATACCCGTGATACGTGCCAGGTCCGACTGCTTGTCATACGTCTTCAGCTTATCGATCATCTCCACCGGCAAGTTCTTCAAGCCCGTTTTCACGTCTCCACCAAAGAATTCCTTTCCATCTACCATGATCTTTTTCAACTCCTTACCATTGATTTTCACGTTACCGTCATCATCAATTTCGGCACCGGGGAGTTTCTTCACCAGCTCTTCCAGCATGGCCCCTTCCGGTGTGCGGTAAGCACTGGAATTGTACATTAACGTATCTTCCACTACCTGTACCTGCGGAGCTTCTGCGGTAATCACCGCTTCTGCCAACATCACGGCATCCGTCTTCAGAGCCAGCGTACCTACATTCTTATTGGGATTTTGAGCCGACAGTTGCAAAGGAAGCACTGTAGGTTGGAAGCCGATATAGGAAACTTTCAATACATATTTCCCGGCCTGCACTTTGGGCAGGGTGAAATATCCCTGCGCTGTAGTGGCTATACCCGCCGCAAA
>ULTP01033569.1_pt1 | contig 10894 bp, 5 predicted proteins | sample 1957721 | NCBI WGS metagenome assembly ULTP01 (sample SAMEA4835737, study PRJEB28245) | human gut metagenome | biome: gut microbiome; material: fecal sample | place: Denmark | collected 2008 | reverse complement strand
CCGGCTTTTATGCGCCGTCCATGGCGCATAACACCTTGCCCAGCCATCCATGGCTGGGCATTTCTGTGTTTCATGTGCATAATTCTACAGTATCTAAACAGCTTCGCTAGTCGCTTACATGAGGGTGTGCCATCCCCCCGGCTGCGTTCCCGGTCTCCCGGTTTTCTTACGCTGTGACTGGATGTTCATTTGTGGTTAGCTAATATTTCTTTCATCTTTTTGCACTTCGGCCTAATACAATTCCACCATATCGCTTGGCATTCTCAGATCACCTCTAGGAGATAATGAAACAGTTCCCACCTTTGGTCCGTCAGGTATGCATGAACGCTTAAACTGCTGCTGCCTGAAACGCGTAAAGAATGTTTCCAGAGTCTTTTCTATTTCACCCTTACTTACATTTGCAAAAGCAATCTCTGCAAGTTTTAATATCCGATCCCGGCTTTCTCCATTACGCAGAAAATGATAAAGGAAGAAGTCATGAAGGTCATATTTGCCGATGCTCTCCTCTGTTTTCTGTGCTATGTTACCGTCTTTATCCGGCGGCAGTAGTTCAGGAGAAATAGGCAGGTCTGCTATTTCGCAAAGCACATTTTTCATTTCATCCGTTGACGCGCACTCGCTGGCATAAGCCTGTACAATGTATTTAACAAGTGTCTTTGGTACACTGCAGTTCACGGCATAATTGCTCATATGGTCACCGTTGTAGGTGCACCAGCCAAGTGCAAGCTCTGACATATCACCTGTACCGATTACAAGTCCGTCTACCATGTTTGCATAATCGAATAATACTTGCGTACGCTCTCTGGCCTGAATGTTTTCATATGTCACGTCAAAAACATCATCCGGATGTCCTATATCCTTCATGTGCTGTCTGCATGCAGCCTCAATATTAACTTCCACGGCTGTCACTCCAAATTCTTCCATAAGCCTGTCAGCAATTGTCTTTGTAGTAGATGTAGTTCCAAATCCTGGCATTGTAATACCATAGATATTTCTCTTCGGAATGCCAAGTGCTTCAAATGCATCACAGCATACCAAAAGTGCAAGTGTGCTGTCCAGACCGCCGGATATTCCAAGAACAACCTTTTTTATTCCGGTGGATATGAGTCTCTGTTCCAGACCTTTTGCCTGAAGCGACAAAATCTCCATGCAGCGGTTTTTTCGGTTGTTTTTATCACTTGGTACAAACGGATACGGATTAACTTTCTTTGGCCATATTTGATAATCCTTCGTCCGGTTTTCACCATTTAAAATTACTTTTATCACATCCGGCACATCAGCCCATGAATCGCTGTTGTATCTGTGGCGGTCATTCATGCAGCGATCAATATCTATCTCACTTATCACAAAACCAGAGCTCATCACATCATCTTCTGATACCTTTTTATTCATACGTTTTGAATAATCTGACGTCTCACCAGCTATTCTGCCATTATCAGCTATGATGCAGTGGCCGGAAAATACCAGATCCGTGCTGCTCTCTCCTGCACCGCTTGACGCATACACGTATCCGGCACGGCATCTTCCTGACTGCATCGCCACAAGACTGCGCCTGTATTCTCTTTTTCCGATTACGTCATTGCTTGCTGATGGATTTATAATGATATTTGCACCGGCTTTGCAAAGCTCCCCGCTCGGAGGCGCACTTACCCATAAATCTTCACAAATCTCAGTACCGACAATTGCGCCTCTCAGATCCTTGATAATAATATTCGGAGAAAAAGGTACTGTTGGCCTGTTTGCGACATAATTTAAAGTAATCTCATCTGATAATCTCTTGTCTGCGCTTGTAAACCAGCGTTTCTCATAAAATTCACCATAGTTGGGAATATATGTTTTTGGCACAATTCCAACAATTTCTCCGCTGTGTACATATGCAGCACAGTTGAAAAGTCTGCCAGCTTCATCTTCTATCGGCAGTCCCACGCATACAAGGATGCTTAAATCCTGCAATGCTGTTTTAATCCTGTCCAGTTCTTGCTGAGCCTGCGCGAGCAGTTCTTTTCTCAAAAACATGTCTGCACAGCTATATCCCGTAATACACAGCTCCGGAAAAACCACAAGCTGCACATCCTTTTTTGCAAGTGACTCTGCAATGTGTATGATATTGTCAGCATTGTTCACGCAGTCCCCGAGATAAATCTCAGGGGACGATGCGGCAACACGGTAAAATCCTGTATTCATGACATTTCCTCCTAGCGGTCATTTTTCATCCTGTAATCAATGCAGCGGTTTAAGTAATCCACATAATCCGGATTTTTGCACATCCCCTTGCCGGGTGTATCAGAAATCTTCGCTACATCCATACCATTGCATATTGTGGTTTTCATGACAATATTGAGTGCAGGAACATCTGTATCATTGCTTAAGTATGTGCCAATACCGAAAGCTACATTTGTTTCCTTGCAGAAATGTCTGTAGAGCTTGTCAGCACGCTCAAAATCAAGACTGTCGCTGAATAAAAGTGTCTTTGTTTTTGGGTCAATTCCAAGGCTCTTGTAATGAGCAATCATCTTTTCACCCCACTCATACGGGTCTCCGCTGTCATGACGCACTCCTGAGAAAAGTGTCGCATAGGTCAGCTGGAAATCACGCAGGAAACAGTCTGTTGTGATTGTGTCAGTAAGCGCAATACCGTTTAATACTCCATACTCCTTGATCCATGCATCGAGAGCATACCAGTTTGAATATGCCGGATTGTGCCTGTGATTGCCCTGTCCTGTGCACATAATCCACTCATGAGCCATGGTGCCTACAGGTGTAAGTCCGTACTTCTTTGCAAGATACACATTTGATGTGCCGACAAACTTTGATGAACTGTGCAGGGTGTCGTTTAAATGTGCGAACTTCTGCACTGCAAGCTCCTGCGCTTCAGCAGAAAGTCTTCTTCTGAGACCAAACTCTGAGAATGTACCCGCGTACCAGTGTCCGTTCTTTAAATTCTCATACTTTGCATCCAAACGCTTCTTAAAGCTGTCAAGCAGCTTATCATAGTCATATGCCATTCTGAAATACACTTCATTTACAATGGCAAGTGTCGGAATCTCATACATTGAAGTGTTAAGCCATGTTCCTTTTGCCTCGATAGACAAGCCACAAGGTGCATCTGTTCCTATCTCAAAATCCTCAAAACGCGGCTGCCAGAGACGAAGAAAATCAACATAAGAGCCTTTGATCCATTTGATATTGTCAAGATATGCAAGCTCATCCTCTGTAAACCGAAGCTTACAGAAAGCCTTAATCTGTTCTGTTATCTCCTGCACCATTTTCTGTGTAAAATGCACATCTTCATTTCTGCACTTGAATGTCCATGTGGTCTTGTAATCCGTAAACTGATGGAATATTGTCTGACCCATGCTGAATTTATACATATCAGTCTCTAAAAGACTTGTGATTATCTGGTTTAATTTCATAATATTCTCCTCCCATTTCTTACACTATTAGTATGTCAGAAACATTTTTAATAAATGGCTTTCTATATAATATTGACCTGAATCATTTTCATTGCTTCTATTGCTGTCTTATGACTTTCAGGCGTTACGCAGGCACAGGCATTTTCTATCACTGACACCTCTGCATCTTTACAGAACGTCTTTGCAATCGCTACGTTGCTGATTACGCATATTCCCGTGCAGAATCCGCAGAAATAAATCTCTGTATCGCTGTTGTCATATCCCGCAAGCAGTTCGCCAAGCTCTTTGCTGCCAAACGTCGGCTTGTCAATATAAGTCATATCATCACAGTCAACTCCACGCTCCTTCATTGCTGCTTTAAGACGAGCGTCTACTTCCCATCCGTTTGTCCCTTTAATACAGTGAGCTACCGGAAGCTTTCTTCCCTCCTGAGTATTCAGATAGTTTTCATCATGCGTATCCCTTGTGAATATCACGTCATCATATTTTCCTGACCTGATTTCATCTGCAATAACATTTGTTGCCACGTTACACTCCTTGTTTCCAAGAACTCCTGTAATAAAGTCATTCTGTGCATCCACTACTACTAAAATTTTCTTTGCCATAATCATTTCCTCCTACATCATATAATCATCATTTGTTGCATCCATAAGGATTTTTCCAAGCTGCTTTAAATCCTTCCACATCCATCGCGGAACCAGATCCCTGACTTTGTCATAATCTTTCTTATACAGCAAATCTCTGATCATTGTACTTGAAATCTCAATATCGCTTCTGCCAAGGTTTCTGATGGTCACATTCTTTAAAATATCATCTGTAAACCAGTTTTCCGCAATCTTCGGGTCGTCGTTGTAATAGAATGTAAAGCTTTTCTCTCCAATTTCATTAGCTATGTTGTAATAGAAGAAAGAACCCCATTCCTTTACATATTGGGCTGCATCCTCCATGCTCCAGTCTGATAATGTCATAACCTTTACATCTGCACCGCTTAAATCCTCTTCCTGCAGTACGTTTTCAACAAGTCTTTTTCTGTATTCGATTGGAAACGGATTTCTCTTTGTATAGCTTTTGTTTGCACTGCCTATCACAACAAGCAGATTTTCGCACTCCGATGCGGCCTGTTTTATCATGTTCAGGTGTCCGTTATGGAATGGCTGTGCCCTTGTGAGTATCACACCGTTTTTATATTTCTTATGCACTTTAACCAGTTTACGTTCATCCATGTTAAGGTCAACATATCTGTACACAGCAGCCGGTTTTCTTCCGACAATAGGTCTCTGCGACCTGTCAAGTGAAACAAGCTGTCCTGCAATCTTCTCACGGAACACCTTTGGATGAACTTCCTTTCCTGAAAGAACCTCAAACACCTTAAGCAGGTCCGGAATGGTAAACTCACGCGGCACAAGGTTAAACATAATGCCTGTATACTCAGCCTTATTCCTTATCCTCATAAGTCCTTCCAGTATAATCTGGTCATGGTCAAAAGCAAGCTTTTCGTCTGATACGCTGACCGGAACAAAGTTTTCCACTGTGATTACACCATTTTTAAATTTCTCAGACCTGAGGGAGTATTCAATTTTAATCAAGTCGTTTGCAAACTCAAGTTTTTCATCTGCAAATTTCACATCGAACCATCTGGCATCCTTTGCGTCATCACCCGCAACGGCAGACTGCTCATATCCATATGGAAGCAGTGCAATGTATGCAATATCAATAATTCTCATACGAGGGTCCCTGTCCGGCTGGCTCATGGTATAGAGCTGCTCAAGATAAATGTCTGTAAGACCTGTTTCCTCTTTAAGCTCCCTGCACGCTGCTTCATATGCTGATTCCTTTATGTTAATAAATCCGCCTGGAAGCGCCCATTTGTCTATCTCCGGATGAGCCTTTCTCTTTATCAGAAGCACCTGCATACAGCTTAAGTCTTCCTTCATACGAAGCACCATCATGTCAACTGTAACCGATGGTCTGTCATAATCGCCCGGCTTATATTCTGCTAAAAACTCCCGTTCTGTTAATCCATTTACATCTACTTTATTCATGTGTTTAACTCCTATAATTACTTTCTGCGTTTCTTATATTTACTTTATGTGCTTATTATAGTAACTCTTAGTAACTATGTCAAGTGCTTTATAGAATTAAATATAATTTTTGCAAATTTATTATGCTTCCACAACCTGTCTGCAGGAGATGCTAATATATAAGCTCAAAAAAAGGGGATGTGAAAAAACTCGATTGAGTTTTTTCACATCCTCTTCCATTTTCTGTGTTTCATGTGCATAAATCTACAGTATCTAAACAGCTTCGCTATACATCAGGCAATTTCTTCGGAGTTACGCTTTATCTGATTCACTATCTCCATTATCTGTTTTGCGGTACTCATATCATCTTTGAAAAGAGTTGTGATACTTCCAACTGATTTAAATGGTTCACCCATCAATACTTTATTATCTTCGATATTTCCATTTGCTACTATATAGTCCACTATCAGATTTACGAATCTCATCTGATTTATGTTCAAGCGCTCTTCTGACATAAAACAACTGAAGGCTTCGTTTACTGCCGCTCTATCTACACCGACTATTTTTCGTACTAATCTGCCTATCGGTGTCTCTCCGTATTCCTTTATATAATCTTCCTTTGAACCAAGCTCAGTCCACAGAATTCGTTCCAATTCCCTTAGATCCGTTTCTGTCAGCTTTTTGTTGTTTTTCAGCTTATACACTGACAATTTGTCACTATGCTCTTTCAGGTAAAATTCGACTTTTTTACGATAATTTTTCAAGTCATTTCCGCCATATAAAGGTTCACCCGGTGTACCATCTGTTATAGAGTCCGTGAAATTTGTATAGTATATTGGCCGTACCTGTCTGTCAAGGTACTGCAACAGACCTCTTAAAGCTTCTCTTACTGTATCAAGCTCTATTATAGTGACTTTATCCCAAAATTCATTTGTCTGGACCTTTTCGATAATCTCCTTTTTCTTTTCCACCTGTGGGATTGAGTATTTGGCAGACAGCTTTTCTGCGGTCTGAACCACTATATTCACCGGACTTTGTATGCTTTTGCTTTGCAACAGTCCAAGATCTATACTGTATACCAGATAGTCAAATCTTCGCGCCAGCTCATCTTCCTTTTTAGGCCTGATAAGAGGTGCAATATGCTCCCTGATATCCGAAATCTCTATTGTCTCCAGATTATCCCACGATGATGAAGCCCTGAAAAACTCTACATAACGCAGATGTCTTTTCACCATAAAGCTATCATCATTTAAGCTAATTACATCTTCCTTTAAATCATCCACAAGACTTTTTCTGTAATCTGCGTATACCTCATCACTACTGTATACCGGTGCCTGAAGCTCTCTGACAATCTGGGCTTTTGTGTTATATATTTTCTCATTGAGTGATTCTGTTATGCCATTCTCCGCTCCATTTTTGTTCACGCGGAAATATTCAAAATTGTTACAGAAATCAAATATAAGAAATCTTTCTTTGTCCATACCCTCTCCAAGCAGATTAGGGCAAAGCCTGGTTCCCCTTCCAATCATCTGCCAGAACTTGGCATAGCTTTTTACCTTCTTAAAAAATACAAGATTCAAAATCTCCGGAATATCTATTCCTGTGTCGAGCATATCAACAGATACTGCTATCTGTGGCATTTTATCACTTGTGCTAAACTCATCTATCAATGAATCACTGTACTTTATACTATAATCTATCCGCTTTATGAAGTCTCCTCCATATTCCGGAAAAAGCTTATTGAAACGCTTGACTATTGCCTGCGCATGCAAAGAGTTTTTGGCAAAAATTATTGTCTTGCCAAGCTTGTCTCCACCCTCAATTTTTAAGCCCTTTTCCATAAGCTCTCTTAAAACCTTATCAATTGTATCCGCGTTAAAAAGCCATGTATTTACGGCCTCTCCTGATATATCATCACCTACAGTGTCATCATCAGAAAATGTATCCTCATACTCTTCTTTTTCCTCATCTGACAGCTCATCATAGTGAATACCGCTTTCCATTATTTTTGACTTATATTCCAGTGTAGAATAATTGACCAGATAGCCCTCTTCCACCGCTTTTTCAAGCTCATACGCAAATGTCGGAACTCCTCTTTCAAGGTCAAAGACTCCATATGTGTTTTTGTCGATTTCATTTTTTGGAGTGGCAGTCATACCAAGTAACATCGCATCAAAATACTCAAATATTTCCTGATATTTTTTGTAAATGCTGCGGTGTACTTCATCGCAGATTATGAGCTGAAAATGCCCCGGACTAAAGAGCTTCTCACCATATTTGTTTTTCCTCTCATCTATGGCATTCATCATCGTCGGATATGTAGAAAAAATCATCCTGCATGACTCAGGGTCGTCTTTATTGTCAAGCAGATTACAGCATGATAAATCAGGAAGCAAATTCGTATAATTGTTTTTGGCCTGCTTCACAAGAGCTTTTCTGTCTGCGAGGAACAGAATATTTTTCACATAATTGTGGCGCCTTAATACATCAACAATACTAATGCTCACTCTTGTCTTTCCTGAACCTGTGGCCTGCACTATAAGCATCTTGCGGTGCTTATTTGTGATAGCATCGCAGACAGCGGTTACAGCCTCTTTCTGATATGGTCTGTTGGTAATATCATCGCTTATCCGTATATTTTCAAGCGGAATCCTTGAAGTGCGTCCATCCATCTCAAGCTGCAGCTCTTCCTGTGTGAAAAATCCTGAAACCTCACGCCTTGGATATCCCATATAATCATTCGTATAGAAAAATTCAAATCCATTTGTTATGAAAATAAGAGGACGTCTATTGTATTTATTCTGCAAACAGTCAGCATACAGCTTCGCCTGCTGGCTTCCTACCATAGCATCCACAGAAGCCTTTTTAGCCTCCACTACAGCAAGTGGCAGATTATCCTTTCCCCAAAGAACATAATCCACATACCCTGTTCCTGTGCTATTTGGCATTCCTGTAACCGGCTCCTCCTCCGTGACATTTCTGCCAATAACCCATCCTGCCTCCTTTAAGGCAACATCTATATATCTCTTGCGGGTTTCTGCCTCGCTTATCGTATCTACATGGAACTCCCTTGTCTTTACATTCTGACTACGCTTCTTTGCCATCTGCTCGCGGAGCTCTTCATTCTCCTTCAATACGCTCTCGAGCTTTTTATCCTTACTGCTTAAGCCCTCATACAGCTTCATGAGCTCATCAGCCTTTATACGCTTTTCATTACCGCTTGCAAGAATCGACTCATCATATGTCTTCTCATCGTATTCCCTCGAATATGAATAATCAATCCAATCGCAAAACTCAAACAAATCACGAAGCGCTATTATTGCTTCATCCCTGCCTATATTGTTGTTGGTATGAACTGCAACATTTCCCAAATGAATAGTATATTTGAGCATTGGAAACAGCCTTGGCTCAATTATCCTCCTAAACGTCGGCTCATGAATGAGACTTGATACATTATCTCTGTACGGAAGCGAAAGCTCCGCGTCGTATGAGAAAACAAACCTCACTGCAAGCTCAAGTGCACGCCTCGACAAAATGGCACAAGTAGCCGGTGAAATGGATAAACTTTTTTCTGCTTCAACTGCCTGCTTTGCAAAATCTGCGTATTCTTCTTTCTTTAAAAGGTAATCAAAATTTGTTTCCATGTAATCACCCCTTTTATCTTTCTACAAGCACTTTGCATCTCTTCCTGCAAAATGCAATTCCATAATACATGATATTCTGTCTGTCATTATTTAACAGATATTCCTGATATCTTCTATCCTTTATCTGTTTCAGAGCTTTTTCACAGGATTTTTCCATAGCTTTAAAATCTTTTGTGTATTTAAGCTCTGCAATAATTCCTTCATCCGGATCATCTGTCTCCACAATAATATCTGCAAAGCCCTCTCCTGCCTCAACATTTGACTTTACCAGCCAGTCCTCATTGCCACTCAAAATGCCAATAAGCAGATTATGATAGGAGCTTTCCTTTTCCTCATTTCTCGCTTTTGTGTCAAAAACGCTCACCGAATTGCTCAGCACCTTGTTTAAATACATTTCCATTATCTGTGTATTTCCATCTTTGAAAGCCTTCCAAAAGTCCTGCAACTGCTCGGTATTGGAAAATATTTTATTCCTGAACCACTCCTGTATCTGCAGCTTAAATACTTCTTTAATCTCCTTGTTCGGAATTACAAGGCTATATTTTTTGTCCTCACTGATCTTTGTATATGTCAGATAACCTGTTGTAAACAGAACACTCCATAGATTATCAATATTATTGTCTATTTCGTCATAGGTCATATCCAGACGGATTTGCTTGTCTATAGCTTCTCCCGCGATTAAACGCTCAATTTCATCTCTGATTGTCTTACCAGCCTTATCTATAAACCTCTTAACAAGCTCATTTCCGCTTGTATTAATCCAATACGCTTCCGGTCCTGCCATTGGATCATCTTTTATTCGATCAACATGATTGATTACATCCCACGGACAGTATACATCGACATTTCCGAAATGATAACCATCATACCATTCCTTTGTCTCCGCAAACCTGTTTTCCACATGATAAAATGCCAGCAAACGCTCTACTTCATCATCCGTAAATCCAAAGTGTTCATCAAATCTTGTATCAGTAATAGATAAAATCTTGAAATTATTCAATCCTGTAAAAATACTTTCTTTTGAAACACGAAGACAACCTGTTAAGACAGCAAAATCCAATGCCTCATTTGTCTTTAATGCTTTTCCGAATATGGCACGTATCAAAGAAACCATCTCTTTATAATAGCCATTTTGAAATGCCTTATCCAGTGGAACATCATATTCATCTATTAAAATAACCGTTTTTCTGCCATGATGCTTATATAACAGCTCAGATAAAGTTTGAAGCGAAGCATACAGTGCCTCATCTCTCATTTCATATCTGCCATCCTCTAATCGAATTAAAGAAGCATACGTCGACTTATCGTCAATGTCCAGCCTGTCACTCTGCTTCAAATATGCAAATCTCTTAGCTTCCTTTGCAATTATCTCTATCATCTGATACTTTGCAGCTTGAAAATCGAGTCCTTCCACATTCTTTAAAGATAGAAATATCACAGGATACTTGCCCATATTATCATCACACAGTTTTTTGTTGTGCGATATATAAAGACCATCAAATAATTCAGAAGCTGCTCCAATTTCAAAGAAAGATTTGAGCATACTCATGTTGAGAGTCTTGCCAAAACGACGCGGTCTGGTAAAAAGGTTGACTTTTCCCCGGCTGTCAACCAACTGTTCAATCAGCTTTGTCTTATCGACATAGTAATATCCGTCTGAACGGATCTCCTCAAAGCTCTCTATTCCCACCGGTAGTTTAAGTGATTCAGTCATGCTTGCTCATCTCCTTTCGAAATACCAATATCCTTCTCAAATTTTTTGATATAGCACTACTCCCTCTCTTTTTATTGATTCCAACAATTCTTTTCTTACAGG
>ULTP01069477.1_pt1 | contig 10954 bp, 9 predicted proteins | sample 1957721 | NCBI WGS metagenome assembly ULTP01 (sample SAMEA4835737, study PRJEB28245) | human gut metagenome | biome: gut microbiome; material: fecal sample | place: Denmark | collected 2008 | reverse complement strand
ATTGTAATTTTTTTCAATATATTTCAAAATAAGATTTTATAGGTTTAAACAAAGAAAAAAAGTAGAGATATTTTCTCTACTTTTTTGGTGGGCAAGGATGGATTCGAACCATCGTAGACTCTCGTCGCCAGATTTACAGTCTGGTGCCATTAACCACTCGACCACTTACCCATTTTGATATCTTATTAAATTTATTATATAGAAAAGCTTGATATTTAAGCTTTTCTATATGGTGCGCCATCAAGGATTCGAACCTTGGACCCACCGGTTATGAGCCGGTTGCTCTGACCAGCTGAGCTAATGGCGCATGCGTTCTTTGCTTAACGCTCTTACATTATAATTCATGATTTGGTATATGTCAAGTTTTTTTCAAAACTTTTTTTGATTTTTTCCAAAAAATTTTATTTAATTCCTTTAAACCCTTTATTTTATGCACTTTCTATGATAAAATATTTTTGTTGAATTTTTATAAAAAATGCAAATGAAAGGTAAATTATGAACACAAAATATTTAGATAAAATAGAATTTTTTAAAATTCGTGAAATTTTAAGTAATTATTGTAAAACATATATTGGGCAAGAAAAAGCTTTAGGGCTATTACCATATTTAACTGAAAAAGAAATTGAAAAAGCATTAAATCAAACTTCAGAAGCTGTAATATTATTATTTCGAAAAGGACAAGCTCCTATTTGTAAAATAGAAAATATTTCAGTTCATTTAAAGCGCTTAGAATCTCGGTTCCTCTCTTTCAGCAAAACAGCTTTTAGACTTAGCACATATTTTAAAAATTTCTAGAGAATTAAAAAATTACTTTTTTAATGATGATATAGATTTATCAGATTTTAATAATCTATCATCTTTATTTAATAATCTTTATATAAATGAAAATTTAGAAAAAACAATCTTCTCTAGCATACTAGATGAAAATACTATTGATGATTCTGCTTCTACAAAATTAGCAAATATTCGTAGAGAAAAAAGAGAAAAAGAGCAAAATATTAGAAATAAATTAAACTCTATTTTAAAAACAAAATTTGTTCAAGAACCTGTTATTACTATGCGTTCTGGTCGTTTTGTTGTTCCAATAAAAAATGAATATCGTTCAGATGTAAAAGGTTTCGTACATGATATTTCTTCTAGTGGTTCAACTATTTTTATAGAACCGATTAGTGTATTTGATTTAAACAATGATATCAATAATCTTAGTGTTGAAGAAAATATAGAAATAGAAAGTATTTTGGCAAATTTATCTGCCATGTTTTTTGATTTAACAAATCAGCTAGAAAACAATTTAAATCTTATCGGTATTATTGATTTTATTTTTGCCAAAGCAAAATATTCAAAAGATTTAGATGCAAATTCAGCAAAAATTAATCATAATAAACACATAAAATTATTACAGTCTTGTCACCCTTTAATAAATAAATCTCAAGCTGTAAAAAACGATATTTTAATTGGAGAAAATTATACTAGTTTAATTATAACTGGTCCAAATACTGGTGGAAAAACTGTTACTCTAAAGACTGTTGGAATTTTAGTTTGTATGACAATGTGTGGTTTACATATTCCTGCAAAAGAAGGAAGCACAATTTGCTTAGTTGATAACATCTTTGCAGATATTGGTGATGAACAAAGTATTGCAGATTCTTTAAGTACTTTTTCATCTCATATGACAAAAATTTCTAATATTTTAACAGAAGCTACTGAGAATAGTCTTGTTTTGCTTGATGAATTAGGTTCTGGAACAGATCCTATTGAAGGTGCTAGTTTAGCAATCAGTATTCTTGAAAACTTAAATAAACGTGGCTGTTTAACAATAGCTACAACTCACTATCCAGAAATAAAACACTTTGCTCTAACAACAAATGGTTTTGAAAATGCTAGTGCAGAATTTAATATTAACACTTTATCCCCTACATATCGTTTATTACTTGGTGTACCTGGAGCAAGTAATGCTTTTGAAATAAGCAAAAAATTAGGTATTTCTGATAACATTATTCAAAGAGCAAAAGAATTTTTGTCTAATGATGAAATAAACATTGAAGAATTAATTAAAAATATTTATGAAGATAAAAAGATTATCGAAAAAGAAAAAGCTGAAATTTTAGAAAAATCACAAAAAATTAAACAATTAGAAAAAGAACTTGATAATAAAAATTCAAGTTTACAGCAACAAGAAAATAATATAATTGAAAAAGCAAAAGAGCAAGCTAGAGAAATTTTGCTAAATGCAAAAGAAGATGCAAATTCTTTAATTCGAGATATCGAAAAAGAATCTAATTCTAAAAATTTAAACAACATTAGAAATGAATTAAATAAAAAAATAAACAATTTACAATCTACTAAAAAAACAATTACTACTGAAAAAAGTTTAAAAGAAAATAATTTAAAAATAGGTTTACCTGTTTTTATTCCATCAATAAATCAAACTGGAAATCTTTTATCTTTACCAAACAAAGATAAAATCGTTCAAGTTCAGGTTGGAATTATGAAAATGAATTTCAAGTTAGAAGATTTAGAATATGGTAAAGAAGAGAAAAAAGAAAAAAATTATTCTTATTCAAAGCAACATAAATTGAATATTAAATCAGTTTCACCAGAAATAAATGTTATTGGTCAAAATGTTGAAGAAGCTTGTTTTTCAATAGACAAATACTTAGATACTTGTGCTTATAACGGTCTAAATACTGTTCACATTGTACATGGAAAAGGAACTGGTGCTTTAAGAAAAGGTATTCATCAATTTTTGAAAACTCACCCACATGTTAAAAACTATCGTTTAGGAACTTTTGGTGAAGGTGAAATGGGTGTTACTGTTGTAGAACTAAAATAATTTTTAGGTTTATAGATAGCCTTACATATCTAAATACTGTAAAGGATTTTAATAAATATATTTTATTATAACTGTAAAATTATGAAAAAAATTAAAGAAAATAATTTAGATAACTTTTTAGATAAATTTATACAAACTACTGATTTTCCAACTTTAGATGCTATGTTTTATATTATGGAAAAACTAGGAAATCCACATCAAAAGCTAAAATTTGTTCACATTGCAGGCACTAATGGAAAAGGCAGTATTGTCGAAATGTTAAACAAAGTTTTATTATGTACTAATAAATATAAAATTGGAAAATTCATCTCTCCACATCTTTGTATTAGCAATGAATCTATACAAATAAATAGTACTTGTATCTCTCCAATTATTGTTGAAAATTATATTCCAATATTTGAAAATTTAGAACAAAATTATTTTGAAGATACAGGAAGACATCTTACTCGTTTTGAAGTTTTAACATCTATGGCTATTTTGTATTTTTTTGAAAATAATTGTGATTTAGTTATTCTAGAAGTTGGGCTTGGTGGTCTATATGATTGCACAAATATTGTTTCTCCTTTAGTTTCTGCTTTTGGTAATATTTCATTTGACCATACTGCAATACTTGGAAACACTTTAAAAAAAATTGCTTTTCAAAAAGCTGGTATAATAAAAGAAAATTCAAATTCTGTTATATTTGATCAACCTGCAATTTCTATAATCCAACAAGTATGTGCAGAAAAAAATAATAGATTAATTTGTATAAAAAAAGAAAATATTAAAAATTATTATTTAGAAAATAGTTACCAATATTTTACTTATAAAAACAACCAATATTGCATAAATTTAAAAGGAAAGAAACAAATTGAAAATGCTTGTGTTGTAATAGAAATTATAAATATATTGCAAAGCAATAATTTTGAAATATCTTATTCAAACATTTTAAAAGGTCTTAAAACTGTAGTACATCCTGCTAGATTTGAAAAGATTTCAGATAATCCAATAATATTCTATGATGGTGCTCACAATGAAGATGCTATTAAAAATTTAATAGATACAATAAAAACTAATTTTCCTTCTGAAAAAAAGCACTTCGTTGTATCTATAATTCAAACAAAAGATTACAAAACATTACTTGATTTACTTGTAAAAGCTTTCGAAAATTGTTCTTTTACATTTAATAGTGGTTGCAATAATAATCATAAATTTTTTGATAAAGAAATTTTGTATAATTATGCTAAAAGTTTAAATTCTAATAATATGTTTTTTAAGGCTGAATTACAAACATCATTAGAAAGTTTATATAAACAAGATTCTAATATAATTAATTTTGTAATAGGAAGTTTTTACAATTATAAAGCAACAAAAGAAATTATTGAAAACATAAAAGCTATTAACTGAATTTGTTAATAGCTTTTAATTATTATTAAATTACATTTTTCTAAATACACCAATTACTTTTCCAAGAATTTCACAATTTGGAACTATTATAGGATCCATTGTAGAGTTTTCTGGTTGTAATCTGATATGATCTGTTTCCTTGTAGAAAGTTTTTACTGTAGCTTCATCTTCTATTAAAGCTACTACAATCTCTCCGTTTGTTGCTGTATTTTGTTTGCGTACTAATATGTAGTCTCCATCTAAGATTCCTGCTTCAATCATACTTTCGCCTCTAACAGTAAGCATAAAACTTTCACAGTTTCCTACAAAGTCAATTGGAATAGGAAATGAATCAGTAACATTTTCTACTGCTAAAATTGGTGCTCCTGCTGTGATTTTTCCAACGACTGGTACATCAACCATTTCTTTGTTTGTGTATACTGGTTTATCAAAAGATGTTTGTTCTCCTTCTAAATTTCCACCTTTTAATAATTTTAAAGTTCTACCTTTTTGACTTTCTTTTTTGATATATCCTTTTTTCTCTAAAGATTCCAAATAACCATGTACAGTTGCTGTTGATTTTAATCCAACTGCTTTTCCGATTTCTCTAACTGATGGTGGATATCCATTTGTTACAACTTGTTTTTCTATAAATTTTAATATTGCTTTTTCTCTTTTATTTAAGCTGTTTGGATCTTTTCTTCTCATATAAATAAACACTCCCTTATATTCTTCTTTTTCTTTATAGAAACTTTTATTCGTTTTTTCTAAAACGATATTATCACAAATCATTTGTTTTGTCAAACGAAAGTTTGATTTTTATAATTTATTTTATAAATATTACATTTATTTTACAGAATTGCATTTAAATTTTCACTTGACTTAATTTTATAAATCTAATACTTTAATTTACATATTTTTATATTTAACTTCTTTTAGTCATACCATTCAAATACCCAATCCAAAATATTTACTGTATCTCCTTCTTTAACACCTTTTGCTTTTAAAGCATCATCAATTCCAAGTTTTTTAAGCATTCTTTGTAAGTAAGCAAAAGATTCATTATCTTCTGTATTTACCCTTGCCATTAATCTATCAATTGCAGGTCCTTCAACTGTAAATTCATTATTGTTTCTTATTACAGTAAATGGATCTTCCTCTTCTTCAAGTGTATAAATCATTCTTTCTTCTGGTTCAACTATATCTTCTTTTGGAAGTGTTTTTATAATTTCTGCTACATAATTAAATAATTCATTTAGTCCTTCTCCTGTAACAGCTGAAATTTTAAAAATTTCTAAGCCATTATTTTTAGCAAGTTCTTCTAATTCTTTATAATTATTTTCATCTTGCATAGAATCTATTTTATTAGCTACTATTATTTGCTTTCTTCCTGCTAGTTTTTCACTATATTTTTTTAATTCTTCATTTATTTTATTAAAATCTTCAACTGGATTTCTACCTTCTGTTCCAGCAACATCTATAACATGTAATAAAAGTCTTGTTCTTTCAACATGTCTTAAGAATTGAATTCCTAATCCAACACCATCACTAGCGCCTTCTATAATACCTGGTATATCAGCTAATACAAAGCTATCTCCATGTTCTGTTTTTACAACACCTAAATTTGGATCTATTGTTGTAAAATGATAATCTGCAATCTTAGGAGTTGCAGCAGTAACTCTAGACAATATTGTTGATTTTCCAACATTTGGAAATCCTATTAATCCGACATCAGCTAATAGTTTTAATTCCAAAATAACTTCTTTTAATTTACCTTTTTCACCATCTATCGCAAAATGTGGAGCTTGTCTTGTTGATGTAGCAAAATGTACATTTCCTTTTCCACCTCTACCACCTTTTAAAATAAGTTCTCTTTGTCCATCTTCTGACATATCTACAATTACTTTTCCTGTTTCTGCATCTTTTACTATTGTTCCTTTTGGTACTTTAACAGTTAAATCTTCACCACTTTTTCCAAAACATCTATTTCCACTACCATTTTCTCCGTTTTTAGCTTTGAATTTTTTTGTGAATCTAAAATCTATTAAAGTATTGCTATCTGGATCAACTTCGAAATAGATGTCTCCACCTTTTCCACCGTCTCCTCCATCAGGTCCACCAGCAGCAACATATTTTTCTCTTCTAAATGTAGCTGCTCCATCTCCACCTTTTCCTGATTCAATTATTATTTTTGCATAATCTACAAACATTTTCTTCCATCTCTTTCTTTTTAATTAATCTTCAAAATAATTTAACATCATTGCTTTTTTTATTTTTTTCATTGTTTCTTTTGCAGTTTTTCTTGCTTTTTCTGTTCCTTCTTTTAAGATTTTATCTACCTCTTCTGGATGTGCTTCATAATATGCTCTTTTTTCTCTTATTGGTTTTAATGTATCAGAAATATTTTTTGCAAGTTGTTTTTTGCAAGCTACACAACCTCTTTTTCCTTCTCTACATTCTTTGCAAATTTTTTCACATTCATCTTTATCTGTAAATAAATTATGATAATAAGCTACCATGCAAACATCTGGATTTCCTAAATCATCTTTTTTTATTCTATTTGGATCTGTAACTGCACTCATTACTTTTTTATTTATTACTTCTTCACTGTCTGATAAGTAAATTGCATTTCCTAAAGATTTGCCCATTTTTTCATTTCCATCAAGTCCTTTAATTCTTTTTGTACTTGATAGTACAGCTTGTGGTTCAATTAATACATCACCATAAATACTATTGAATTTTCTAACAATTTCTCTACATTGTTCTATTAATGGTAATTGGTCTTCTCCAACTGGTACTAAAGCTCCTTCAAAAGTAGTAATATCAGCAGCTTGACTTACTGGATAACCTAAAAATCCATAAGTTACACTTTCTCCAAAAACCTCTCTTTTTTGCTCTAATTCTGTTTTTACAGTAGGATTTCTTTGTAATCTTGCTATTGTAACAAGATTTGAATAATATACTGTAAGTTCAGCTGTTTCTGGTATCATTGATTGAATATATATTGTTGTTTTTTTAGGATCTATTCCTACTGATAAATAATCCATAGCAACTTCTCTAACATTTTTTCTAACTTTTTCTGGATTATTAAAATTATCTGTTAAAGCTTGAACATCTGCTATTAATATGTATGGATCATAATTTTCATTTTCTTGTAATTCTAATCTTGTTTTTAAAGATCCAAAATAATGTCCTATATGTAATTTTCCTGTTGGTCTATCACCTGTTAAAATTCTTTTCTTTTCCATAAACAACTCCTAGCTTGAATTCTTATTCAAGCTTTATCCCTTTCTCAATTTCAATATATCTATTATACTTTAATTTCTTTTAAAAATCAATCTTTTTATGATTTTATTTTATGTAAATTAATTTTGTATTTTTTATGTATTTTACATAATCAGTTTGATTTATTGTGATTTTTGTGATATAATATTTAAGGTACAAGTCAACTTAACAAAGTGAGAAAAATTTATCTCACATATTGCAGGAGGAAAAAATATGGCAACAAACAGAAAATCAGAAAAGAAAGCTCGGAACAAAAAATGGCGAAACCGTCCAGAATATTCGAAATTTCACAAAGAAATTCCTGAATATTGGGCAAAAAAAGTAGCTGCAAAACATCCTCACAGACGTGTTTCTAATTATGCAGATTTTGTGTATACTAGCATGTGGTCTAAAGAAAAAGAACGCTTAATAAAACTGCAAAAAGAATTTAATGCAGTAAACATCTTTGTAAAAAAAGACATGAAATCTTCCATGGAACTTATGGTAAACATCGTAGGAATAGCTACAAAATTTTACGATGAAGGGCTGATCAAAGTCTCACCCGGAAGTCTCGCAGGGGCAGTGGAGGATTTTAATGCCAACTTATCCACACTCTCTTGCCGTAAAAAAATGCCACATGGTTTCTGGAATCAAGCTCCAAAAGGTGAAACTGTCACTTTGGATAACCTGTATCTTGGTGTATGTGATAGAATTTTACCTAAAGATGCTAAAAAATATCCCAAACCACTTATTGTAGAATATAATGGTGAATTTTTCCTGCCATTAGTAGCACAAAAGCCTTTAAGAGATTGGATTAATAAAAAGCAGAAATCCCTTATTGGAAAAAACACACTTGAGTTCAACTCTGAGCATTTTATTCAGGAGACTATCAGAGTCAAAAGCATTATCCAACGCAATATTGATTTCATTCTTTCAACTGAAGCAAATTAATTTTCTGATTGTACAACACAACAGGCTCACCTTGCAATTTGGCGAGCCTGCCTTCTTTTTATTAAGTATTTCATTAATATTATTTTACTTCAAAATTCTAATTGTATTAAATATTGTTATAAGTGTAACGCCTACATCTGCAAAAACTGCACTAGCCATACCAAGAACTCCTATAGAGCTTAATACCAATACTAATATTTTTACAAATATTGCGAATATTAAGTTTTGTTTTATTATTTTACATGTTTTATTTGCAATGTCAATTGCTTGAACAATTTTTTCTATGTTATCTGTCATTATTACAATATCTGATGCTTCAATAGCAGAACTTGAGCCTACACCACCCATTGAAAATCCAACATCAGCTAATGCTAATACTGGTGAATCATTAATACCATCACCAACAAAAGCAACTTTGCATTTTTCATCTCTTTTGTCTATTAATTTCTCCATTTCTTTGTATTTGTCTGTTGGTAACATTTCAGCTTTCACATTACTAATTTTCAGATCTTTGGCAACTTTTTTAGCTACTTCAAAATTATCACCTGTAAACATTCTTGTTTCTATTCCCATTGATTTTAATTTTTCTATAGCTTCTTTTGTGCCATGTTTTATAGTATCTGCCAAAACAATAATTCCTGCAACTTCATCATCTATTTTTACAAAAATATCTGTAGTTCCATCATTTGTATTTTCACAATCTACTAATTCACTATTTCCAACTAATATTGTTTTTCCATCTATTTGATATGAAATTCCTTTTCCAGCAATTTCTTTATATTCTTTAACATTAGATGTATCTATATCTTTTTTAGCACTTCTAAGTATTGATTTTGCTATAGGATGATTTGAAAAACTTTCTCCTATTGCAGCATAATTTAAAATTTCATCTTCTGTATATTTTGATAATTTAGTAATTTTTTCTACGTTAAATTCACCTTTTGTAAGTGTTCCAGTCTTATCAAAAACAATTTCTTTTAATTCTTTTAAAGAATCTATATAGTCACTACCTTTTATTAAAATTCCTTCTTTTGATGCTTTACCAATTCCAGAAAAATAACTTAATGGAACTGAAATTGCAATTGCACAAGGACAAGAAATTACTAAAAATACTAATGCTCTATAAATACTTTGTGAATATGTTGTGCTACTTATAAGTGGTAAAAATACAGCTACTAAAATTGCTAAAACAATTACGATAGGAGTATAAATTCCTGCTGCTTTTCCTACAAATGTTTCTGTTTTAGCTTTTTTATCTGTTGCATTTTCAACTAAATCTAAAATCTTTTGCACTGTACTATTTTTATATTCATCTGTAACTTTAATTTCTAATAAACCATTTTCGTTTATACTTCCAGATAAAACTGAATCTTCAACTTTTACTTTTCTAAGTTTACTTTCACCTGTTAATGATGCTGTATTTAGACTAGCCTCACCTTTTACGACAATGCCATCTAAAGGTATTTTTTCGCCTTGCTTTATAACAACTATATCTCCTATTTTTATATCTTCTGGTTTTACTACAGAGATATCCTCACCATTTTTTAAATTTGCATATTCTGGTTTTATATTCATTAATGATGAAATTGATCTACGTGTTTTATTTATTGCTTTTTCTTCTAATATTTTTCCAATTTCGTAAAGAATAATTACCATTAATCCTTCAAAGTGTTCACCTATAAAATATGCTCCTATACAAGATAAAGAAACTAAGAAGTTTTCATTTATTGAATGACTTTTTATTAATAGTTTACCTGCATTTTTTAAAGTTCTGTATAATAATATAACATAGCCAACTAATACAACTATCATTGAAACTATTTGCATTCCATCTATTTTTTCTAAATACAAACCTAAACTTGCAATTGCTGTACCTATTAATAATCTAATTATTTGAAATTTAGTTTTACTTGAATTTTCATTATTTTCTTTAATCTTTTCAGTTTCTTTTGAAAATTCTTCTACTTCTACTTCAGGTTCAATTTCTAATACCTTTTTTATTACCTCTTCTTTTGAAACAGTATCTGTTTCATAGCTCAATCTTAAAGTATTAAAATTAACAACTACATTATGAAGTTCTTTGTTTTCTTTTAGTCCTTCTTCAATTTCTCTTGCACAATTTGCACAATCTAAGTTTTTTAAAATAAAATTATACTTCTTCAACATGTTCACGTCCTTTCTCATATATTTCACTTACATGTTCATCTGCTAATGAATAATAAACAATCTTACCTTCTTTTCTAAATTTTACTAATTTTGATTGTTTTAAAACTCTTAATTGATGTGATATTGCAGATGGTGTAGAGTTTGTAATGATTGCTATATCTCCAACACATAGTTCATCTTCTAATAAAGCACTAATTATTTTCATTCTTGTAGAGTCTCCAAAAACTTTAAATATCTCTGCCATATCAAATATGATTTCATCTGATGGTAAATCTTTTTTTATTTTTTCAACTTTTTCAAAGTCTACAATATTTTGTTCTTCTAATTCTTCTTCCATATTTTTTCTATAATTAAAAAATTTTAATTATAAACTCC